>P_2C_Liq_2_UnCtyDRAFT_1000241_pt1 | contig 15935 bp, 12 predicted proteins | sample Pon2CUnioCityCA_FD_10236 | JGI IMG/M metagenome (IMG submission 10236) | reverse complement strand
GGCGCGGGGCCAGTTCGTTGACGAGCCAGTCGCCGGGGCCCCGCCGGAAGAGCTCCACGGCGAGCACCCCGACGAGCCCGAGCTTTTCCGCAATGGCGACGGCGAGGGCGTCCGCGAGGGCCTCCTCCTCCACCTCCAACCCCGCCGGGCACCACGTTTGCTCGAGGATACGGTCGCGATGAAGGTTGTGGCAGAGGGGATAGGTGGTGGTCTCCCCGTCCGCGCCGCGGGCCACGATCACGGAATACTCGCCGGTGAAGGGGATGGCCTCCTCGAGGACGGCGGAGGGGGCGCCCAACCCGGCCCAGGCCGCGTCCCAGTCCTCCCGCCGCTCGACCCGGACCTGCCCCTTCCCGTCGTAGCCGCCCCCGGCCGCCTTGAGGAAGCCGGGAAAGCGGAAGGAATCGAGTTCCCCGGGGAGGGGGGCCGACTCTCCGCAGAGCAGGTAGGGGGCGTGCGGGAAACCGTGCTCGGCGAGGAAGGCCCGTTCCCGGGTCCGGTCGCGGCAGATGGCGAGGACGGAGGGGTCGGGGCGGACGGGAACGCTTCCCCGGGCTTCCGCGAGGGGGGCGTCCGGCACGTTCTCGAATTCGAAGGTCACGGCGTCGGACCGGGCGAAAAGGCGCGCGAGGGCGGCGGCGTCCCCGTAGTCGGCCACGATTTGCTCGTTGACGACCCCGGTGCAGGCGCAGGGCTCGCGCGGCTCGAGGACAACGACCCGGTAGCCCATGGCCCGGGCGGCGAGCGCGGACATCCGGCCGAGCTGGCCCCCGCCGATGATCCCGATCGTCGCCGGGGGAAGAAGGGGGCGGTCGGGTGGCTCAGCCACGGGCAGGGGATTCCTCTGGGTCGTCGGCGTCGAGGACGGCTTCGCTCTGTTCCTCCCGGTACTGGGCGAGCCGTTTCTGGAGGTCCGGGTGTTCGAGCCCGAGGATGGAGACGGCGGTGAGGGCCGCGTTGGTCGCCCCGGCCTCGCCGATGGCGAGGGTGGGCACGGGGATGCCGGCGGGCATCTGCACGATGGAGAGAAGGGAATCCACGCCTTGCAGGGCCCTCGAGGGGATCGGCACGCCGAGGACGGGCAGCAGGGTCATCGAGGCGATCATTCCGGGCAGATGGGCCGCTCCCCCGGCTCCCGCAAGGATGACCTGCAGCCCGCGGGGAATCGCTTCCCCAGCGTACGAATAGAGGGAGTGGGGGGTTCGGTGCGCGCTGACCACCCGCGCCTCATAGGGGACTTGGAAATGCCGGAGAATCTCCGCCGCCTTTTCCATGACGGGCCAGTCGTTCCGACTGCCCATGACGATCCCGACGAGGGGCCCGTCGGGCGAGGGGGGGCGGGATGGAGTCGACATCGGGAGGAGCGTGTGGCCTCCGGTTGCGCTTGGCAAGGGTCGCCCGCCAGCCCACTCTACGCTCGCCGGCGGAATTTTCGAGGGGCGGTGACCATGGACTATACAGCACTATCCAGCATCGGGGCCCTCTACCGGGAGGCCGGGAGAGTCTACGGTCCGGAGAACGGTTTCGCCGAACGGGTCGGGGGAGGTTGGCGGCACCGCTCCTGCACGGACCTCGCCGAGTCGGGCTACCGGATGGGCGCGGCGCTGGCCGGGCACGGGATCGCCGCGGGTGGGAGGGTCGGCCTATTCGCGGATTCGGGGCTGGGCTGGCTGCGGGCGAATTTCGCGATCCAGATGGCCGGGGCGGTCGATGTGCCCCGGGCGACCGACCTGAGCCGCGACGAGATGCGTTTCCTCGTCCACCACGCGGAAATCGAGTGGCTCTTCCTCGGCTCGCCGGGCCTGGTCCGGCTGTGGGAGGAGATGGCCCGGGAGTGCCCGCGGGTCCGTGGGGTGACCTACTGTGGCGCGGAGGGTGGGGCCGGCGCGCTTGGCGACCTCGACGCACTGGAGGCGGAGGGCCTGGCCCGTGGGGAGGCCGGGCGGGAGGAGGTCGATGCCCGCGTGGACGCCCGGGCCTCGGGGGACCTCTTCACCCTGATCTACACGACGGGTACGACGGGCGAGCCGAAGGGCGTGGAGCTCACCCATGGCAATATGCTCTCCCAGGTGCGCAACCTGCCGCTGGCTTTCGAGGAGGGGGATCGCTTCCTCTCCATTCTCCCGGTGTGGCACATCTACGAGCGGGTCTTCGAGACCATCGCGGTGAGCCGGGGCTGCCGGACCTGGTTCACCTCTCCCCGCACGATCCGGGAGGACTTGGCCGAGATCCGGCCCACCATGATCGCCTCGGCCCCGCGGCTCTGGGAAAGCCTCCACAACAGCCTGCTCCGGGGAGTGGAGAAACGGGGGAAGGTGCCGGCCCTCCTCCTCCGGGCAGGGCTCGCCTCCCGGCGCGCGGTCCGGGAGGCGGGCGAGATGCTCGCCGGGACCCGGGAGCGGCTCGAGCTGAGGCGACCCCCGGGGGAGGCCGTCCGCCTGCTGCTGCGGGGTGCCCTCGCCTGGTTGCCCGCCCGGCTGCTCGACCGGATCTTTCTCCGCAAGGTCCGGGCGGTCTGTGGGGGATGCCTGCGGGGCACGGTCTCCGGGGGAGGGGCCCTCCCGCCGGAGGTGGACCGCTTCTTCAACGACCTCGGCATCCCCATCCTGGAGGGCTACGGGCTCACCGAGACGAGCCCGGTCCTCGCGGTGCGCCGCTTCGAGCACCGGGTGCTCGGCACGGTCGGTCCGCTCTGGCCAGAGACGGAGCTGCGCATCGTCGACCCGGAGAGCGGCGCGATTCTCTACCCGGACCCGGGGATCCCCGGGGAGGGCCGGGGCCGCAAGGGCGAGGTGGTCGTTCGCGGGCCCCAGGTCATGCGAGGCTACCACCACGAGCCGGAGAAAACGGCCGCGGTCCTCGATGGGGACGGCTGGTTCCGGACGGGCGATCTCGGCCTGATGACCTACAACGACTGCCTGAAGATCGTCGGCCGCTGGAAGGAGACCATCGTCCTGCGCAACGGGGAGAACGTCGAGCCCCAGCCCCTCGAGAACCGGCTCCTCGAATCCCGCTGGATCGACCAGGTGATGATCGCCGGGCAGGACGAGCGTTTCCTCGTCGCCCTCATCGTTCCCTCCCTCGAGGAGGCCCGCCTCGCCGGGTGCGAGGTCGAGACTCTCGCGGCCTGTGCCGCCCATCCGCAGGTCCGTGAGCGGGTGGCCGCGGAGGTGGACCGGCACCTCGCCCGGGCCCTCGGGATCCGTCCCTTCGAGCGCGTCCAGCGCTTCCAGCTGCTCGCCGAGCCCTTTCGGGTGGGCGAGGAACTGACCCGCACGTACAAGATGCGGCGGCGGGTCATCGCCGAGCGCTATGCCGCGGAATTGCAGGCCCTCTTCCAGGCCTGAGCGGGCCCGGCAACCGGCCGATGGGAAGGGCCGGTTCGGGGCGGCGGCGGGAATCGGTGCGCGTGAATGTTTTCCGCTTGCCGGTGAGCGGGCTGATATCCAGCGTCCGGCAGCCCGTCCAACCGGGCGCTGCCTTATCCCTCACCCTCACATTCCTTCCCCGCCCCGTCGGAGGCTGGCGCCTCGCCGGAGCGGCCGGATTCCGGGACGACCCCAACCCCACCACCCAGGAGTACCCATGCCCCCCGAGGATTTCGGTTTCGGGACCCAGATTCGCAAGTCCCCCTACTTTGACGCGACTGTCCGCTGGGGCGCGCGTGCCTTTTCGGTGTACAACCACATGTACATCCCGCGCGATTTCGGGGATCCAGAGGAGAACTTCTGGAACCTGGTCCATCACGCCATCCTCTGTGATGTGGCGGTGGAGCGGCAGGTGGAGATCACCGGGCCGGATGCGGCCCGCTTCACCCAGCTGCTCACCCCGCGGGACCTCTCGAAGATGCAGGTCGGCCAGTGCAAGTATGTGCTCCTCACCAATGCGGAGGGCGGGGTCCTCAACGACCCGATTCTGCTGAAGCTGGCCGAGGACCACTTCTGGCTCTCCCTCGCCGACAGTGACATCCTCCTCTGGGCGCAGGGGGTGGCCGTCCACTCGGGCTACGAGGTCAACCTGCGGGAGCCGGATGTCTCCCCGCTGCAGTTGCAGGGGCCGCGGTCCGCCGAGATCATGGTGGAGCTGTTCGGCGAGGGGATCATGGACCTGCGCTACTACCGCCTGCGCGAGTGCGAGCTGGAGGGCATCCCGCTGGTGGTCTCCCGGACGGGGTGGTCCAGCGAGCGGGGGTACGAGATCTACCTGCGGGACAGTGCCTACGGGGACACCCTCTGGGAACGGATCATGGAGGCGGGCCGGCCCTTCGGCCTGCGGCCGGGCCACACCTCCACGATCCGCCGACTCGAGGGCGGCATGCTTTCCTACCAGGCGGACGCCGATATTCATACGAATCCCTTCGAACTGGGCATGGACCGGCTGGTGAATCTCGACGGGGACTACGAGTTCATCGGGAAGGCCGCCCTCCGCCGCATCCGCGAGGAAGGCGTCCGCCGCCGCCAGGTCGGGCTGGTGATCGGGGGAGAGCGCCTGCGGGGACCGAATACGACCTTCTGGCCCGTCTGGCAGGGGGGACGGGAGCTCGGCCAGGTGACCTCCGCGGTCTACTCGCCCCGGCTGGAGCAGAACATCGCCCTCGCCCTTGTGGCCACCGCCGGAACCGCCCTCGGCACGGAACTCGAGGTGGTCACCCCCGGCGGCGCCCGCCCGGCCACGGTCGTGGAGCGCCCGTTCTTCGACCCTAACAAGAAACTCGCCTCGGCCTGACCCGGCCTTTTGGCTCCCCCATCGACCCCCTATCCCCCCGCCCCATCATGTCCGAACTCTCTGTCGACCTCTCCTGGCAGCGCACCTCGCCGACCCTCGCCACCGGGCAGTATTCGAANGCCCACGAAATCCGCTACAACGAGGGCCACGCCCTTCCCGCCGACGCTGCCCCGGACTGGGGTGGGGATCCCGCCCACACCAATCCGGAGCAGGCCCTCGCCGCGGCCCTCTCCAGCTGCCACATGATGACTTTCCTCGCCCTCGCCGCGAAGGCGGGCTGGCCGGTGGCTTCCTACCGGGACCACGCGGTGGCCCATCTCGGCAAGAATCCGCAGGGGCGCATGGCGGTCACCCGGATCGAGCTGCATCCGGAGGTCGGGTTCGACGCGGGCTTTGCCGTGGAGGAGGCCGAGCTGGCGCAGATGCAGGACCGCGCCCACCGCTACTGCTTCATCGCCAACTCGCTTGCCGACAGCGTGGAGATTGAGTTGTCCTGACCGCTCCGAGCTCCGCCTTCGCCCTCCGAGGATCGCCCTGCACCCCCACCCCCCAGACCCAAGCCATGGAGACCCACACCCTGCTGGAACAGGAACGGACCGAACCCGGCATCCTCCGCCTCACCCTGAACGATCCCGACCGCCGCAACGCCCTCTCCGAGGCGATGCTCGACCGGCTGGGCGAGGCGATTGCCGAGGCGGGCTCCGATCCGGCGGTCCGCGTGGTTATCCTCGCGGCAAAAGGACCGGCCTTCTCCGCGGGGCATGACCTCAAGGAACTGACGAGGGCCCGCTCCGGCCCGGACGGCGGGCGCGCCTTCTACCAGCGGATCATGGAGAAGTGCTCGGCGGTCATGCAGGCGATCGTCAACAGCCCGAAACCGGTCCTCGCCGAGGTCACCGGGGTGGCTACCGCCGCGGGCTGCCAGTTGGTGGCCAGCTGCGACCTCGCGGTGGCCGCGGAGACAGCGCGCTTCAGCACGCCGGGGGTCCACATCGGTTTGTTCTGCTCCACCCCGATGGTCCCCCTCTCCCGCACGGTCCATGCCAAGCATGCCATGGAGATGCTCCTCACCGGGGACATGGTACCGGCTGCCCGCGCCGCCGAGATCGGGCTGGTCAACCACGCCGTGCCCGACGCGGAGCTCACTGCAGCCACCGAGGCAATCGCCGGCAAGATTGCCGCCAAGTCCAGCCTGACCCTCGCCACCGGCAAGCGCGCCTTTTACGCCCAGCGGGAGATGCCGCTGGCCGAGGCCTACGAGTACGCTTCCCGCGTGATGGTCGAGAACATGCTCGCCCGCGATGCCGAGGAGGGCATCGGCGCCTTCCTCGAGAAGCGCCCGCCACGGTGGGAGGATGCCTGAGCGGATGGAAGCCCCCGCCCCCAATCCCTACAACGAGGGGCTGGACCGCAACCCCGCGAATTTCCAGCCGCTCACCCCGCTGACCTTCCTGGAGCGGGCGGGCACGGTCTTCCCGGAGCACACCGCCATCGTCCACGGCTCCCTCCGGCGGAGCTATGCGGAGTTCTACCGGCGCTCCCGCCAGCTGGCCTCGGCGCTGGCGGGGCTCGGGATGGGGCCGGGCGANACGGTCTCCGCCCTCCTCGCGAACACCCCGCCCATGCTCGAGGCCCACTACGGGGTCCCCATGTGCGGAGCGGTGCTCCACTCCATCAACACCCGCCTCGATCCGGGCACGATCGCCTTCCAGCTCGACCACGCGGATTCCCGGGTCGTCCTCGTCGACCGGGAGTTCCTCCCCGACGCTCGGGGAGGCGCTCGCCCGCGCCTCCGTCACCCCCCGGATCATTGCCTACGACGACCCGGAGTGGGACGGCCCGCGACCGCCGACCGAGGCCGATGACTACGAGGCTTTCCTCGCCGGGGGCGATCCGGACTACGCCTGGCGGATGCCCGCGGACGAGTGGGACGCCATCTCCATCAACTACACCTCAGGCACGACCGGCGATCCCAAGGGAGTCGTCTCCCACCACCGGGGAGCCGCCCTCCTCGCCCAGGGCAACGCCCTCACCGCCTCCATGCAGAGGCACGCGGTCTACCTGTGGACGCTGCCCATGTTCCACTGCAATGGGTGGTGCTTCCCCTGGACGATGTCCGCCGTCGCCGGCACCCATGTCTGCCTCCGCCAGGTGCGCCCGGAACCGGTCTGGAGGGCGCTCGCCGGGGAGGGGGTCACCCACCTCTGCGGGGCGCCGGTCGTCATGTCCCTGCTGGTCGGGGCGCCCGCGGAGGTGAAGCGGCCCCTCGACCGGTCGGTCCAGTTCTTCACCGCGGCGGCCCCGCCCCCCGAGTCGGTGCTCGCCGCCATGCAGGACGCCGGTTTCGAGGTGATCCACCTCTACGGGCTCACCGAGACCTACGGGCCCGCCGTGGTCAATGAGTGGCATGGGGAATGGTCGGCCCTGCCCGCCCCTGAACAGGCGGCCCTCAAGGCTCGCCAGGGAGTGCGCTACCTGCCCCTTGAGGAGCTCGCGGTCCTCGATCCGGAGTCCCTCCAGCCGGTGCCCCGCGACGGTAGCACCATGGGCGAGGTGATGTTCCGCGGGAATGTGGTCATGAAGGGCTATTTCCGGAACCCGCAGGCTACGGCCAAGGCCTTTGCCGGTGGCTGGTTCCACTCGGGCGACCTCGGCGTGGTTCATCCGGACGGCTACCTCCAGCTGAAGGATCGCTCCAAGGACCTCATCATCTCCGGTGGCGAGAACATCTCCTCCATCGAGATCGAGGAGGTGCTCACCCGCCATCCCGTGGTGGCTGCCGCCGCCGTCGTCGCCATGCCCAGCGAGAAATGGGGCGAGACGCCCTGCGCCTTCGTCGAGGCACGGGGCGACGGCATTCTCGCGGAGGAGGTCCTCCGGGCCTGGTGCCGGGAGCACCTCGCCTCCTATAAGGTGCCGGGCAAGTTCGTCCTCACGACGATCCCCCGCACTTCCACGGGCAAGATCCGCAAGTTCGTCCTCCGCGAACAGGCCCGCGAATGGGCTTCCTGAGGACGGCCTGAGGGCGGCCGGGGCGGGCAGGCGGCCGGGAACCACCACCGCCGGTCGGATTTTCGTGCGCCGGTCCCACGGGAACGCCGGTTTCGACTTGCAGACCCACGGGGCGCACGCCACGGTCTGCGCGCCTCGTTCTTCCCAATCTTCCCCTCCACTCCCTCATGAATGCTTCCCCGTCTACCCCCACGGGCGCGGCGACTCCTCCGCGCACTAGTGTCTTCCTCGTCGGCTCGGTTGCTTCCCTCGCTGGCATTCTCTTCGGTTTTGACTCCGGGATCGCTGCCTCCTCCGGGGGCGCGGTCAACGAGCACTTCGGGATCACCGACGAGCCCTTCCTCAAGGGGCTCTGGGTGGCCTTCGTGCCGCTGGGAGCCCTCTTCGGTGCCCTCCTCGGGAGCAAGGTCTCCACGGGGCTCGGCCGGAAGAAGGGCCTCCTCTTCAATGCTGTCCTCTTCTTCGTCGCGATCGCCCTCGCCGCCTTCGCGCCGACCCTTTCCCTCTTCGCGATCTCCCGTCTGCTCATGGGGCTGGCCATCGGGAACTCGGCGGTCATCACGCCGATGTATCTCGCCGAGATGGTCCCACCGGCCTCCCGTGGCCGGGTCGGCTTCCTCTACCAGCTCTCCATTGTCGTCGGGATCCTGGTCTCCTTTGTCATCGGGGTCGTGGTCACGGGGCTGGTCGCCGACGACAACGAGAACTGGCGGATCATGATCGGCTTCGCCATCATCCCGGCCGTGATTTTCTTCTTCGGGATGCTCCGCATGCCGGAGAGCGCCCGCTGGCTGGTCGAGAAGGGGCGCGAGGAAGACGCCCGGCGCAGCCTCCTCCGCACGGTCGACGAGAAGGAGGCGGAAAAGGTCCTCGGGGAGATCGTCGAGGCCAACGCCCGCTCCGAGCAGGCACCGCTTAGCGCTATCTTCGGCCGGATGATCTTCCCGGTCATTATCCTCGGCTTCCTCCTCCAGTTCTTCCAGCAGTCCACGGGGATCAACGCGGACATGTACTTCGGCCCGGAAATCTTCAAGCAGGGCGGTTTCGGCTCCGCGGCCGCGCTCTGGGCCCAGGTCGGGATGGGGGTGGTCAACCTGGTCGCCACGATTGTCTCCATCTTCCTGGTCGACCGCATCGGGCGGCGCCGGCTCATGATCATTGGCGCCACCGGGATCGTCGCCATGCTCGCGGTCCAGTCCTACCTTTTCCACCTCTACGACACCGACCGCGCCGCCGCTGGAATGGGCCCGTCGGTGACGAGCCAGGAGCACAAGCACACCCTGCCGAACGTGGGCTCCACGGTGGGTCACCCCTCGCACAAGCCGACCACCCCGCCGTCAGCGGAAGCCGCGCAGGCCGAGGCCACCTTCGAGTCGCCGGTCACGGGCTGGATCTACGCCAGCATCCTCGTCTACATCGTCTTCTTCGCGATCAGTGCTGGCCCGCTCTGTTGGCTGATCATTTCGGAGATCTTCCCGCTCCGCTTCCGCGGGATCGGGATGTCCATCGCGGTCGCCGCGAACTGGTTGGTCAATTATCTGGTCAGCCAGCTGTTCCCGGTCATGAAGACGGATCTCGGCATGCCGGTGACCACCCTGATCTACGCCGCTTTCACCCTGGTCGGGCTGATCCTCGCGATCCGCTACCTCCCGGAAACCAAGGGGGTCCCGCTCGAGCGCATCGAGGCCAACATCTGGGCGGGCCGGCCCCTGCGCCGGATCGGGGACCCGGAAGAGGGGACCGAGCGGGCGACCTGAGCCGCCGGGTTTCTCTGTGCGGGATCCGCTCTGCGGGGAGCGGCCGTACGCCTCGGGGCGGCGGTCCGCTCCCCGGCACATGCTCGGGCACGGGCTCCAGCCCGGGGACACGGGGGGTCCGGGGGGAACAAGCAGGGGACCGTTCGGGCGAACATGCAGGGGCCCGGGGGAAACAAGCAAGAGTCCGCTGGCTGGTCGGTGACGGTGCTCACCCGATCCAGCCGGCCTCCATTGCGGGGCTCGGCTCGGGGCAAGGGGCCGGGCTCACAAGGGGGAGGGAGTCCCGGAGATAAGGGGGAGAGGGGCTTCCCCGCACGGCTACCCCGCCGGCGCGGGCGAAATCCTTGCGGGAGGGCGGACTCGCATCCGGGCCCTGCTGTAGGTGCGGATCAGCTGGTGGCGTTGGCCGCTTTCGCCGCTTCGTCTTCCTTGGCGAGCCGGAGGGTTCGGTCGAGAAGCTGCTCGTAGATCGGTTCCCCGCCGATCCAGTCGGCCACGATGTGCGCGGCCAGGCAGGTGAAGATGAGGGGGAGGATGAGTTCGTAGGATCCGGTCAGCTCCACGGTGAGCACGACCCCCACCATGGGTGCCCGCACCACCGAAGTGAAGAGGCCGCCCATCGCGGCGATGGCGAAGGCGGCCCCGGCATGGCCGGGGAGGGAGACGAAGAGGTCGAGGAGCCCGGTGAAGGTCAGCCCGAGAATGGTCGCCAAGGTGAGGATGGGCGCGAAGATGCCCCCGGGCACTCCGGTCGAGTAGGAGCCCACGGTCATGAAGAAACGGACCACGAGGAGGCCGAGAAGGGCGAGCAGCCCCATCCCGTTGCCGGCGAGGAAGCCGGGAATGATCGGCTCGTTGCCCATCACCGAGTTCGGCCAGGTCATCACGAGAATGCCTACGAGGCCCCCGAAGAGGGCCGGGAAGAGGTAGGGGACGCGTTTGGCGAGCTTCCCGGCGAGGCCGAGGCCGCGAAGGATGGCCCAGTTGAGGAGCACCCCGGCAAAGGCGAGGACGATCCCGAGGAGGAGAAAGAGGCTCATCGTCCAGAGGGGCATCCGGTCGACGACGAAGGCGAGGTCCGGGGCCACTCCGCCGATCAGCTCGGTCACGATGGTTGCGGCACCGGCCGCGATGGCCACCCCCATGTAAGTGAGGGGAGTGTGGTCGAACTGCTTGCGGGTCTCCTCGATGACAAAGATGATCGCCGCGAGGGGGGCATTGAAGGCCGTGGCCAAACCGGCCCCGGCCCCTGCCGCGATCAACCCGTTGAATTCGGTGCCCCGCTTGTGGAAGAACTGCGTGAAGGCGCCGCCGATCGATCCGCCCATGTGGATGGTCGGGCCCTCCCGGCCGAGGACGAGCCCCGCCCCGATGGAGAGGAGGCCGCCCACGAACTTGACGGGAAGCACCCGCAGCCCGCGCATCGGACGGGCTCCGGCAAGAGCCCCCTCGATCTCCTGCACGCCGCTGCCGCTGGCCTCCGGGGCGTACCGGCGTACGAGCCAGAGGGAGGCACAGGTCATCGCGGCGGCGAGGAATGCGGCGGCCGCGATGGCCAAGGGTCCGGGCAGGAAGGAGCGCAGGACCTGCGGATAGTGGAGGACGGCCCCGAAGGAGAGGAAGAAGAGGGAACCAATCACTCCCGTGAGGGCACCCACCAACACGTTCAGCCCGAGGAAGCCGGCCTGCTCGCCCACCGACCGCGTGGGGTGGGGATTGCTGGAGGAGGATCTGTAGAGTGGAGGAGAGATAGCGGTAGGCAAGGTATTTGGGAGGCTGGACGCAAGGGCAAGAACACCCGGGAAAGGAGGGGAATTGGGTTGTTGGCCGCTGGTTCCTGCTCCACGGTCGAAGGTGAGCTGGGATCGGGCAGCCGAGCTGTCCGCCGCCGGCCTCTGGTTGCCATGAGTAAGGTTCTCGAGTTTCTCCTGCGGGGCGAACGTCTCTCCACGGCGGAGATGGCGGAGGTGCTGCGGGTGGCCCCCGCCGAGGTCGAGCGCGAGTATGAGCGCCTGCAAGAGGAGGGCATCCTCCTCGGCTGGATGCCGGTGCTCCATCCGGATCGCCTCGGCGAGCAGCGGGTCTCCGCGGTCATCGAGCTGAAGATCAGTCCGGAGCGGGAGGGGGGATTCGACCGGGTCGCCCAACGGGTCAGCTCCTTCCCGGAGGTGCAGACCTGCTACCTGATGTCGGGCGCCTACGACCTGCTCGTGGTGGTGCGGGGTGCTACCCTCCACGAGGTCGCCCGTTTTGTCTCCGAGAAGCTGGCCACCCTTGGCGGGGTCCTCTCGACGGCCACCCACTTCCTCCTCCGCCCCTACAAGGAACAGGGCCACCTCCTCCTCACGGGGGAGGACAGCCTCGACAAGCCCGCGGTCAGTCCCTGAGCCGGCCATGGCCCCGACCCCCTCGTCCGAACCCGCCACGGCGGTGGATCGCTTCCTCGCCCATCATGTGGTGGACCTGCCGCGCTCGGGCATCCGCGACTTCTTCGCCATCGTCGCCCAGATGCCCCAGGCGATCTCCCTGGGGATCGGCGAGCCGGATTTCGTGACGCCCTGGCATATCCGGGAGGCGGCCATCTACGCCCTCGAGAGGGGCAACACTTCCTACACGGACAATCGCGGCCTCTACCGCCTCCGTCGCGAGATCAGCCGCTACCTCGCCCGCCACTACGGGCCGGAGTACGATCCGGACACGGAGGTGCTGGTCGCGGTCGGGGTCTCCGAGGCGATGGACCTGGCCTTCCGGGCGGTGCTCAATCCGGGCGACAAGGTACTCTACCACCAGCCCTGCTACGTCTCCTACGCCCCGGGGATCACGCTCGCCCACGGGCAGGCCATCCCGGTGGAGACGGGAGCGGACCGGGGATTCGGGCTCGATCCGGCGGCCCTTCGCGACGCCTGGGAGCCGGGCTGCAAGGTGCTGGTCCTCAACTTTCCCACCAACCCCACGGGGGGCACGGTCGACCGGGCCACCCTTGAGGAGATTGCTGCCTTCGCCCGCGAGAAGGACCTGCTGGTCTTCTCGGACGAGATTTACGCGGAGCTGACCTACGAGGGGGAGCATGTCATGTTCTCGAGCCTGCCGGGGATGGCCGGGCGAACCCTGCTCCTCCACGGCCTCTCCAAGGCATGGGCCATGACGGGTTTCCGCCTCGGCTACGCCTGCGGGCCCGCTGAGCTGATCGAGGCCATGATGAAGGTGCATCAATACTCCATGCTCTGCGCCCCCATCCTCAGCCAGGAAGCCGCGGTGGAGGCCCTCCGCAACGGGGATGAGGCGGTCGGCCGGATGCGGGACGAGTACCGCGACCGGCGCGACTTCCTGGTGAACCGTTTTCGCGAGATGGGCCTGCCCTGCCACCTCCCCCGGGGGACGTTCTACGCCTTTGCCGATGTCTCCCCGACGGGGCTCGACGAAACGGAGTTCGCCACCCGGCTGCTTCACGAACAGGAGGTCGCGGTGGTGCCGGGTACCGCCTTCGGCTCTGCCGGGCGCGGCTTCGTCCGGGCGAGCTTCTCCACGAGCTTCCGCCGGCTCATCGAGGCGGCCGACCGCATGGAACGCTTTGCCGGGGCCCGCGCCGCCGGATGAAGGCGGATCGCCCCCAGGTCGCGCTGGTCGGCCGCCCCAATGTGGGCAAGAGTCGGCTCTTCAANCGNCTCTGCGGGGGGCGCGAGGCGATCGTCCACGACCGCCCGGGCGTGACCCGCGACCGTCTCGCTCGCGACCATGAGGATGGATACACGCTGATCGATACGGGTGGGATCGGCCTCTCCGAGGAGGGTACCCCCGCGGCCATCGCCCGGGCGGTCGAGGACCAGGTCTTCGTCGCGGTTGAGGCCGCCGATCTCATCCTCTTCGTGGTCGATGCCCGGGAGGGCCGGGTGCCCCTCGATGAGGAGGTCGCCGGCCAGCTCCGCTCCCGGGCCCGCTGCCCGGTCCGGGTCATCGCCAACAAGTGCGACCAGCCGGCCCACGCCGCGGAGACCTACGTCTTTGCCTCCCTGGGCTTCGGGGAGCCGCTGGCGGTCTCCGCGGAGCACCGCCTGGGCATTGGCGAGCTCCATCGCATGATCGCCGCCACACTCGACCTTCGCGGGCGCGAGGCCGCCGCCCGCGAGGAAGGGGAGGGGAGGGGCCAGGGGACCGATGGGGCGCCCCGGCGCACGGGCATCGCCCTGGTCGGCAAGCCGAATGTGGGCAAGTCCTCCCTCAGCAATCGCTTGCTCGAGAGCGAGCGCATGATCGTCACGGACCAGCCGGGCACCACCCGCGATACGGTCGCCTTCGACCTGGACTACACTTTCTCCAACGGCACGAAAGGCTCCTTTCGCCTCGCCGACACCGCCGGCCTCCGCGCGAAACACAAGGTGGACTCCCCGGTCGAGTACTTCTCCTCCCTGCGCTCCCGCAAGGCGATCGAGGAGAGCGATGTGGTCTTCCTGCTTCTCGATGCGGTCACCGGAGTCACCCGCCAGGACAAGGCCCTCGCCGGGGCNGCCCTCGAGGCCGGGCGGGCGCTGGTGGTCGTGGTCAACAAGTGGGACCTCTCCCGCGAGGCCTTCGTCCGCGGCGGGGTCGAGGGCTACCGCAACGAGGAGGAGTTTCGGCGCAAATACCGGCAGGCGGTTCGCGAGGAGTTGTTTTTTCTCCCCCGCAGCCCCTTTCTCTTCGCCTCCGCGGAGACGGGGCTGGGGATTGACGGGCTTCTCCAGACGGCCCGCCAGGTCGATGCCCACCAGCGCCGCACTCTTCCCACCGGGAAACTGAACCGGGTGGTCCACGACTTGGTCGCCCACCAGGCCCCGAGCCGGATCCATGGGCGGCCCTTCAAGCTGTTCTACGTGGTCCAGACGGGGATCCGCCCGATCCGGCTGCGCATCTTCTGCAACGATCCCTCCCGCCTCGAGGATCCCTACCGACGCTACCTGGTCAACGGGATCCTCGAGGCCTTCGAGCTGCAGGGTACCCCGATCGGGATCGAGCTGCGCGGCAAGGAACGGCGCTTCGCCGGCGCAGCGGGTAAGGCTTGAGTGCGCCGCAGGGGCTCCCCTCCCGATCCGGCTTTGACCCGCCCCTCCTTTCCCCCTGACGTTGGCAAGCTCGATCCGCCCATGCGCCTGCTCGTCCTCTCCAGTGATCCCATCGCCCTCCCCCTGCTCGAAGGTCTCCTCCATGGGGAGGGGGAGCCATTGCGCTTGGCCGGAGTGGTGACGGCTCCCGACCGCCGCGCGGGACGGGGCCAGCGGGTCCAGCCAAACCCGGTCGCCGCCTGGGCCCGCGAGGCCGGCCTGCCCGTCACCCAGCAGGAAGGGGTCGGGCTGGCCGATCTTGAATCGCTGCCGGACTTCGAGGCCGCCCTGGTCTTTGCCTATGGCCAGATCCTCTCCGCCGCCTTTCTCGATTCCGCGCCCGCCGGATTCTTCAACTTCCATCCCTCCCCACTCCCCCTCCTGCGCGGACCCTCGCCGCTGGAAACGGCCCTCGCCGAGGGCTGGGAGGAAACGGAGCTCTGCCTGGTCCGCATGGTGGAGGCCATGGACGCGGGTCCGGTTGGCGACCGGACCACCCTGCGGATCCACGCGGACGAGACAGCGCCCCGGCTCCGGGAGCGCGTCGCCGCGGCCGCCCGCGACCGCCTGCCCGAACTGGCCCGGGCTGCCCGCGGGGAACTGCCCTGGCGTGAGCAACTGGATTCGCTCGCTACCTATTGCCGCAAAATCCGCAAGGAGGACGGCTTCCTCGATTTTTCCCTCCCCGCTCGCCAACTGGAGGCGCGCGCCCGCGCTTTCCACCCCTGGCCGGGATCCTCGCTCCTCCACGACGGGCGGCGCTGCCGGGTGGACGGTCTCTCCGTCGAGACGGGCTCGGGACCCCCGGGGGAAATCCTCGCCGCCGGGGATACCCTGGTCGTCGCCACGGGAGAAGACGCCCTTGCCATCCAGTCCCTGCAACGCCCCACCCGCCGGATGCTTCCCTTTGCCGAGGCCGCCCGGGGCCTCGGATTCACCCCGGGAGAACACCTCGCCTACTCTTCGGCCCGACCGCTGGTGCGCACCCCGCGTTCCCGTCGGCCGCCCCCCCCGCGCCATGAAGGAACTGATCCTGGTCCGCCACGCCAAGAGCTCCTGGAAGCTCGACGATTGCCCGGACTTCTACCGGCCCCTCAACGAGCGGGGCTACCGGGAAGCACCAGTCCTCGCGCGTCGGCTCGCCACCGAAGGCACTGCCCCCCACACCCTCCTCACGAGCCCCGCCGTCCGCGCTTACTCCACCGCCCTCTTCCTGCGCTCTGCCTGGATGCTCCCCTGGGACCAGCTGGCCATCGCCCCCCCGGTCTACGAGGCCACCGCCGGCAACCTCCTCGACTGGCTCGCCGCTGAGGAACGGCCGGAAAAAGTGGTCGTGGTTGGCCATAACCCGGGGCTCAGCGAC
>P_2C_Liq_2_UnCtyDRAFT_1000240_pt1 | contig 16003 bp, 17 predicted proteins | sample Pon2CUnioCityCA_FD_10236 | JGI IMG/M metagenome (IMG submission 10236) | reverse complement strand
CCCGCCGCCAAAGGGGGGAGTCATCGCCTGGTTCAACCCCTCAATCGTCGCGTCGGGGGTATCGGCGGGGATTTTGTCGAAGTTGAACGAACCCCAGGCCGGATCGAGACTGCGATCGCGTAACGTCTGTACCGCGCGATCGCAGGCAAACTCATCCTCCCCCCAATAGACATAAATCGCCATCGTTCAGCAATCTCCCAACCTGTAGATGATCAGCGTTGGCATAGTCGGTAGAATAGACCTTGTGCTGCTCCATCGCGACTGTAACCAACGACCCCAAAACACCCTCAAACACCCTCAAATATGATCGATTTTACCCATATCGCCGAACTCTCTCGTCTCCACTGTCTCGGCATCTGCGCCTTCCTCGTCCCGGCAAACCTCCTAACTACCCTCACCACGTTGGTCCTCGTTGCCACCCGTAAACCCCTGCAAATGAAGCTGTTATCCACCGCTATGGCGATGATAGTTGCCATAACCATGATTCTCCATGTCTGGACTTGGTTTGCAGTCGGTGTGGTACAAGCCCCCACCTTCATCTTGCTGAGTCTTGCCAGTCTCTGTTTGGGCCTAAACCTATTCGCCCTCTGTCTTCCCCATAGCATCATCTTGGCCTATCGTTGGTGCCGACGAGCCTGGAGTCGTTATTGGGCCGCATCAGCCTAAAAATCTGGAGGATACTGAGATACATAGGTACGATCGCGGCGGCCGAACCAATCATAGCGATTATCCCGTACCTGGTCATATATCCCATCGCCCAAATTCTTCAGCCCCGGTACGTTGCGATAGGCTGCAACAAACACCTCCCCAGCCGGAAGTCGTCGCCCGATTTCCTCAGCCGCCGCCGTTCCCTGCCAACGTTCCTGAGGATTGTCGGGATTGAGTAAAATCATACCCAATTCGCAACCCTGGGGCGTAATCTCGAATTGGGATAACACCCGTTCCTCCTGCATCGGCACATAGCGAAAGCGATCGCCGTGATCCAACGATTCCAGAAGTTTCACTAAGCTGACACAAAGATTACAATTGCCATCAAAAATAATCAGCACGACAAATAGCAGATGATAGTGGATAGTTAATTNTATTGCTTATTGCCGGGAGAGGGCGACCACAAGGGTACGCCCCTACCTCTTGCCTATTGCCTCTTGCCTCTTGCCTTCTTAACCCATTATGACTCCAACAGTTTTGTGTTTAGGAGAAATCCTCTTTGACTGCCTAGCCGATCAGGTGGGCAAACCCTATGATGAGGTTGAATCTTGGACTCCTTATCCCGGAGGTGCCCCGGCGAACGTGGCTTGTGGATTAGTGAAATTGGGAACTCCGGCGGGGTTTATCGGTTGTGTCGGGAACGATGAACCGGGAGATAAGTTAATTGAGGTTTTCAAGGATGTGGGAGTTGAGATAACTGGGGTTCAGCGACATCCCGAAGCCCCCACACGACAAGTCTATGTGGTGCGAACCCAGGAGGGCGATCGCCAATTTGCGGGGTTCGGCGAGGTGGCGAGTGGTGAGTTTGCAGATACCCGCCTCGATGGAGTTCAGATTCCTGAGTCGTTGTTTGAGTCAGCCGAGTTTCTAGTCATGGGAACCTTGGAATTGGCCTATCCTGAGTCTAAGCAGGCGATCGCTCGTTGTCGAGAGTTAGCTCATAAATATGGGGTTGAGGTTTTAATTGATGTCAACTGGCGGCCGGTGTTTTGGCCCGATGTGGAGTCAGCTAAAGCAACAATCCGCAAGGCGATCGCCGATGCGGATATTCTCAAACTCTCAGAGGAGGAAGCGGAGTTTCTCTTTAATACCGATGTGGTGACGGAGGTTGCGGTGCAACTTCCGGCGGTTAGCAGAGTGATTATCACCCGAGGCGATCGCGGCTGTAGTTATTGTTTCGGCGATGTTGTCGGAGATATTGAGGCATTTCCAGTAACCGTGCAAGACACTACAGGGGCAGGAGACGGCTTTATCGCTGGATTCCTCTATCAACTTCAAAAACAAGGCGTTGATGTCCTTCAGGAGCCAGACAACGCCCGCAACCTGATTAAATATGCCAGTGCTGTGGGGGCATTAACCGCCATGAAACCAGGGGCGATCGCCGCCCAACCCACGGCTAAAGATGTCCAAGAATTTTTGCAAACACGGCCCTAACCCGTCTGTTGGGTTCATCATCTGGCCAGGGCCGCCGCTTGCTGTCAATTCTACTCGTGAGAATCGAGATCATCATCGCTGTGAATGGCTTGCAGGGAGTGATCGAAGGCCATCCGCTGATGGGCACTGTTGAGGAAATAGCCATTCATCATGGCCGAGACGAGAAGTTTGCTGAGGTTCTCCCGCGAGGTGGTGACGGCCACATCGAAGCCTTCAGGGGGCAGGGTTCCTAACATTCCGGCGATCGAACGTTCCATCACCTGGGCTACTTCTGGGTTCGGCTGGGAGAGTTTGGCGATCGCCTCGGGGGAAAGAGATTGCACATAATCCCAGAGGGGGTTATCGGTTTTTTCGCGTCCAGTGTGAGGTAGAGAGTTCATAATTGTTTGATTGTCGCTCCGGCTATCTATTACTAAGATAGGGAATCTTCGCGGACTTGCCCAGTGAGTGCAACCGAAATCGGGGGGAGGGTTTCTTCGACCCATTTTTGGCAAAATCGCTCAGTTTGGCGGAAACTTTGGGCTAAACTGTCCTAATACCGCAACAGTTTAGGGAATGTCATGGCCCGCAAACGTTTAATTATCGAAATGGGAATGGGGATCGACCAACATGGACAAGATCCCACCGTAGCCGCGATGCGGGCCGTTCGGAATGCGATCGCCCATAACGCCTTACCAGGAGTCTGGGAAGTGGCGGGATTAGGCCATCCGAATGAAATGTATGTCGATGTTCAGATCGCAGTTCCCTATCCTGAACAAGTCCGAGAGGAAGAGGTGTTGGCGGTTCTCCCGTTTGGCCAAAAAACCCTACATCTCGAAGCTGGAGGAATGGTGACGGTGGGGCGAGCGATTCCCGAATTAGAGGATAAAAATGATGATATGCTCATCGCCGTAGCTGCGGTGACGGTCTCGATTGATTAACCTTAGCTAATATCAACTCGAACTTACATCAACGAGCATACTTCCAGGCCTTCCAAGCGGTATAACCTAACAAGGATGTGGCGGCCAACGCATAGGCCTGGCCGCTAGGAAGTCCCGCAAAAGCGAGGGCTAATCCTCCCACCCAAAGGGTGAGGGCATAGATAAACAGAACCGTGAACCGATGCGATAAGCCAGCATTGAGTAAGCGATGATGGAGATGTCGCTTGTCAGCCGCAAAGGGAGAAATACCATTGCGGAGGCGATCGAGAATCACCGCCGACATATCAAAAATGGGAACCGCCAGAATAATATAGGGCAGTAAAACAGCCGTCAGGGCTGTACTTTTAACTAAACCGATCGCCCCAACCCCGGCTAAGGTAAAGCCAAGATAATAAGACCCACCATCCCCCATAAAAATCTGGGCTGGGTTAAAGTTATACCGCAGAAAGCCTAAAGCCCCTCCCGCTAACGCCGCCGCAATCAGGGCCGCCGCTGGCTGTTCCATAAATAAACTCACCACCAACAACACTACGGCCGCAATTCCCGAAACTCCCGCCGCCAATCCATCGAGGCCATCAATCCAGTTAATCGCATTGGCCATCCCGACTAGCCAAACCACTGTCACGGGTAAACTCACCAATCCCGGTAACTCCACCAAGCCGACAAAGGGGATGGAGAGAAAATCAATACTCACACCACATAAAGACCAAGCCACACTGGCAACGAGGATTTGTAACAGCAGACGGGTAATGGCCGATAAATTAAATAAATCGTCGGCAAAGCCAATCATGAAGAAGAGTAGGCCGCCGATGGTGACGCCCCAAATTTCGTATTCTGTGGCGGGATCGAGATAGTTGCCTTGGGTATCGATAAAGCCGCCGAGTTTCCACACCAGAAGCAAGGCAATTAGGCTACCGAGGAAAATCGAAACGCCCCCCAAGCGAACCATGGGGCGATCGTGAACTTTGCGATCGTTGGGCAGATCAACTCGTCCACTCCGTAAGCCGAGTTCCTTCACCCAGGGCGTGGTGACAAGAACGACGGCAGCGGAAATCACGAACGCAAACAGATGATACAGATGTTGTGGCATCTGGACTTGAAGCCAAAGGGTGGGGTTAGGGGTGGAGCAATGGGGCTTAGTGTACCGCGATCGCGTCAACTTCTGCCACGGAGGATTACCCCTTAAATCAAGATGAGTCTGTCAAAGCTAAGGGCCTCAAATGCTACAGCGATTCCCAAACCAACGCTCAAGTTTTTAAGCCAGAACCATCGAGACAAAAAAGGACAGCCCCAAAGGACTGCCCAGAAACTCTGTTATCGCGGATACCTAATCTACGCCATAGCCGCTACCGGAATCCGTAAATGTGGATACAGCGGGAACGACTCACAGAGGGTAGCTACCCGTTGACGACATTGGTTGGCGATCGCCTCGTCGTCAGGGTTGAGGAGGCGATCGGCGATAATGTTACCAATTTCCTTAAATTCCTCAACACCCATGCCGCGAGTCGTCATGGCCGGAGATCCTAACCGCAAGCCACTGGTGACAAAGGGAGATTCGGGATCAAAGGGAACGGTGTTTTTGTTGGCGGTGATGTTCACCTCACTGACGAGGGCATCGGCCCGTTTTCCGGTCATCTTCACCGATCGCAAATCCACCAGCATCAGGTGATTATCCGTCCCATTTGAGACGATTTTTAATCCCCGGTCTTGCAATTGCCCGGCCATGGCTTGGGCGTTTTCAATCACTTGGCCTGAATAGGTTTTAAAGTCAGGTTTGAGGGCTTCGCCAAAGGCCACGGCTTTCGCGGCGATGACATGTTCGAGGGGACCGCCTTGGCTGCCGGGGAAGACGGCTTTATCGAATTTTTTGCCCAAATCCGGGTCTTGGGTCAAAATCAAGCCGCCACGAGGACCACGCAGGGTTTTGTGGGTGGTGGTGGTGACGACGTGGCAATGGGGGAGAGGGTTGGGGTGATGGCCACTGGCCACGAGGCCGGCAATATGGGCGATATCGGCCATGAGATAGGCCCCCACTTCGTCGGCGATGGCCCGGAATTTGTCGAAATGGATGGTTCGCGGATAGGCGGAGTAGCCGCAGATGAGGAGTTTGGGCCGGTGTTTGAGGGCCAGTTGGCGAATTTCCTCGTAGTCGAGTTGTTCGCTGGCTTGGCTGACGCCGTAATGTTGGACGTTGAACCATTTGCCCGAGACGTTCACCGGAGACCCGTGGGTGAGGTGACCCCCATGGGAGAGATCCATGCCCATAATGGTGTCTCCTGGCTTCAGCAAGGCTAGGAAAACGGCAAAGTTGGCTTGAGCGCCGGAATGGGGCTGAACGTTGGCGTGAGCGGCGCCAAATAGCTCTTTGGCGCGGTCGATGGCTAGTTGTTCGGCGCGATCGATATATTCGCACCCGCCGTAGTACCGTTTTTTCGGAAGTCCTTCGGCGTATTTGTTGGTCAGAACCGATCCCTGGGCCGCAAGAACGGCGGCGGAGGTGAAGTTCTCGCTGGCAATGAGTTCGAGGTGATCCCGCTGCCGTTGTAGTTCTTGGTTGAGAATTTCAGCCAGCATGGGATCGCTGGCGGCTAGGAGTTCGAAGTTAGTCTGAGTCATGATTGAGTTGAATGGTCTCGATGAGATGGTCTCGATGAGTCTGTGGGGGAGACTGTTATTGGTACGGTTAGGTTCGCTTTGTTTCGGGTCTGAGGCTAGAGTTAAAACCTGAACTCCTGATTGTAGCGTGTTTGGGGCGCTAGGTGAAGGCTGGACTGGGGTCTCAGTGGCGGGCGATCGCCGACCCCTAACCCACCCCTAACCCATCACCCAATAGACGGCGTACAATGGAGTTAGGTCAGCGTAAATCCAGTTTCGGAGGTCTTAGAATCATGGTTGTGATTTTAACGGACAATTCCCTTATCCCCACTTGCCAGGTTTGTCAAGGCTGTGTTTTGGCTGACCACAACGGACAACCCCGTTGGCGTGGGGGAAAACTCGATTGTGGACGGGTGATGAGTCACTGTAGCGATCGCACCGGTCATCATTATCAATGTGTGATGGGGTTTCACGTCGCCCGAATTGAGCTGGATTAGTTGGTCAAGTTGAGACTTAACGTCTGGTGTTGAATCCGTCTGAACACACGCTTAAAACATACGCAAGACTTTCTCCAATTCCTCTTTACGATTGGACTTCAGCAGGGCTTGCAGAAATTTCAAGCTCATGAATGGCATTGACAACAAAAAGGCAAAATAGGTTCGCCAGGAACTCCAGTGCGAAAATAATCGCCGTCGAGGCTTGACTGACCAAAAGCGATTAGCAGAACAAACAAATCCCTCTCCTAATGCCGAAACCTCGTGCCACCAACCCACCGGTAAATACAGTACATCACCGGGATTTAAGACCACTTCATAGCGGTGTTTAAAGGCTTCTTTTAAACCCGGAAAGGTCTCGAAATCGGGGTTGTCGGGATACACTTGGCTAAACCAAGACCGCAACTTTAAGCCATGATGCAGATGACCAAGCAGGGGAAAGGGATAGAGGTTTGACAGTTGAGATGGGGGAAACAAAACCACTCGTTTCTGTCCCGCTAGTTGGATGAGGGTTCCGTCGAAGGTGTCGTAATGTAAGCTTTCGGTATGACCACCCGCCCCCGCCCAAAGATTGAAGTCTGTCATTCCTTTGAGAAGGTTAAATTTTTGCCCCAATCCTTGCAGGCTAGGGGAAGCAGATAGGGGTGTTTCAACCAGAGGACATTTAGCCAAATAAATATCTTCTTGATGAGCTTGCCCCGATCGCACTAAATCCGCATACTCAGAAAATGATAGGGATTTAGCGCTAATACCACTTCCAATCGTCTTCCATTGTCGTTTATCTAGGGTTTTGCGTTGAGAACCATAGAAGCGACAAAGAAATTTGTCTTGACCAATTTTCGATTCAAGATAGTCTAAATTCCACTCAGGTTCTGAGACACCTTGCCGTAAAACAACGGGAATTCCGGGTCTTTGATGCTGTTCAATAAATTCCGCTGTGACCCAAGTCTCGATATATCGCTCTTGGATCGGCAAAAAAGGAATTTCAGACCCATAACTATCCCCAGATTGAATGACAGAAGTGGTCATCGGGTTTGGGGCTGACTTCGAGTTTGCTTGGGTCATAAATAGATAAGATTAGCTAGAGTTCGATTTTAGAATAAATGAGAGTACAAGCGAATAGTAATACAAAAGGGGTAATCGAGGAAAGTCGAGATCGCCGTCACCTTGAGTCAAACGGGAACCAGGATACCCGAACCTGTTAACAATTCGACACGTTAAAGCCCTATGGAACGTTTTGTCAATGGCGATCGTCGTAGGATGGAGAAGGGCGACACTACCAAGAGACAGAGTCTGTTGTCTATCATCAGTCAAGGTGATCGGACAGATTGATCCTCCACCCTCAAAGTTTAGACAAATAAAATAGGACGCCAATTAAGGTAAAAACCCTTTCAGGGAAGCCTTTTTGCCTAAAAAATAGTCACCATTTAAATGTCTATAAAATTTAGACTGAGGCAGCTAACTCAGTTCCGATCAAGAGGTCTGCTCAAGAGTTGGGGTGAGTTCTTCAGGCCTGTTTCCAAACGATGTTTGCCTGTAATTAGCCAAGTAATTAGCCAAATTTGAGACTGTAATGCGATCGCCTCAGTTGAACCCGCATCCCCTTGAAAGCCCTCTTTCCTCAGTCCGACACGACCCTCATGTTAGACGAGGTCATCAACCTCGTTCTCAACGGAGATCACAACGGCCAGGCTATCGATTGGCGGTTTATCTCTTGAGTTTTTGGGGATCTTTGGCCATCACCCTCTCGGGCTGGTCAATCTGGGAACTGACGGTCATCTCCTGTACCTCACAGCATACCCCCTTAGGACAACTGTGCCACGGCAATGTCCCGGAAAGTTTACCGCAACCGGCGTTGACCCATCTGGGGGCGGCGTCTTATCGGGCGATCGCGCAAATCATGCGACACCGATACCCCCAGGGGTCCACCCTCACCCCATCCCAAAAACGCTATCTGCGCCCATTTTTTGGAGATTTGGTCGATCACGTCGAAGTCATCTACGAGGTCGAACTCATCGATCACTGGGTCGGTGCCAACTTCCGACTTGATCTCGGCTCATCGAACGCGCAAGTCTATGGAAACCGAATTTACGTCAATGGTCCCTATAATCCCGAAAATCCCGAACAGTTAGCACTTCTGGCTCATGAATTAGTCCATGTACGCCAATCCCAGGAGTTAGGCGGACTGCACGCCTTTGGCCAGGAGTATTTTCGCGAATATAAACGGGCCAATCTTGTCTACAAAGATAACGTCTTTGAGCGCGAGGCCTTTGCGATCGAAGACAAGTTCCGTCAATGGTTACGACAGAACTTCCGCCACGGGACATTACGCCACCGCCAACCGCACCGCCAACCGCACCATTAACCGCCCTCAGACAGTCCCTCAGACAGTTCCTGAGAGGGTCTCGTCAAAACGGCGTTACGCGAACGTAGAGGAGCCTAAATCGGGGGGGACATCTTGCCAACGTCCCTCACCTACCGCGCGGATGGCTTCTTTCAGGGACACATCCCCCGTATAGAGAGCGCGTCCAACAATGGCCCCAGTCACGCCAACGGGTTCGAGGGAGAGTAACGCCAATAAATCTGAGACTGAACTCACCCCTCCTGAAGCAATCACCGGAGGGGTTATGGCTTCGGCTAACTCCCGCAAGGCCTCACGATTAGGACCGCTGAGAGTCCCATCACGATGAATATCGGTGTAGATAATCGCGGCGACGCCGAACGCGGCCATCTGTTGGGCTAAGTCTGTCGCCTTGACTTGGGAGGTTTCGAGCCAGCCTCGCGTCGCCACCCAACCGTCTCGCGCGTCAATTCCCACGGCGATTTGTCCAGGAAACTCCTGACAAAGTTGTTCAACCAGTTGCGGCTGTTCCACCGCAGCGGTTCCCAGGATAGCTCGCTCGATGCCAGTATCTAAGACGCGGGCCACACTATCGCGATCGCGTAGGCCGCCGCCCAGTTGCACTGGAATCGAGAGGCGACGGGCGATCGCCCCAATCACCTGACTATTGACCGGACGACCGCCCTTAGCCCCATCGAGATCCACTAAATGCAGGCGAGTGGCCCCTTGGTCACACCACTGTTGAGCCATGGCGACGGGGTCTTCGCTAAAGGTCTGAGACTGCTCATAGTCTCCTTGGTAAAGGCGTACACAGCGGCCAGCTAATAAATCAATTGCGGGAATGACATCCATGGGGTTTCTAAGTCAATAAGGTGAACGGTTATAGGAGAGTCCATCATAAACTGCCCAAAGCCGGCACAAAAGCAGCCATATCTAAAGATTTGCTCACGAAAGGGCTGGGATTTCGCGATCGCCCACCTGGCAACGTATCATAGATCAGATGCTTGACTCTCTCCAAAAAGGCGACCGGAGACAGGTTGAGTTAGATCAGGGACAAACCGTCCAACTAGAGGTAGGTACAATCAATACCATGCCAGAACTTGATGATGTAAAGACTCGATTGAGGACTTCGATGCGACCTAAGAAACCGAAAATGCTGGTGGTTGACGACGAGCCAGATAATCTAGATTTGCTCTACCGCACGTTTCGCCGTGAGTTTCAGGTCTACAAAGCCGAAAGTGGCATTCAAGCCCTGGACGTTCTCGAAAAACAAGGCGAAGTGGCGGTGATCGTCTCTGATCAACGGATGCCCGAAATGAAGGGAACTGAGTTTCTCAGCAAGACGGTCACTCAGTTTCCCAATACAGTCCGAATTATCCTGACTGGGTTTACGGATATTGAGGACTTAGTCGAGGCGATCAACTCGGGACAGGTGTATAAGTACATCACGAAACCCTGGGACCCGAATGAGTTACGCGGAGTGGTGCAACGGGCAGCGGATACCTACGAACTCCTGAAACAGAAAACCGAAGAACTCGAATGGTCTCAGGCTCAAATGGCGGTTCTATCAACATTGATGGAGGTAGCCCAAACCTCGGCTGATTTGGGGTCTTCGTTACAACCGATCGCAGACGCTTTAGGGGAGAATTTTGAAGCCGATACCTGTGTCTTACAACTGATGGATGGAGAGACTCTCGCCGGTGATCCGGTCTGCTATGGTCAGGGGGAGAAAATTGAGCTTCAGGATGACCCGTTGGCCCAGGAGGCGATCGCCAGTCAATCAGTGCAAGGAGTCGCCAATATTGGGTCCGACGCGGAGTTAGGTCAACTCGACAGTTATCAAACTAGCGGCGTGAAAGCCCATTTAGTGTTACCCGTAGTCTTCCGCGAACAGTTGTTGGCTTTGGCCTCGCTTCAGTGGAAAAGCCCTAACGCCATTCAAGAAAACGAGGTGGAGTGGATTCATCGCTGCACCCAACAGATGGCGTTAGCCCTGGCCTGTAGTAAGTTAGCGGCTTAATGTCTGGGATGACTATGCAACCGGACGCAGCGGCAATTCAACAGCTTTTCGATCGCATCGCTCCCCTCTATGATCGCCTCAATGACCATCTCAGTTTTGGCACTCACCGTATCTGGAAGCAGATGGCGATCGCCTGGTCTGAGGCCCAACCGGGTGATACGGTCTTAGATCTCTGCTGTGGGAGTGGCGATCTGGCCCTACTTCTGGCCGAAGTGGTCGGTTCAACGGGGACTGTCGTCGGTGCTGATTTTTCCTCAGCCCAGTTAGAGGTGGCCCGTCGTCGCAGTTACCAGCAACTGCGGGAGGTGGACTGGGTGCAGGCCGATGCCTTGGCGTTGCCTTTCTCAGATAACTGCTTTAACGCAGCTACAATGGGCTATGGCTTACGAAATCTCACGGACATTCCTCAGGGGTTACGACAACTCTATCGTGTCCTTAAACCGGGGGCTAAGGTGGCCATTTTGGATATGCACCGTCCTCAATCCGCCCCCATGCAAGCCTTTCAACAGTGGTATCTCGATAGGCTGGTGGTTCCGACGGCACAACAGTTTCAGCTTAAGGATGAATATGCCTATATTGCCCCGAGTCTTGATCGCTTTCCCTGTGGTCCGGTTCAAGTGCAATTAGCCCAATCGGTCGGTTTTGAGCAAGTGGTTCATTACCCACTCATGGGTGGCATGATGGGGGTTCTCGTGGCCCGTAAACCCCAATTCTAATCGCCCTGTTTTGTTTCTGAGTCTCGATTGTTGAGTCTCGATTGTTGAGGTCCTATTCTCTGTTCCCTAGTCCCTTGCTACTCCCAGACATCTGGTTTTTGATTATTCCCCCCATTGCTGGCGGAGTTATTGGTTATTTCACCAATGATCTCGCCATTAAAATGTTGTTTCGTCCTTATCGGGCCTATCACATTGGTCGGTATCGGCTCCCCTTTACTCCCGGCTTGATTCCCCGTAATCAAGAACGACTGGCGAAACGGGTGTCAGATACGATTATGGGGTCCTTGCTGACGCCGAGTGAACTACAAAAATTGGCTCGCCGCCTGTTGGCGATCGACCGGGTTCAGGGTGCAATTCTCTGGCTTCTACGGATGGCCCAAGGTAGCTTAAAGGCGGACCCTCAGGATAAAAGTAATAAAATTATTGCTGGGATTTTGCGAGATTTGGCGGGGCGATCGCTCCCCCGTATTCTGAAAGTTCTCGCTCGACGAGAGGACTTCTTGGACCATCAACTCAACAAAATCTTTGATGATGTTCTCCTAGAATTTCAACTCACGGAACGACAAGCCTCTCAACTCTCAGATTGGTTGATGAAAATTGCCTTGTCACCGAATGCCGTTCGCCTCGCCCTCATCGATTTTTTGACGGATCGCAACATCTTAATTATTGATGAAAGTTTTCGAGAAAAAAGTAGTGGAACCTACTGGCTAGTGGCTAACTTTTTAGGCTTACGAAATGCACTAATTCGCCTGCGAAACTTTTGTTTAGACGACAAGGAACAAGCAAATGAACGGTTAGCCGAAGTCATTGACTCTCTTTCCCTACAATCTCGCCTCAAAGAATTTCTGCAAAATCTTTCTCTACAAAACTTGCCGGTTTCCACGGTTCGGCAACTGCGCAAAACCCTCAAAGACAGTGTCCGAAAATACGTCAAAACCGAAGGAAAACCCCTCTTTGAGAGCCTCAGCAACTCTGTAGATTTTGAAAATGTTGCCCAACTCGCCATTAGTCGTCTACAGTCCTCGGAAACCGTCAATTCATCTTTAGAACCCATCAGCTACGAGTTAGCCTTAGTGTTAGATCGCTATTTAGAAGAAGACTTGGAAAAAATTGTCGCTCAAGCTATCCCTATTTTATCGATTGATCAGGTCATCGTGAACCGAGTCAGAGCCACGTCTCCTGAAAACTTAGAAACCGCTGTCGAAGGAATTGTCAAAAGCGAACTCCAAGCCATTGTTAATCTAGGTGGACTCTTGGGAATTTTTGTCGGCCTCGTCCAATCTGGACTATTACTCTTGCGTTAACCCCAATCCAGGCTAGTCCCCACCCCAAATCCCCGTTAACGCTTAACAGCCGCAAAAGCCGGGCAACCACAAACAATTGCCCCGACTCTTGCCTGTTCCGGTGTTCCGGTGTTCCGGTGTTCCGGTGTTCCCTATTCCCTATTCCCTTCTAATACGACTTCATCACCCGAGCAATCTCACGATCTTGTTGCTTACGTTTGAGACTCTCGCGTTTGTCGTGGAGTTTCTTCCCTTTCGCCAAACCAATACTCACCTTCACCCAACCATTTTTGAGGTAGAGCTTTAAGGGAACCAGGGTTAATCCCTGCTGCTCAACCTTACCAACGAGTTTGCTGATTTCCTTGCGATGGAGTAGCAGCTTACGGTTGCGTAGGGGGTCATGGTTAAAGTACTGACTGGCGATGTTGTACGGGGAGATATGAACATTGTGCAGCCAGGCTTCATTACCCCGAATGAGAGCATAGCCATCCCGTAGGTTGACGCGGCCTTGACGGATGGATTTAACCTCCGTTCCTTGTAACTCAAGGCCGGCTTCATAGGTTTCTAGGATGCTATAGCGATAACGTGCTTGTCGGTTGTCGGCGATGACTTTATAGCCGGAACTGGTATCTTTTGCCATTCGTTATATTTAACTCGATTATTGAACTTCAGCAGGCTTTTGAGACCACTCTTATAATTATTTAACCGTGCTGGGTTAAATTTTGCGAATTTTCGCTCCTTTTCTCGGTGACGTTTAGAATTCACACCCGAATCATCAATCTCATCATCAATTACAAAAGTTTACAAGTTGCGGTTATCTGAAATTCAAATGTGCTGAGACTCCATGATAAACTAAAGGATAGTTTCGGATACTAACGAAGGCGCTCTATCCCCCCTATTCGCGGCATAGAGCAGCTATGACAAGCTGTCTTTTGACAAATAAACCTGTTTTCGCTAAGACGGATTGCATCAGAAGATATCCCTCGTTAGATGTCGTTGTTACCTACCCCGCGATTCAACGTTGAGATGAATCGCGGCAACCACTGTAGTATAATCGGGAAATACTTCAAGGTAAGTAGGCAGCGTAAAAACTTTGCCATTAAGATGGCATCGTGCGTGGTCTAGTCTAACGACTTGGTCGCCTATGAGGACTTGAAAGCGTAATACCTAGCAGGAAATCATACATCCTGCTAAAAAGTAAGTACCGTAGGGCATACGGAAACTCACGCCTCCGGAGATATCGACCTCTGCTTGGGTGGGGAAACTCCTCAAGGTAAGTCGAGTCGTAGAAAGAGGAAACCTCATCAGTGATGATGGGAATCCCACGCTATATTCTTTGAATTAGCGTGGGAGGATGTCAATGTTGTTAGAGAATTTCGATGAAAGGAGAACACATTTTGAAAAAGCTGATTTCTGTGGCCTTAGTTTTTGCGGCACTCGCTCTGTTTAGCTGGGGTAGTTCAGCGTCTGCGGGTGAAATTGAACGTGGCGCTCAAATTTTTAGTGCCAACTGTGCTGCCTGTCATGCTGGTGGCGGGAATGTTGTTAATGCCGCCAAAACACTCCGTAAGGATACGTTAGAGAAGTATGGCATGGATTCGATTGATGCGATCGTTTACCAGGTCACGAATGGTAAGAACGCCATGCCGGCTTTCAGAGGACGTTTAAGCAGCGATGATCTCGAAGATGTTGCGGCTTATGTGTTATACAAAGCCGAAGCCGGTTGGTAGAGATTGGTTGAGGCAATTCATCGCGTGGTTAGGCTGATCAGTTGATCTCAATCTCAACTTAACCACGCGGTTCGTTTTGGGCGATTTGTCGTTAGCCAAGCTTGCTACACTAGCCACCTCGGGAAAAGGCCCCCATCACTAAGGCCGATAAGAGCAAGCCAGGGGAGAGTAAGAGAGCGAGCATAAACAGTTCATGGCTAGTCATGTGAAGATCTCCTCGAATGTGATTGTGGACGGGTTAAGGCGGTCTTGAGATTCTATTGTAGGCGACTCGGCTGGGATTGAGATACGCCGGGGCGGTTCTTTAGCTTGACTTTAGAGTTTTGTCTTGAGGGGAAAGGCTGGAGGTTTGTATTGTGGTGACAAGCTGTGTCCAGTCATTTGGGTGACAAAGCCAGGGATAAATGGCAAGGGGAGTTTCTGTTTTTTTGGGGCAGTAAATGATACGGTTTTTGTCTAGGGTGAGGTCTTTGAGCGATCGCAGAGAATAAGTCTGATCTAATTTTCCGGTCAATTTATAGAGCTTTAATTCATGGCGGGACAGGGTGATATAGGTTTTACTGACGAATAAATAGCCACCATAGAGCGTAATAAATCCCGAAATGAGGCTAAAGGGAAATCCACCTTTGAGGGAGACAACAAAGGCATCTAACAGGACAAAAATTGAGGCTATCAGCAACGTCACACCAATTCCTCGCCGATAGCGAACCTTTAATTCTTCAGCCATAGTCAGCCACAATCAGCCATAACGAGTTTGACGGTTCATAAGGTCTTCTAGCTGCGGCGAATGTTGAAACAACACCATTCTTGCCGTTTCCAGAGAGTGGCAACAATCCAACCATGTTGCTCTAAAACATCAGCCATCGGTTTGGCTTGTTCGAGGAGTACCCCACTAATCACGCCCCAAGTATTCGGGGATGAAATCGCACTCATCTGAGGGACTAATTCAACAATTGTTTCAGCCAATATGTTACAAAGAATGGCATCGACGGGCTGCTGATTCGTCAAACTCACAATGCGAGCGAGGCTACCTTCTTCGACAATCATCGTCTCTGTGGAAATGTTATTGAGAGCTTGATTCGCGCGTGCCGCTTTCACCGCTAAGGGGTCAACATCTACCGCATAGATCTGTTTCGCGCCCAATAAGGCCGCACCAATCGAGAGAATCCCCGAACCACAGCCAATATCAGCCACAATGGGATGTTCTTCCCCCATGCTAAACCGCATTTCTAGGGATTCGAGACAGAGTTGCGTGGTGGCGTGGGCACCGGTTCCGAAGGCGACGCCGGGATCGAGTTTGAGGAGGATGCGATCGCTCCCCTGAGGGGGATCAAGCCAAGCAGGATAGACGGTAAAGCGATCGCCAATATCCGTCGGCTGCCAATGTTTCTTCCAACTACTGGACCAATCCTCCTCCTCAATCAGATGCCAGTGGGTTCCTGGGGGCGGTAAATCGATGGCGATCGCATCCTGACGTAACCAGAGCGACAAGGCGGCCAAATCCAGCATTTGCACGTGATCCTGGTGCAAATAGCCCCGCATCAAACAGGAGTCGGCTTGAGCTTCACTCACGACCCCCCGACAGCCAAAATTCTGCAAACGCCAGAAAATGCTTTCCTCTAACGCGGGATGTCCCAAAATTTGGATTTCCCACCAGCTATTGCTCATAACTCCTCTTGTCTTAAATTCGGCGGCTTGTCGGTCTCGGGGGCGATCGCATGGGTTGGCCATCAGCGGCGATCGCCCCGACTCAACTGAGCCT
>P_2C_Liq_2_UnCtyDRAFT_1000238_pt1 | contig 16096 bp, 10 predicted proteins | sample Pon2CUnioCityCA_FD_10236 | JGI IMG/M metagenome (IMG submission 10236) | reverse complement strand
TTCGAGTCGCCTTTAGCAAAAACGGCGGAAATCTCGGAGAAACGGGCTGTGTTAGTTGGATGTTTGCCCATAAGGGAGTGATTACTCTCGCCGGGGAGATTGATGAAGAGCAGCTTTTGGAAGCCTCATTAGAAGCAGGCGCGGAAAGTTATGAACTCCTAGACATCGATGAGGATGTCCCCGGTGCCGACATCTATACGGCGATCGAAGACCTAGAACAAGTCAGTCATCATCTCGAAGCCGCTGGATTTAAGGTCAAACAAGCCGAGTTACGCTGGTGTCCGGGTAATAGTCTTGAAGTGACTGATGAGGAACAGGCGCGATCGCTGCTTAAAATGATGGATGCACTCGAAGATCTCGACGATGTGCAAAGTGTCACCTCGAATTTTGAGATGTCCGACGAACTCCTCAAAAGCCTCAGCATCATAACCAACTAATCCCAACCACTATTCACTATTCACTATTAACTATTCACTATAAAAACCATGGTCTTAGCAAAACGGATTCTCCCCTGTCTCGATGTCAAAGCCGGGCGAGTCGTCAAAGGTGTGAATTTTGTCGATCTTCAGGATGCCGGAGATCCGGTAGAGTTGGCTCAGGCCTATAACCAGGCGGGGGCTGATGAGTTGGTCTTTCTCGATATCACCGCCACCCACGAAGAACGGGATATCATCCTCGATGTGGTCTATCGTACCGCTGAACAGGTGTTTATTCCTCTCACCGTCGGCGGCGGGATTCAATCCTTAGACGGGATTAAAAAATTGTTAAGAGCTGGGGCTGATAAAGTGAGTATCAACTCAGCGGCGGTTCGGGACCCGGAGTTACTGAACCGGGCCAGCGATCGCTTTGGCAATCAATGTATTGTGGTGGCGATCGACGCCCGTCGCCGTGAGGATTCTAGCAATCCCGGCTGGGATGTCTATGTGCGCGGCGGCCGGGAAAATACCGGACTCGATGCGATCGCCTGGGCCGAGGAAGTCACCCAACGCGGGGCCGGCGAACTCCTCGTCACCAGTATGGATGCCGATGGGACTCAAGCCGGCTATGACCTCGAATTAACCCGAACCATCGCCGATCGCGTCGAAATTCCCGTCATTGCCTCTGGAGGCGCCGGAAACTGCCAACACATCTATGAAGCCTTTTGCGAAGGCAAAGCCGAAGCCGCTCTTCTCGCTTCCCTGCTGCATTACGGCCAGTTAAGCGTGGCAGAGATTAAGAAATATTTAGACGAGCATCGGGTCCCGGTACGCCAATTGAGTGACCCAAACGAGGGGTAAACCCAGAGTTGAGAAGGGATTGACCGCCTAAAAATCGCCCCAAGAGAACCGGTTTTAACTAAATTCTTGTGTTAAGATATGCAAAGTAAATGAACAACGATCGCACCAAACTCATGATCGTCATTCTGTTCATCGTGGTTGGACTGGTCGCCTGGTCGCTCCACCTTATGCAAGAAGCTGTTGAACACCAGGAATTTTCCTTGATGTTAGCAGGAACGCTCGTAGCCGCCGCAGCGGCGGCCATGATGACCGTCTATTTCCTGATGAGTCATTATGTCGGCTATCTCAATCAAATGCCCTGTACGTGATTGGCCCCGAAACCTAGACCCCAAAACTCAGAAAAATGTTCATTAGGGGTTGACACTATCTAAAAACCGAGCCATAATAGATTTCGCTCACGTGAGCTGCTCTGGGGCTATAGCTCAGTTGGTAGAGCACCTCAATGGCATTGAGGGGGTCAGCGGTTCGAATCCGCTTAGCTCCATACCCGAAAGCGCCGACTTCCATCTAGGGAGCCGGCGCTTTCAGCTTCATTAGGGTTCAGACCAGCTTAAACTTCGTTAACATCAAGAGTAAGCGTTTCGAGGTCAACCTTAGTTGCCAGGTAGAGTTTTGTATGTGGTCTGCGATCGCCTCATGGTCTGTGTTCCTTGCCTACATCCCTCACGGTCATTGTTACCTTTGGGAACCGTCTCTCGTTAGACTACATGCCGTCAGTGATAGCCTGATTGTCCTGAGTTATTACTCCATTCCCCTGATCCTAATTTACTTCAGTCGTAAACGCGAGGATCTGCCCTTTCACAGCATCCTCTGGCTCTTTAGCGCCTTTATCCTGGCCTGCGGAACCTCTCACTTCTTCGAAATCTGGACTCTCTGGCATCCCGATTACTGGCTATCAGGGAGCATCAAAGCCCTAACCGCTATCATTTCCCTCTACACCGCTCTCAGCCTCATTTCCTTCGTCCCCAAAGCCTTAAGCCTACGTAATCCCCGAGAACTTGAAGATCTCAACCAAAAACTTCAGCAAGAAATCCAACAACGACAAACCATTGAGGCCCAACTCAACCAAATTCTACAAGGAACCGGAGCCGTCACCGGCCAGGAATTCTTCACCGCTCTCGTCGAACATTTAGCCGATACCCTACGAGTGCGCCAAGTTTGCCTCGCTGAATATAGTAAAAAACTGCCAGACTCCCTCACTAGCCTAGCCCTATGGCGAGACGGAGTCTTGCAAGACAACATCACCTATGCCATCAGTGGTAGCCCCTGCGAACCCGTTGTGCGAGAGAAAGAACCACAATGGGTCGCCAACGCCGTTCAAGAGAAATATCCTCAAGCCACTAGCATGAGGGCTATCAACGCCTGCGCCTACCTGGGGAGTCCTCTCTTAGACCGAAATCAGAACGTAATTGGCGTTTTGTGCATCCACCACGATCGCCAGCTCCCCAACCCGGACACGACCCTGGCCATTCTGCAACTGTTTGCCATGCGGGCCGCCGCTGAACTGTTGCGTCAACGGGCTGAACAAGCTCGCCTTGAAGCCTACGACGGTCTCGAAGATAGTATTTCCAACGCTACCCAGCGACTACGTGCGCGCACCAACGAACTCATTGACGCCAATATCAGCCTCGAAAAAGAGATTCAGGATCGTATTACTGCCGAAGCGGCCTTACGCGAAAGCGAAGAACGTTGGCAATTGGCGATTCAAGGCAGCAATGAGGGAATTTGGGACTGGGATATTAAAGGCGATCGCATCTTCTATTCCACCAGTTGGAAAAATATCCTCGGCTACAGCGACGACGAACTCCCCAATGACCCAGATATCTTGCTACAACTGGTTCATCCCAACGAAAAAGAGGCCGTTAAACAGGCTCTGCTCGACCATCTCAACCGTCAAAGTCGCATTTACTCCCAAGAATTTCGGATGCGTTGCAAACAGGGAACTTACAAATGGATTCTCGCCCGCGGCCAAGCCTTGTGGAATGAGAAGGGAGAACCGGTTCGCATGGCTGGGTCCCACACCAACATCCACGATCGCAAACGGGCCGAAGCCGCCCTGCGCGAAAGTGCGGCCCGAGAACGGGCCATCGCTCGGGCCATTGCCCGAATGCGCCAAACCCTCGATCTCGAAGACATCTTCAACGCCACCACCCATGAACTGCGGGACGTTCTCAAGTGCGATCGCGTTCTCGTCTACCGCTTCTTTCCTGATTGGAGTGGAACCTATGTCGCCGAATCGGTCAATCCTCCCTGGGACCCTCTGATCGAAACCGCCAACCAAGACCCCAATCTCACTCGTGTCGCCGTTCAACGCCTCGACTGTAGCGCCAGCGAACTCGAAAGCAACGATAATCTCGTCCAAGATACCTATCTACAAGAACATTCCGGCAACCCTTACCGAGATGGTAAAACCTATCGAGCGGTTACGGATATCTATCAGGCGGGTTTCGATGACTGTTATCTCAATTTACTCAAACAACTGCAAGCCCAGGCTTATATTATTGTGCCGATTTTCTGCGGCAAATTGCTCTGGGGACTCCTCGCCATCTATCAAAACGGCGAACCGCGCCATTGGAGTCAAGGGGATATCAAAATTGCCCTACAGATTAGTAACCAGTTGGGAGTTGCTGTTCAACAAGCTGAACTGTTGGCCCGCACTCGTCAACAAGCCTTAGAACTTCAGCAAGCTAAAGAAGTTGCCGATAGTGCTAACCGCGCCAAAAGTGAATTTTTGGCCAACATGAGTCATGAACTGCGAACCCCACTCAATGCAATTTTGGGCTTCTCACAACTCTTACAGCGTCAAGGTTTGTCGGAGACGGAACAACATCAATACCTCAAAACGATTTTGTCGAGCGGTGAGCATCTTCTGGGTCTGGTGAATGAAGTCTTAGAGATGTCTAAAATTGAGGCTGCACAGGTAACGTTAACCTGTCATGACTTAGACCTGTTTGCCCTGCTCGATGGTCTCCACCAGGTCCTTAAACTGAAAGCTCAACGCCAAAGTCTTGATCTATGTTTTGAGATAGCCCCTGACGTCCCTCGCTATATTAAAGGAGATGAACGCAAGTTACGACAGGTGTTACTCAATTTACTGGGGAATGCTCTCAAGTTTACTGAACAGGGATCGGTTAGCTTAACGGTGACCCGAGTTGACGGCGATTCCGTTTCCCCTTCAGAAACGTTAACGGGGCGATCGCAGCTACGTTTTGCTGTTGAAGACACCGGATCAGGCATTGATACCAAAGAAATTGACCTACTTTTTCAACCCTTTACCCAAACCAATTCGGGTCTAAAATCTCGGGGAGGGACGGGTTTGGGACTCTCGATTTCCCAACAGTTCATTCGCTTAATGGGAGGGGAAATTCAGGTTAGTAGTACCGTCGAAGTTGGCTCCTGTTTTAGTTTTGAGATTCCCGTTGATCTCGGGTCAGTCAATGAAGTGCGGCGACAATCACGACTCCCTGGGCAAGTGAAACGTTTAACTCCTGGGCAACGAGAGTATCGTATCCTAGTCGTCGAAGATGAACCCACGAACCGACTGCTGCTCGTTGAGTTTCTCAAAACGATCGGTTTTCGGGTTCGGGCGGCAAATAACGGTCGTCAAGCTGTCGAAGTCGCTCCGCAATGGAAACCTGATTTAATCTGGATGGACATGAGGATGCCCGAACTCAACGGTTATGAGGCGACACCGCAAATTAAGGCTCTCCCCGAATGTCAAGATACGATTATCATTGCCTTGACGGCCAGTGCCTTTGAAGAAGAGCGGTCCGCAATTTTAGCCTCTGGGTGTGATGATTTTACCCGCAAACCCTTTCGGGAGGTAGAGATTTTAGCGAAGATGCAGCGATATCTTGGAGTGGAGTATGACTATGAGGGAGACATGCAGGAGTTCACCGAACCTGAAGAACTCGGTATCTTCCGAACCCAAGAGGCTCAGTTAAACTTGGCGAACCCTAGGACGTCAATGACTCCGAGTTCTGAACAAATGCAGGTGTGGGTCTCAACGTTACCTGAATCGGTCGTTGAGCAGCTACACCAGGCGGCGTTAGAAGGGAGTGATGATAAAATTCTGGATTCGTTAGTGCTTTTGAATGAGAGTGACTTGGCCTGTTGCGAGCTGCTTAAGAGTTGGGCGCAAGATTTTCGCTTTGATCGCATCTTAGAGCTGATGCAATGTGTTCAGCACTTGTAGCTCGCTACAAGTCACTGTTTTAACGCTCTTCCTTGAGTTGTAATGAATCAATAGCAACCCTGATGAAAGATACACCTAAAGATCTAGAACAAGCTGATATTCTCATTGTTGACGATACTCCAGAAAACTTACGGCTATTGTCCAATATGTTGTCTCGACGAGGCTATCGAGTCCGTAAGGCAATTAGTGGCTCGATGGCTTTGACGGCGGTGGAAACGTTGGCGCCGGATTTGATTTTGCTCGATATTATGATGCCGGATATGGACGGCTATGCCCTGTGCGATCGCCTCAAAGGAGATCAACGCACTCGTGATATCCCGGTGGTCTTTCTCAGCGCCCTCAATGATGTGTTTGATAAGGTCAAAGCCTTTACCGTGGGGGGGGCGGATTACATTGCTAAACCGTTTCAAATTGAGGAAGTGTTAGCGCGGGTTCACCATCAGTTACGGATTAAGTCTGTAGAACGAGAAATTCGTCGGCTGAATGCCGATTTGGAACAACGAGTTGATGAACGCACCAGTCAACTGCGAGAGCGAACCCGACAGTTAGAATCAGCCAATCGTCAGTTACTTGATGAGATTAGCCAACGGGAGCGTATTCAAAAACGTCTCAAGTATTTGGCGTTTCACGATCGCCTCACCAATTTACCCAATCGGGCACAGTTTGAAATTAAACTGACTGAATCCCTACAAGAACACAAAACGGGTTCAGATTTGGCGGTGTTGTTTATTGACTGCGATCGCTTCAAAGTTGTCAACGATTCTTTAGGTCATGCTGTCGGGGATGAATTGATTAAATCTCTAGCTCATCGACTACGAGATAGCTTAGATGACGAGGTGATTGTTGCCCGTTGGGGAGGGGATGAATTTGTGGCGTTAGTCTATCAAGATAATCACTCCGATGTCATTGACATAGCCCAGGATCTGTTAAATGTTTTATCGGAACCTCACCAACTTTCTCGCCATGAAGTCTTTGTCAATACCAGTATTGGCGTAGCCTTTGCCCTTAGCGATATTTCCCCAGAAGAACTGTTGCGAAATGCCGATGCTGCTATGTATCGAGCTAAAGCACTTGGGGGCAATCGCTATCACTTATTCGATCCGGTTTTACATGAAGAAGCCTTAGAACGGTTGGCCCTAGAAAATGACTTACGCTACGCCTGCGATCGCCAGGAATTTCAGGTGTACTATCAACCGATCTTTAATCTCCAAAGTGGTGATATCTTTGGTTTTGAAGCCTTACTACGCTGGCATCATCCTCAACGGGGTTGGGTTTCTCCCTCTGATTTTATCCCCAGTATTGAAGAAACCGGACTTATTGATCAAATTGGTGAATGGGTTTTAGAAGAAGCCTGTCAACAACTCAAACGCTGGCATCAGGACTGGAATCTTCCTCTCGTGATGAGCGTCAATCTATCAGTGCGTCAATTCGCTCAACCGGATTTTTTGGATCAAGTGGATCGAGTTCTCGAAATGACCGGAATTGAACCCAAATTCCTCAAATTAGAAATTACAGAAACAGCACTCATGGAAAATTCTAAATCCACCCTCTCTATTTTAAAACAACTCAAATCTAGGGAAATCCAAATTAGTATTGATGACTTTGGCACGGGTTACTCATCTTTAAGTTATCTTCAAACCTTTCCTGTTGACACTCTTAAAATTGACCGAGCCTTTATCGAAGCCATGAGTGAGTCTTCGGACGGAAAAGGGTTAATTCCCGCGATTCTTAACTTAGCTCGCGCCACAGATATTGAAACAATTGCCGAAGGAATTGAAACAATTGAGCAGCAAAATATGTTACGAGATCTCGGCTGTAACTTTGCCCAAGGCTATCTCTTTTCTCGTCCCTGTCCCGCCTCAGAACTCCACCCGAGCCGTATCAACTTTCCCCGCTAACCTGTTTTGACACTGCCCGGCTTGCGTTTATTCAGAAAAGCCGCCCGAGAAGGGCGGGGCTTGAATCCCATTATTTTTGGTCAGGAGGTTCCTCGTTAATATGGCAAAGCGTAAACAGAAAAAAGCGGCCACCGTTAAAAAGTCCCGTGGCTTCAGGAAAAAAAGCCTGGCTGTTGAGTTACAGCGGGCCGCAGCCTATGCGGTTAAAGAGGATTGGCAAGGGGCGTATGATGTCCTGCAACTCTTGGTCGAGCAGTATCCTGACAATAAGCAGGTTTGGGACTATCTGTCCGAGGTGGCTTACGAGTTGAGGGACTTAACCACCTACCAGAAAGCCTGTGAGAAACTCGTGGAGTTGACCCCCGATGATGCCGATACCCTCTATGCCTTGGGGAATATCTACATGGTCAACATGTACCTGCTACTCGCATCGCAGGTCTTAGAGCGGGCCTTAGCCATCGATCCAGATCATGAATTCGCCCCCCATGCTCGGGAGATTCTCAGCAGGATCACTCCGACCATTCCTGAGATATTAGAGGAACTCGGCTCAGACGATCTCGAAGGGGCCATTCTCCATGAACGCGGGCAAATGTATGTGGACCAGGGGAATTGCCCGGCGGCCCGTGAGGCAGAGCTAGAGGTGATTCGCCGTCATCGAGGGTTTATGCCGGCCCGCAATAATCTGGCGTTGGTGAACTGGACTGAGGGGAACGTTGAGGAGGCGATCGCCACCAGTAAAGCCGTCCTGGACTCTGATCCTGACAATATCCATGCCCTCTCTAACCTAGTGCATTTTCTCGTCGTCTCAGGAGATAGCGAAGCGGCCCAAGTCTATGGCGATCGCCTCAAAACTAGCCCAGGGAATGGCTGGGACCCTTGGACTAAACGGGTCGAGGCGCTGACCTATCTAGCCGATGACGCGGGCATTGTTGAGATGCTGGACCAGGCTGAAGCCGATGATGTTGATGACTCTCCCATTGGGGCGTTCTTTTTCCATGTATTTTTAGTCAAAATTCATCTCACCGCTAAGCCTTCGGCTCTAACGGGAGTCTTCTTTATGGGTTCCAATCATCCAGGGCTAACCTATTGGAAAAAGAGACTTGCACAACCCTAGAAGCGAGTGCGGTGAGGGGGGAGAGATGCTTTTTTCTCCCCAGTGTTTTGTTCTTAGTTCATCCGTTTTGACAAGCCAAACCTATGAGTGAATACCAGTACTACGAATTTCAGGCTCTCGATCGCCCCCTGACGCCCCAAGAGCAGAAAACCTTGCAAAACCTGTCGAGTCGAGCGCAAATTACCCCGCACAGGGCCTGCTTTCTCTACAACTATGGTGACTTTGGGGGAGACCCCGAGTCCCTATTGGCCCAGTATTTTGACGCGATGCTCTACATTGCCAACTGGGGCACTTGGCAGGTGATGTTTCGTTTGCCTAAAGCCTTGGTTGACCCAGAGTGGTTTAAACCCTATGAAATTGAGGATGCGATCGCCGTCTCCACCACATCCGACCACCTGATTCTTAACATTGAGATTCACGAAGAAGATGGGATGATGAATTGGATTGAAGGGGAGGGCTGGCTGCCTCGCCTCTTGCCCCTACGCGATGACCTGTTGGCCGGTGACTTGCGGTTGTTGTATCTGGCTTGGTTGCGAGTCTATCTGGCCTTGACTAAATATAGTGATGAAGATCCGATTGAGCCGCCACTGCCCCCCAACTTAAAGCAGCTGAGTCCGTCCCTAAAAACCTTCGTGGAGTTCGTGGAGTTAGACCCAGACTTGGTCGCCGCCGCTGCCTCAGTGAGTCCGGGCCAGCGGCCAGCCCCGGCGCCGGACTTGGAAAAGCTACTCCCCCGACTCACTGAGGCAGAACGCCAGGAATTTTTGCTGAAACTGGTGCGGCGAGAACCTCATGTTGATCGGCAATTGATTAACCGGCTCAAGGAGTTAGCGGGAGAATGTTCCGCCTCACCACCGGCCTCAGAGCAAGAACGGCGGCATTTTTCGCAACTGGTGGCGCTCTCCGAGGAGGTGGAGGTTAAACGCAAACAAAAGGAGAAAGAGGCGGCCAAAAAGCAGCGCCTCAAAGAGTTAGAAGACCTGGCACCGAGGGCTGAGCAAACTTGGGAGCGCGTGCTGTATTTGATTGGGCGCAAACAGGGTTACGCTTACGACGAGGCCACACAATTGCTGCGAGACTTGCGGGACTTGGCGAAGCATCAGGGGCAGTTGCCCGTCTTTCGCCAGCGTTTTGATCAGCTCAAGAGCGACTATAGCAATCGTTCTGCCCTCATGAGACGATTGCGATCGATTAAGAGCTAGTTAAAATCTAAAAGATTCACTCAAGTCCGTAACTCATAACAATTTGTCGTTTTGTAACAATTCTGGCAAACGTCCCGCATCCTGAACCGACAATGGGATCACAGGCGCGATCGCCTCCCGGCACAGTCCCACGAGGGGCGATCGCCTTAGACGGATCGCCGCGTACGCGAACAGGATACGAACAGACTTATGGGTATTGCCAGCATCAACCCCGCCACGGGAGAAACCATCAAAACCTTCACTCCCCTGAGTGACGCGGAACTCGAACAGAAACTCAAACGAGCCGATCGCGCCTTTGGGCAATACCGCTATACCATGATGGTGCAGCGATCGCGCTGGCTCCAGAACGCGGCCGACATCTTGGAACAAAAGGCCCAAGCCTTTGGGGAAATCATCACCCTAGAAATGGGCAAACCTATCGCCCAAGCTGTGGCCGAAGTCAACAAATGCGCCCTCGTCTGCCGCTACTACGCTGACAACGCCGCTGAGTTTCTGGCCGATCGCCCGGTGACCACGGATGCCCCCTTTAGTTACACGGCCTATCATCCTCTGGGAGCCATCCTGGCGGTCATGCCTTGGAATTTCCCCTTTTGGCAGGTCTTCCGCTTTGCGGCCCCGGCTCTCATGGCAGGCAATGTGGGCTTACTCAAACACGCCTCGAATGTTCCTCAATGTGCCTTGGCGATCGAGTCAATTCTCTCAGAGGCGGGATTCCCCAGCGGTGCGTTCCAAACTTTGCTCATTGGGGCCGATCGCGTGGCGGCACTCCTGGCTGACGATCGCATCCAAGCGGCGACCCTCACCGGCAGCGAGGGGGCGGGGATGAGCCTGGCCGAAGAAGCGGGTAAAAACCTCAAAAAAACTGTCCTGGAACTCGGCGGTAGTGACCCCTTCATCGTCATGGGGAGTGCCAACCTCGAAGCGGCTGTCAGCACGGCTGTCACGGCCCGGATGCTCAATAGCGGCCAGTCCTGCATTGCGGCTAAACGCTTCATCATTCACGACTCTATTGCCGATGAGTTTGAAGGGCGCTTCCTGGCTAAACTGAAGGCTCTGCGCTTCGGCGATCCTCTGGTCTCTGAAAACGATCTCGGTCCCCTGGCCACGGCGGGGATTCGCACTGAGCTGCATCAACAGGTGCAAACGTTGGTCAAACAGGGCGCTAAACTCCGACTCGGTGGTGAACTCCCTGAGGGGCCGGGGAACTTTTACCCGGCAACGTTACTCAGCGATATTCCATCAGGGACAATGGCTGATGATCAAGAACTGTTTGGCCCCGTGGCTTTGCTGTTTCGTGTCAGTACCATTGATGAGGCGATCGCCCTGGCCAACCGCGTCCCCTATGGCCTCGGGGCCAGTGCTTGGACGACGGTGGAACCTGAGCAACAACAATTCATTAGTGAATTGGAGGCCGGGGCGGTTTTCATCAATGGGATGGTCAAATCAGACCCTCGACTCCCCTTTGGCGGTATCAAAAAATCTGGTTATGGGCGGGAACTGGCCCTTGAGGGTATTCAAGAATTTGTCAACATTAAAACCGTTGTCATCAGCCAATAAGATGGATTCTAAGTTAGTCTAGGCTGATGAATTTAGCGAAAGGGACTATCTTGGAAGTATCGTCTTACACCTGTTATCGCGTCTGTTTCAACTCATTTCAACGCAACGCAAGGGGTCTTAATGAACACTGCGGAACTTTTGGTCAAATGTCTGGAAAACGAGGGCGTTAAGTATGTCTTCGGCTTACCGGGTGAAGAAAATATGCAAGTCCTCGAAGCTCTGCGAGGCTCGCCGATTCAGTTTGTCACCACTCGCCATGAGCAGGGTGCGGCGTTTATGGCGGATGTCTATGGACGCTTAACGGGAAAAGCGGGGGTTTGTCTGTCTACCCTCGGTCCTGGGGCGACGAACCTGATGACGGGGGTGGCTGATGCTAACCTCGATGGTGCGCCTTTGGTGGCGATTACGGGACAGGTGGGAACGGATCGGATGCACATTGAATCCCATCAATATTTGGATTTGGTGGCTATGTTTGCCCCGGTTACGAAGTGGAATTCGCAGATTGTTCGCCCGAGTAATACTCCCGAAATTGTCCGTAAGGCCTTCAAACGGGCGCAACAGGAAAAACCGGGGGCGGTTCATATTGATTTGCCCGAAAATATCGCTGAGATGCCGGTGCAAGGAAACCCTCTCAAGTGCGATCGCCAGGATAAAATCTACGCCTCCTATAAGAGTCTCAATGATGCGGCGACGGCGATTTCTCGGGCCAATAATCCCTTGATTTTGGTGGGGAATGGGGCGATTCGTGATGATGCGAGTGATGCTCTGACGGAGTTTGCGACTCGGTTGAATATCCCGGTGGCGAATACGTTTATGGGTAAGGGGGCGATCGCCTATACTCATCCTCTAGCCCTCTGGACGGTAGGGTTACAACAGCGAGACTATATCAGTTGTGGCTTTGACAACACGGATTTGGTGATTGCGGTTGGCTATGATTTGATTGAGTATTCTCCTAAGAAATGGAATCCGAAAGGGGAAATTCCCATTGTTCATATTGGGACGGATTCGGCGGAGATTGACAGCAGCTACATTCCCTTGGTGGAAGTGGTGGGCAATATCACAGACTCCCTCGATGAGATTCTACGCCGTTCGGATCGCTCGAGTAAGGGGACTCCTCATGCCCTCTCGCTACGGGATGATATTCGCCAGGATTATGAGCAACACGCCAATGATAATGAGTTTCCCCTGAAGCCCCAGAAGCTGATTTATGATTTGCGTCAGGTGATGGGACCTGATGATGTGGTGATTTCTGATGTAGGCGCTCATAAGATGTGGATTGCTCGTCATTATCACTGTGAACGGCCCAATACTTGTTTGATTTCTAATGGCTTTGCGGCGATGGGGATTGCGATTCCGGGGGCGATCGCCGCGAAGCTGGTTCACCCGGATCGCAAGGTTGTGGCGGCGACGGGGGATGGCGGCTTCATGATGAATTGCCAAGAGTTGGAAACGGCGCTACGCACGAAAACCCCGTTTGTGACCATTATTTTTAATGATGGGGGCTATGGCTTGATTGAGTGGAAGCAGGAGGCTCAATATGGACGGGCTTCGTTTATTGAGTTCGGTAACCCGGATTTTGTGAAGTTTGCTGAAAGCATGGGCTTGAAGGGCTATCGCGTCACCTCCACCGAGGAGTTTGTGCCAATTTTGAAGGAAGCGTTGGCCCAAGATGTCCCGGCAGTGATTGACTGTCCGGTGGATTATCGGGAAAATGCCCGCTTCTCGGCGAAATCCGGGGAGTTAAGTTGTCCGATGTAGGTGTTTGCTGGCTCACTCTGGATTTGTGGAGTTCTGCTCATACGGCTTTGGCGGTATGGGCAGTTTTGTTGTGGGTTCTTCCTCTCTTCCTCGTGACTTAACTCTCTTCCTCTCTTCCTCGTGACTTAACTCTCTTCCTCTCTTCCTCGTGACTTGGCTCAGCCAAGTCATGCCATTGGGGAGGCTCTGCCTCCCGAGGGCAGGCGGGGCGGCAGAGCCGCCGAGAGTGCGTGTCACGGCTTCAGCCATGACACGAGGAGGGGAGGAGGGGACACGAGGACGGGAGGAGGGGGTTGAGGTTGCTGCAAATGTAAAGTTTTACAACAAATTAGTCTATCTCCGTAAAACGAGGGCTGTTATCCCGACAGTAGTTATAGATGATTGGGAGGTTCCTCGTGGAGGATAGAGATATTCAACAGCCGAGTGATGATCGGGTTCCTGATTTAGATGAGGTGCTTCGAGGGTTGGCCCTTGAGGCTCAGAACTCCCCTCCAGGGAGTCGCCAGCGTCGTCGCGCTCTGACGCGACTGGTGCAGCTCACCCGCACTTCGGGTCGCCTCTGTCGTCCCTATTTGGGTCAGTTTCCTCATGTTTATGATGAGATTTACAATGAGGCGTTGCAACTGTTGTTTATTTATATCTGCGATCGCATTGATGCCTATAATCCCCAGAGAAGTCCTTTCTTACGATGGGTTAATTTTCTCTTACAACGGCGTTTTTTTAATCAGGCTATTCCCAAGATTATTGGCGATCGCCGCGAGGTATCTAGCAATTCTCTCACCCCATTGCCTCGGGTACAACAGCAGTTGTCCACTAAGGTGTTACCTCCGAGTCTGTCTGAGGCGATCGCGCAATGTTTACGAGAGGATCCCGATGGACTCTTTGAACGTCGCTCCCTGCGCCAAATGCCAGAGATAACGTTCAAACGAATTGCCATTCGACGACTCAATGGAGAAAGCTGGAAAAGTATTTCTGTTGATTTGGGGGTGGGAATCTCAACCTTGAGTGATTTTTACCAACGCAGTCTGAGTGAATTTTCTGAATTTATTAAAGACTACGTACAAACTTAGCTACTAAACGTTTATGTAAGGAGTGACCCATGAATTATAGTCATCACGAGTTAACGTTCAATGTTCCGATTACGCAACTGATGCGTTCTCAAGCGGAACACGTGAGTCAATGCCAAGATGATTCTCACAAGTCAAGACAAGTCTATCGTAACGTCTTAGCAGTATTGGCTGTTAACTATTATTGTCAATGTATGGGAATTGAGACAAGTGTAGAATCGAGTACGGTTTGGGATCCAGCGTTGCAATTTTTTGCGAATAGTGCTGATTTAGAACTCAAGAATTTAGGTCGAGTCGAATGTTGTGCGATGATGAATAACCAGACTAAGATAATGGTTTCTCGGGAGGCTCAGTATGATAAACTCGGCTATATTGCTGTCGCTTTAGATGATGACTCAAAGGAAGCAATTTTGCGAGGATTTTCTGAGAATTTAGTTGAAGATGGGGACCTGTTTTCTTTACAAAACTGGGATGATTTGGATCTGTTTTTGTTGAAGGTTGAGGAATGGGAAAATCAGCCATCAATGGTATCATCTCAGGTGACTCAATTAAGCCAGTGGCTTCGCGGTTGGGTAGATGCAGGATGGCAGAGTCTCGAAGCGTTAGTTGCTCCAGAACAGCAGGCACCGGCTTGGGTGGTGAGAGGGCCGATGAAGAGTCAGGAGATCAGCCAAGATTCGGTTATTAAACGGGGAAAACTGCTTCATTTTGAGGGGATGGATGAGGCGATCGCACTGTTGATTAGTTTGGATTCGGAAATTGCGCAGGAAATGGATATCTCGGTTGAGATTCAGTCTCTCGATAGACGGACTGAGTTACCGCTAAATTTGGAGATTTCGATTTTAAATGATGAAGGTCAAGTGGTGATGCAGGCTCTTGCTAAAAGTACGGAACATATTAAACTGAACTTTAGTGGTCAGCCTCAAGAAGAGTTTGGTGTTAAGGTTGCTTTGGGACCGGTCAGTTTTTTGGAACATTTTGTGATCTAAGAGATAATAAGGGAGTATAAACAATGACGAAACTTGTAACCTTAAAATTGACTGGAAACTTAGATAATGTGGGTTTTCAAGTCTCTTTAGAAATTAGTAACGACGGCGATCGCCCGTCCATTGAAGAGAGTGGTCAGTTGCCCGCCGCCCGGGAACTGTTGACTCAGCTTGAGACCCATTGGTTAGAAAAATATCGCCCCTTGAGCGCCCCCTATCGGATTAAGTCTAAGGGAATTGAATATAGTGGCTCAATTCAGACTCGTTTGAAGGACTGTCAGGAGTCGGGGAAGACGTTGCGCGATCGCCTCAATGAATGGCTCGATGCAGAGTCGTTTCGAGAGATTGATCGTCTATTACGGCAACAGCTTAAGCCGGATGAGGACATTCGGGTTCTCATTCGTACCAATGACTCCCGTTTACATAAGCTTCCCTGGCATCTATGGAATTTTTGTCAAAGTTATCCTAATACAGAAATTGCCTTGAGTCCACCGAAGTTTCAACGTCGTGAGCGATTTTCCTCCCAGGGAGGACGGCAGAAGATTAGAATTTTGGCGATTTTAGGTCATGCTAAGGGGATTACGGTAAGTGGCGATCGTGAGACTCTGAATAATTTACCCGACGCGGAAGTTAAGTTTTTAGATGAACCGACACGATCTGAGATTAACGATGAGTTGTGGGACCAACCCTGGGATATTATCTTTTTTGCCGGTCATAGTGAAACGGAGGGGGATGAGGGACGGATTCACATCAACCCCACCGAGAGTTTAACCATTGATGAACTGTGGTATGCGTTGCGGAAGGCGGTGAATCAGGGGTTACAGGTGGCGATTTTCAACTCCTGTGATGGGTTGGGGTTAGCCCGTCGCCTCGATGACCTGCAAATTCCGATTACGATTGTGATGCGGGAGTTAATTCCGGATCAGGTGGCTCATAAGTTTTTGGCGCATTTTCTCTCGGGATTTGCCGACGGGAAGCCGTTTTATCGAGCGGTGCGGGAGGCGCGGGAGCGGTTACAGGGAATGGAAAACGAGTTTCCCTG
>P_2C_Liq_2_UnCtyDRAFT_1000235_pt1 | contig 16157 bp, 22 predicted proteins | sample Pon2CUnioCityCA_FD_10236 | JGI IMG/M metagenome (IMG submission 10236) | reverse complement strand
GTGCCCATTTCAATAAAACGGAATACGCCCATGTTTGTGCTGGTGCTTAATACTGTTTTTGTTACAGCACTTGATGTAAGCACTTCGCCTGTTTGCACACTTACACATCTCATTGTAACTGTGATAACATCTTCACGATACTGTGTGCTGGGTCCTACGCCTAAGTAACGAGCGCCAGCACCGCCTGTTAGCGTGTTTGAATCATAACCAACAATGGCTCCCTCTATGATCAAACCTGCAAACATCAGCGGTGCTAATCGTGTTTCATCGCCCACACTCTCACGAGTCTGTCTAATAATCTGTCTTTCACGACTGAGATTTTCTAGCCCTACACGCTCTACTACTTTGAACCATGTGCCGTTGCCCACTTCTCGTAGTGCTTTAATAACATATTCATCTGCACCTTGTGTAACTGCTGTGCTTATGTTAGCAAGTCTTTCACTGGGCTTACGCTGCCCTGTTTTGTCTTGGAACTCATAAACTGCTGCTACCATTGGTCCTGCTAGTGGCGGTAAACTGTTTAAAAATTGCACATCTGTAACAACAGGCTCAGCTGGTTCGCTGGGTATTCTATTCACTGTGCTCGAACATCCTGCTAGTGCTATGCTCAATACTATGGGTAATATGATTTTCATTAGAATGCAAACTCCCCAACTGGTACATCAAAACTACTAGTTAAATCGCCGTTTGAATCATACACCTCTACATAAATTCTATCATCTACACTGCGCTTCCAGCGTATAGCATCGCCAAATGGAGTTTCTGCTTCTGCCCATTCGTCTACTACCACTGTTCCACCTTCGCCGAACAAGTTATCAGCAATCTGTCTACTCAACTGTGCATAAATGCGTGATTCTAAATTGTTTTGAAACTTGTAAGCATTAGTGTTTCTGTAGTCACGCTCTGCACTATCTATCAGTGACTGTTCGTCTGCTGCTAGTTTGTCTTTGCGCTGTTGTTCAAGTTGATGTATAGTCAACACATGTGTGCTGTATCCGTTGCCGCTGAATGCAGGCGAGTTAAAACTAAAACTCATTGAATCCGCGCTTGCAGTGCCAGCCCATAGTGCCACTACGACTGCTATTGTATTTTTCATAGGATGCCCTCCGTAGTATTTATCGGAAGGCTTTGGTAATTTTATGTTAGTATTACTTTATACAGATGCGTTAGGGTCATTTGCAGATGGTTGTTGCTGTTTAGCTACTTTTCCACCTTGTAGTTTTTGTTTAGCTGCATCAGACACAAACGGTATATTTTCATCAGCTACTTTTTTAAGATTGTTTGAGTTTAACTTGTTAATTATGTCAGTTACTTTGCGTTGTTCTGCTGAGGTTAAATTTTTCTTATTATTAAACATTGTCTTAAGTTGTTGTATATACGGATCTGATACTGTATCTGTCTTATCTTTATACTTCATTGTTGTTAGTTGCTGTATAAGTGGACCCATTTCAACTGGGTTCCATATTTTTTCTTTTTTAGTGCCTTCATTGGCAACACTATAACGCACTTTTAACGCCATAGTACCTGAGTTCTTATCAAATATGAATAAACTAGGCCTTGGGGAGCCATCTACTTTACTTTTGCCTACTACAAGCTTACAATCTAAATCTATATCATTAGCTCTCAGACGTGTTGCAAGATTTTTAAAACTATGTACACTACTTTTTCCTGTAGATTTTAGACTAACTAATCGTACATTTGGATTACCGCTAGAACCTTGATCTGCAACAAACTCACCAATTTTCTGGACAACTCCTGCTTCGCTTTTAGCGTCTTGGCCTTTAAGAATATCTCGAAGTTGTTTGTATGCTTGTTCGTAGGTACTAACCCAAAAGTCTGTCTTGTTTGTTATTTCTTCTGCAGGTTTATCTATAGTTACACCTAATGGGCCAAACAATTTGTTAGCTGCTACAATTACACCGTCATTTTTTAGAGAACCGCCGCCTACTTGTCCAATAGTATCACTACCTGCTTTAAGACTAATTGCCAATCCTTTTAATGGACGCATATTTCCTTTGCCGTCTGATACATATGCATCAATATCAGTTTTACGACCTTTTTGATCACTTAACCCGTCACTATCTACTTTTATTAAATCAGCTTTGCCATTTTTATAAAAATAATCTGCATACCTATCAATTTGGCCGCTATTTGCATAATGAAGTGCTGATTGTGCTGTATTTGCCATTTTTGGCCAGAAAGCGTCGGACCTTAAAAATTGCATTGCTGGTCCACGTATAGCTACTTTAAATTCAATAGTGTCTGCAATTTTGCTATTTTGATCATTTACTTTATATGTTTTTTCGCCTGCTGCAATTGCTTGATTTAAAGTATTCTTTAAATCGTCCATAGTAATATCTTCTACAGAATCACTGCCGCGCCTAATAAGTTTAGCAACTACTGCGGCTGACAACAAGGGTTCTGCAAGGTCGCCTTTATTTTCAGCTGTACTGCCCTTTGCGCCAGCTGCATGAGTTAAACCTGATTCGATTTTACTTTCGGACCCTACTAGAGTAAACCCTTGTCCGCTTTCTCGTTCGAACGACATAGATGCAGTTGAAGATTTTCCTACTTGTATATTTGGGCCATTAACTTTTTCTACCCAAGTTAATGTTTCTGTAGGCTGAAACTCTGGAATTTCTTGTTGAATAAGTGACAGTAACGCTTTGCCACTCTTGCTTCCGGAAATATTAACTTTGTGGCCATACTCGTATGCTCCTGGACGACTTAAAATGCTGGCCTCTTTTATTTCTTTAAATCTCATCGTATAAATCCTATTTTAACTATTTATACAATTTTAGGAAACAACATATCCTTACAGAAACGGTCAACATCTTCTTCATTCAGTCCAAGGCTCTTCATTGTACGAGGTGTATGTGGGTTTTGTTGTTGATTATGACAGTAATAGTTTTGTGCTGCTGTGGTTTCTGCAATATCTGCTGTGCCTGTGAACTCGCCTATTTCATCAAAATATGCACGTAGGTTGTCTTGTGCTAGTTCAATAATAGCAACTGCTTCCTCTTCTGTGCTTACATTACCAGCAGCCAGCATCTTGTCTGTAAAAATGTTAGTAGCCCACTCTGGTAGCTGTCGTTGCTTCTTAGGGATAAAGTCTGCAACTGCTTCTTTATAACCTTCAATCATTGGATGATCAATACCGCCACTACTTGCACTAAAGTCATGAAATGCACCTGTCATTTTATTTTTGCCTGCAATAACATCAAAGCCGTATATAGGACCGTCATTGTCAAGCACAGGAAATACACATACATGCATCATCCATAGACCCTTAGAGTCTCTTGCATCTACTACATCAATGTGTGCTCTACGTATATGATCATTAGCCCAAACTCTGTTGACCCAAAGTTCGTTGTTAAAATGATCTAATCCTGGTTCATCATATTCTGTTGCTTGTTCTTCAAAGATATCGATGATTTCATCTTTACACTCGATTAGTTTATCCCAAATTATACTCATAGTAGTTCTTCCATTTGATCTAGTTGCTTGATTACAAAATCAAATGCCAGTTGCATTTCAGGCTGGTATAATTTTTTATCGTATAATTCATCCATTGTCAATTGTTCTTTAACTTTATCAATAGGCTGCTCATATGTATATAATGTAGCCGGTCCGGGAACGGAATAAGTATTTGATAAATTTAAATCTAACATATGCCTAACATAAGTGTGTGATCTAAGGCTTTTTGCGTCATCTCGTAGTTTCATAATATAACTGTTGTGTTCATCAACAACTGCTAGTGTACTAGGAGATACTGACGGATCATCAGTAGTTGCCCATAGTTCTTTATAATCATTCCACATAGCCGGGGCTGTTCTCATAAACGTTGCACCATATGCAAGAGCCAGCTGTTCTAATAGATTGACCTGTAGATGTTGATTGTAGAGATAAGTCGCATAACGCTTGGCTGTTATTTGCGACTCACTGTTTTGTAGTTCCTGTATAAAGCTATGATTTTTTACTTTTTCTTGTTCTTGTAAAAATAACTCATCTGCTGTCATTTATTTTCCTCAACTTTTACCTGTAGAGGAAATCCTTTGTCTCTACTAAGATTAGTAGTCTCGATTGCTTTTTGTTCTGCAATTTCATATTGGTACGTTCCAACAACAGCAGAGCCTTCATTATGTATTTCTAGTGTTAAACTTTCTGCCGACACGGCTGAATGTTTAAATATACTAGATAGCACTTCAACTACCCATTCAATAGGAGTTGTATTATCATTTAACAAAATAACATGATATGTATTTGGAAATGAATTTTTTTGTTTAATCTTTTCGTCGATTACTACGTCTGTATTAGATTCCATTTTCTCTCCTATAGTTGGGGAGAAGATAACTCCTCCCCAGTATTTAACTCAGTGCTTTATTTTTTGTCTATCACTTGATTAATTTTAATCGTCTTGGGCTGTAGTGCTTCCGGAATTTCACGTGTTAGATGAATATTTAACATTCCAAGATCTAGACTGGCATTCTCTACTTCTACATAGTCTGCAAGTGTAAATTCTCTACGGAAGTTTCTACTTGCAATACCTTTGTGTAGATAGTTTATAGATTCTGGCTCGTACTGAGATCCTTGAACTGTTAGAACATTGCCTTCTTGTGTAATATCTAAATTATCCATTCCGAAGCCAGCGACAGCTAGGGAAATCATATACTCATCGTCGTTAATTTGGACAATGTTATAGGGAGGATACCCTACTGTTTTTGAATTCTCAAACTGTCTGTCTAGCTCATCGAACAGTCTATCAAATCCGATAGTTGCTCTGTGTATAGTTGGTAAATCAAATCTTGTCATTTTTTTCTCCTTAATTAAGCAAGATATATGCGGACCCTATCAGGCATCCGCTGTAGTATGTTTACGAAGCTTCTTGGAATTCTCCGTCAACAATGTCTTCACTGCTTTCTTGTTCAGCTGAACTTTCTTTAGCTTTGCTAATAAATCCACATGCTGTAATAAAGGCAGTTAATTTTTCTTGGACTAGGTCTTTGTCTTCTCCGTCCATTGCACTTTTAAGATCTGTTACTGCTGCTTCATATGCATCAATATCTTCTTGAAGTGCAACATCTTTAATTTCGTTGTATTCTTTTTCAAAAGATGCTAGAGCGCCATCTGCTTGATTTCGAATGTCAACTAGTTCTCTACGCTTTGTGTCAGCTTCTGCGTTTTCTTCTGCATCGCGAACCATTTGTTCGATTTCAGCTTCAGATAAGCCACCGTCACTTTGAATAGTAATTTTCTGTTCTTTGCCTGTGCCTTTATCAGATGCACTGACATTTAAAATACCATTTGCATCAATATCAAATGTAACTTCAATCTGTGGCATGCCTCGAGGTGCTGGCGGGATACCTTCAAGGTTAAATGTTCCTAGCATTTTATTATCTCTAGTAAACTGACGCTCGCCCTGTGCTACTACAATTGTAACTGCTGACTGATTATCTTCGGCTGTTGAAAACACTTGTGATTTCTTTGCAGGAATAGTTGTATTCTTTTCAATAAGCGTAGTCATTACACCGCCCATTGTTTCAATACCCAAACTCAATGGAGTAACGTCTAACAACAGAACATCGGTTGTGTCTCCTGCTAGAACAGATCCTTGAATAGCTGCACCAGCTGCAACTGCTTCGTCTGGGTTAACATCCTTGCGTGGTGCCTTACCAAAGAACTTTTCAACTGCATCAAACACTGCTGGCATTCGAGTCTGTCCGCCCACTAGGATAACTTCATCAATCTCTGACGTGTTAACACCTGCATCTTTAAGAGCGATTTTACATGGTTCAATTGAACGTGCAATCAAAGGAGCAACCATTGCTTCAAACTTACTGCGTGTTAGTTTTGTTACAAGATGCTTTGGTCCTTCTGCTGTTGCTGTGATATAGGGCAGATTGATTTCAGTTTGTGATCCTGTAGACAGTTCAACTTTAGCTTTCTCTGCTGCTTCTTTTAGACGTTGTAGTGCCATCTTATCTTGTGAGATATCGATGCCGTTGTCTTTCTTGAACTCAGCTGCAAGGAAATCAATAATAGCTTGATCAAAGTCTTCACCGCCTAGGAATGTATCACCATTTGTTGACAACACTTCAAATTGCTTGTCTCCATCCATTTCATCGATTTCGATAATAGACACATCAAATGTGCCGCCGCCTAGGTCGAACACTGCAACACGCTTGCTACCTTTTAGGTCTTTGTCAACACCATATGCTAGTGCTGCTGCTGTAGGCTCGTTAATAATACGCAGCACTTCTAGTCCTGCAATTTTACCTGCATCTTTAGTTGCCTGACGTTGACTGTCATTAAAGTATGCTGGAACAGTAATAACTGCTTGACTTACTGTTTCGCCTAGATAGTCTTCTGCATATTGTTTGATCTTGCGTAGAATCTCAGCACTTACTTGTTGTGGTGCATACTCGTTGTTATTTGCACTTACCCATGCATCGCCATTCTTTGCTTCCATGATTTTATATGGAATATTTTTAATATCTTTTTGGACTGCGCTATCTTTAAACTTGCGACCGATTAGTCGCTTTACTGCAAAGATTGTATCGTTGGGATTGGTTGTTGCTTGACGCTTGGCAGGTGCACCTACAAGGATATCGTCATCTGTATATCCTACGATACTAGGTGTAGTTCTACCGCCTTCTGCGTTTTCAATGATTTTGTAAGATGTGCCATCTACTACTGCGAGACAGCTATTGGTTGTACCGAGATCGATACCGATTACTTTTGCCATTTTTTTTCTCCTTTAAAAGCAAGATTATATATGAACCCTTTANGGCGTTCGTCTTTATTTATCATTTACCAATTGTAGTTGATTCATATACTGAATTATGTGTTTGAGTACAGCGTATAAATGTTGCACACTTAGGCAGTTGCTTGATTGTTTTAGCACCTGCATAAGTACAAGTCGAACGGACACCTCCAAGGATATCCTGTACTGTAGCAGCTACAGCACCTCTGTAAGGCACCAGCACTGTGCGTCCTTCACTTGAGCGATAATCTTTCAACCCGCCAAAATGCTTTTCGTTTGCACTTTCACTACTCATACCATAGAACTGCACAAACTGTTTTCTTTCGATTACACGTTTGTCCCATGAACCTTCTACAAGTTCATTTGTTTCATAATATTTTGTAATAGCTTCACCACCGCCTTCGTCGTGGCCGGCAAGCATACCACCAAGCATCACAAAATCAGCACCAGCAGCGAATGCTTTAGCAACGTCACCAGGACAAGTACAACCACCGTCGGCAATAATATGACCACCAAGGCCGTGAGCAGCGTCTCCACACTCAATGACAGCTGAGAGTTGTGGATAACCCACGCCAGTTTGTATACGAGTAGTACATACACTACCAGGGCCAATACCAACTTTAACAATGTCAGCTCCAGCAAGAATCAATTCCTCCGTCATTTCTCTTGTTACAACATTACCTGCAATGATCACTAAGTGTGGAAAGTTTTCACGCACTTTGCGAACATGCTGTGCAAAATGATCACTATAACCATTTGCAATATCCATGCATACATATTTCAAGTTGTCTTCGCACTTGGCATATACTTGCTCTAGTTTGTTGTAATCGCTTTCACTTGTGCCAATGCTCATTGCTACATAGTCTGTACGATCCAAGCCATCACCATAGAAGTATTTGATAAGTTCTTCAGCAGTGTAGGTTTTGACTAAGCAGGTAAAGATCTTGCCTGTTGCAAGTACATCGGCCATTTCCATTGTGCCAACACCGTCCATGTTAGCAGCCATGATAGGCACGCCGTCATAGTGGTAGTCTTCAATGTTGTGCGGAAAGGGTGGTTCGTAGTTGCGGAACTTTGTACGGCGTTCTAGCGATACTTCACTACGACTTTTGAGTGTGCTACGTTTTGGACGAATAAGCACATCTTTGTAGTCTAGCTTAGTGTCTTCTTCAAGGCGCATTAGAAGCCTCTTTCTTGAACCAGTTTGTTTTGTTTTTTCAACCAACGCGATCGTGCAGCGGCTTTTGCTTTCTTACGCACAAGACTTGGTTTTTCATAATGCTGGCGTTCTCGGTATGTTTGAAGAATACCATCTTCCTGTACCTTGCGTTTGAACTTACGCATTGCTCGGGTAACATCGTTATTTCGTACTTCTACCAGTGTTCCTGGTAGGTTAACTTCCTGACCACTTTGCTTTGAATTGTTCAGTCTTCGGTCTGTATTATGTTTAGACAAATAAACCTCCTATGTTTTTTATGTCGTCTATATCTGTTATTCTGTTTTTACTAATATTATTGTACACTATGTTTTCACCGTTTGTCAACCAATAAGTTTTAGTGTTAGCAAGAAAATATCCAATTGCATCTGTTATCAAGGGCTCTACATTATCTATATCTATGATACAAACATCTGCCATTTTATATGTGTTAAGCATCCATTCAATGTTGTCTTGACTATTTTGTATATAGACATTGACGTCTACATCTAATTGCGATAGTATATTATCCTGTAGTGTTTTGAGTAATTCATCTCTTGGATATACTAAGAGTATGTTTACGCCTTCGGTATAAACATAGTCTGGTGCGGTAATTACATTAATCTTCATCTTTTCTTAATTTACTAAAAAGACTGTTATCGTTTTGTTCATCATTTTGTGTATACCCTTCCCACGGTAATTTTTTAATCTTACCTTCTATATATGCTCTACGGTATATTTTAAGTGTTTCGTCTGGGTTGTCTTTTTTCCAAGCAGCTCGATCAGACATATGATCAGTGTCTTGTTCTTTTTCTACAAGTTCTGCAGAACGCTGTGCTTGTTCTTCTTTGGTATAGGGCTTTGCTAATGTGTTTTGATTACTGGGTTGATCGGCCACAGCCACTCTGCTGGAAGTGTCTCCTCCATTATCGTCGGCTCTATGCACTGGTTGCTGAACAGTTTCTTCAGCATCTCTGTCGGTGTCATCTACTGATCTTTCTTCTTGCGTAGTTTCAACCACATCTGGATCATCTCCAATCTCTGCTTGAAACCTTTCTTGGTCTTGCCCACTGCGAAGTTCTTCAACATCTTGTTGTTCTTCTTGTGTATCTTCTTTTCTAGTTTCATTTAGTTCTTTCCAATCTTCTTGAAGTTCGGATTCTTCTCTCTCTTGTTGCCGAAGTAACTCCTTCTGATCGTCTTTACGCTTGCGATGTAATTCAAACGTATATTGACTTGCGATCAATAGTAGCACGGCCAATGGGTCGAAAACAAAGATGATAATTAATATCACCCAACGAACGGCTTCCTCTAGCATATCTTTGTCTGCGGTATCACCGTATATGAATTCTGCTAGATATTTAATAGGTCCTACTTCTGCTTCAAGCTTTCTGTATTCTGCTTGTAGTTTGTATTTTTGTTCTGTCAGTGTGTCAAGTGTATTATTTGCAGTAAGAATTTTTTGCTGTTGTGCTGCAATTAATTCTTCTACGTCGGCGTCTTTGCCTACTGTAAGGCTGTCTCTCAATCTTTGTATCAATTGATTACTAGCAGCAATTTGTGCATCAGCACTTGTGCGCAGNTCCTTGATTGCTTGTCTTGCAGCATTAATTCTAGGATCATCTGCTTGGCGAAGAGCTGTTATTGCTTCNTGTGCCTGCGACTTTGCTGCTCTATTAGAAGGAATATCTACATTTAAAATTGTATCAATTTTTGATTGAATATCTGTTCTTGCTGTTTTATTTTCATCAATAGCATTGGCTCTAATGTTATCAACTGCATCAAGTAACGATTGTTTTCTTTGTTGTGCTGCATCTGTTTGCGGGCCACGGAGATCTTTTACTAAGCCTGTTAAACGTGTTCTTTCATTGTCAAGTGTTGTCTGTGCTTGTGTGCGTAATTGTATTGCTTGATTTTGTAGTGCATTGATGCGTTCTTGCTGTGCTGTTACCCATGCAGTGAGTGCTCGTTGTGTGTTGCTACCAAATAGCCCGTCACTGGTTACACCAATAGTTGCTTGTCCTTCTTTGATCTTATCACGCTCGCGACTCTGTAACTTATTAGTTGTAAGTACAATACCGTCTTCTATTGTTCTAATCTGTTGTTCTAACGATGTAACTGCACTTGTGTCAACGTTTAATTCTGAAATACGTGCTTCGTACTGATTGGCTTGTATATTAATACGTTCTAACTCTGCGTCTAACTGATCTATTTGAGTGTTATAAGGCAGTACTTGTGCTTCGATACTAGCAACATCAGTTTGTGCAAGTTCGTCTCTATAGTCTGCTACAACGCCCTGCAATCGTTCTAAATCACTGTCTAGGCTTTTTAGCTCGTTTTCATATACTTTAACTCTGTCTTCTAGACTGTTGAGCTGTGCTGCAATGATATCGTTTTGTTCTTGAATGCCCGGTTCAATACGTTCGTAGGCTGTGTCAATACGTGCTTGTTCTTTATCAATCTGTGCTTGTATTGCTGCATTATCGCTACCAACACTAGCTTCTGCTTCTACAATACGTTCTTCTGCTCTAGCAATAACTTGCTCTTGTCGAACAAGTTCAGAATCAATACGCTCTATGTTAGCAACACCCTCTTGTGCTGCTGCTGTTTGTTCAATATGTGCTTTTGATAAGAAGCCAAAAATGCCCATGCTTGTAATAAACATGAGCACAAGAACTGCTAGTGTTAAATAGGTCTTAAGCCACCAAGTAGCTTGTTTCCAATATTTGTGGAGCCAAACTGCTGTAACAAGTTTGCCTACTTCTAGTGCACTGCCCATAATAACAATGGGCACGGCGGCTGCTGCAAAGATTGCAACAAGCCCTGCTACGCTATAATATATTGCTACTGCACTAATTGTCAGTGCAGTTATGAGTACTAAAATTCCTAATGCCATAATATATTTATCGTGAATTTGTCATAATTAACTTAGTTCCTGCGCATTTCAGCAATGTCTTTAGCATCCTCTTTTTTATCTGCAAACACCGGAACCATGTTAGATTTATGCATAGTAGCGATGCCTAACAATTGTCGTTCACCCGAATATACATTAGACTTACGTGCTACACCGTGGCCTGCTACAGTGTCACTGGTCATGCGTGGACCAGTACTATAATCAGGAATACTGTTGAGTCCTACACGCTCGCCTCGGGCATTGGTAGGTAATTTAGTTTTACCTACACCCATTTTAGCAAGAAACTTTTCGTGTTCTTCCTGCGCTTTAGTTAGACGTTTGCTTTTGTTTTGCTTTTGTTTGCGGTTATAACGTGTTGTTGTAAGATGCGGTCCTACCATTGACATTGTCATAAGAAAACTCCTGCTATTGTTTTTACTTTACAAGTATAGCAGGAGTTTGTTGTTTGTCAAGCGATTATTTGTCTTCCATTAATGCCACTGCCGCATCATAGTCTTCTTGTGATACAACACCTTCACGCAATAGCTTACTTCTATTTACCATGTGCTTGGCTTGTATTTCTTCTTTTGAGCCGCCGAAGTATGCCACAGCATGTCCTTCTTCAATGAGGATATCTGTTAGGCGCTCTCGTTTTCCTTCGTAGCGCTCTACATAAAAGTCACCCAAGATGCGTCCGAACTTGCCTTTCATATCTTCACCGTGTTTATTCTCAGTTGTAATAAGTTTGCCGCCGTGCTTCATAAGTTCCTTGACTCTTGCTTTAGATGCTTCTCCAAAGAGATCTTCTACCTTGTCTCTAGTTCTACTTTCTGGTGTGTCTATGCCCATAATACGCACACGCTCATCTTTCAAGCAAATACCAAATCCTAGATCGATATCTACATCAACTGTGTCGCCATCAACTACTTTGATCACAACTACATCATATTCGTTTTGCTGCATTTCTGCCCTCCTAAATAATATGCCCGTATTATTTAGTCACAAATAAAGGGCGATGTTTCCACCGCCCTTTTTAATCCTACTCATAATGCTCCGTAGAGTATTGTATAGGATTTAGAAGTTAAATGCTAAGCCTGCGCCAAACGCTGTGTCTTCTGCATCAATGTTGTAAGAACCTTCTGCATATAGATCTACACCATTAAAGTTGTGTGTAACTGCACCACCTACATTTTGTAATGCGTCACTGTCGTCACCGTTTACAAATGCTGTTACAATACCGTAGCCTGCACTTGCTTCGTAAGCAAATACTTCATTTGCGCTACCGTAAGTTACAATACCACCTAAGTTGATTCCACTTAGTTGAGTGCTTGCTTTAGTACCAATTGTCCACTCTTCAGAATCGATGTTGTAGTCTCCTACAACTGTTGCCACGCTAAGTGTGTACGAACCTTGTACATTCTCAATGTCAGATACGTCTGAAGTAATATCTGTAAATCCAAGCATTACTGCTGCATTGCCAAAATCTGCAATCAACGACTCGTGATCATCAGTTGGGAAAGCAAGAGTATCGCCTCCTACAATTTCAAGGTCGTTTTCAACAAACAACGACCCTTGGTCACCAAAACTAACAGTAGCAACAGTTGTTTCAACACCTAGGTGCCATTCGTCTACAGTAAGGCTACCACCGTCAACTGATTCAAATGTGAATCCACCGAACGCAAGTCCGGCACCTGTTTCAGTGCTCGCGCCAAGTCCAATTGTAGTTTCTGCAACATAATCACCTGCTGCATTTTCGCTAACTTCTAGGCCGATAGAACCGTCAAGTTCTGCTGCTGTTGCTGCGCCGGCAAATGCCATTGCTGCGATTGTTGTAATAAATACATTACGCATATTTTATTTCCTTTTTAATATGTATACATGGTAAAGGGCAAGTATGAACCACTTGCCCTTTCACTATATTAATTATAACATCTACTGCCGTTTTGTCGATTGTTTCGAACGTTTTTTGGGTGTTTCTGCTATACTATTATTTATATTGTGGCGTTTGAGCAACGGTTTTAGTGCTGCTTCTGCCTGCGAGTCATTCCACTTGAATTGCGTCTTGGCTTCTTTGAGCATGTCCTCTACGGCATCATGTCGTGCTATAATGCCGTAGAGCATCTTGTCTATTTCTAACCAGTTCATGATAATCCTTTAGGTAAAAAGAAAGCACCCGAAGGTGCTTTCCTACTATGTTTGGTAACAGGGTCTAGCTACCCCGTAGCGATCATGCCGCTAGTGCGAAGTTTTCGTTTGCTTCTAGTTTTGTTGTTCGCGGTAACGGCGCTTACATCCCGGTAACTCCACTTTCTCTCTTACGTGCATCGATTCCCGGATCACCCCCATCAACTATACACTCAGTAAATGTATACTTGGTGGAGGTGCGGGGATTTGAACCCCGGTCTACTCCGTCGCTGATCGGCTTCAACGTTACAATACATATTTATACACTAGTATTAGGTGTTTGTCAAGAAGTTTTTCGGTAGTATCATTGTATTCTCGCCTCTGCGTTTTTACTGTTAGCATAAAGTTGCTTGCCTTTTTCACGGATCATGTTAACCAGTGCCTGCGGATGTTCATTTGCAATCTCCCACACTGCTTCTTCGTCAAGTTCTTCTACTGTGTTAAATGTCCAAATTTCATATGCCCGTTGAGGATTGAAACGAGCCCGCATTGTCATAGCCTGTAGATTAACAGGGGCAGGTGTTAGATCCTTGCCAGCAATGGTGTTGAGGAAGGTATCACGCTCCCAAGAAGTACAGTCTTTGATAACTTCAAAGCCGTTTTCGTCCCACATACAGATGTATACACGTGATTTAGAAGTTGTCATCAATTTGTTCCTTGCTAATATATTCTGAGTATTTCATAATAAAAAAGGTGCGTTTCTTTTCTGAGTAGAAGTCAAGCATGATGCAGTTTTTACGATAGCCGCCATACTTGCCTATGCTGTCGTCCCAGTGTTTGTATTCGCGGGGAGTAAAGCCCAACTTCTGCTTCATCTTGTTGCGCAGTAATACAGTACTGCGAGGATAGTCCTGCGACAGTTGATTGACTAGTTTACTCCACTGCGCTTTGCTGATTTCAATTGGCTTAGACATGGTTGTGCCGTTTGTTGTTTAAACTTAAGGGGATACTGTTTTATTTGCTTTCCTCAATCAAACTTTTCAATCTCCGCATAACAAAGTCGTAATCACCATCTTCATTCATGTACATTTGATCATATGCAGTTTGAAGACCAGCTACATATGCTTTCTTCATAAGGTCAAGTGAGTCTTCACCAGTATCAATATCCATACCGTGGTAACCGAGCCATTCATACCAGTTCATTCTGCTTCTCCGGCAATTTCAGTTAGAGCAGTAATCAAAGTACTAGGCCAATCGTGGACACCACAAATATCTAAACTTTCTTGGTGATCCTCAGTCATTGCTGTATAGACCTTTTGCCAGTTGATTTCTCTAAAACCTGGAATATTAGCATCGCCATAGTCAGGATCTTCAAACCCACTTAGTAATAGTTTTGCCGCTTCTTGTGCTGTCATTTCATATATCTCTCATCAATAGGCAAGCGTTCTGTCTCACAAGTAAAACTAAACTGGTCTGCTGTAGGGAACACGCTCGCCTCAAGTTCTGCTGATTTAGCAGGATCTACATAGGCAGCGGCAATGTCCAACATCATTACCCGTCCAAGCAGATTACAATCGTTCAGTGTCTGTCCTTCTGAGCCAAGTGTAATTACCACACTGCCCGCATACCATAGTGTCGCCCAATAAGTCATTTTTTCTTCTCTCTAAATGTTGCAAGTCCAAAACGACTTTCAGGTTGGCGCAATCCTGCTCTTACTACCAGTTCACCTTGCTCGTTGTACTTGTACAGGTAATCACGCTGATTAGTGTTATGCCAGTGTACACCTGTTAGACGCTTTAGCAAGTGCTGTGGATACTCGTAGTGTGCATACTGATCGCCTACATACTTGATGCCTTTGAGATAGAACCATGTAGTTCTGCGCTCAAAGTAATCGCGAGTAAACGGTTTAAAGGTCACTGTGTAATACTGAAGCACAATTTTAGGCAACTTGAGGAAGTCGCTTTCACGCATTAGTTGCCGCTTGTTTTGTTTGCCGTTTAGTCTACGCCGTTTTTCTTCTCTACGCTGACGTTCCATAGTTCTGCTGTAGTAGCTCATGATAGCCTCGATTGACATTTTTCTCATAGTTTACTATAAACTGAACACAACGTTTAGTCAAGAGAAAAGGGCCCTAAGGCCCCAATCTTTTTTAGTTTACTTTACGTTAACAAACGGTACTGTTGCATCAGGAACCATTGTGGTTGGCAATACACCATTCCAGCGTTCTGCACTAACAAGATCAATCAATGTAGGATTGTCTCGAAGTGCTTGTCCTCGGGCATTGATTGCTCCTGCTTCTGCATTACCTTTGAGTGTGATTGCTTCTGCTTCGGCCTTTGCCTGTGCAACACGAGCATCAGCGTCAGCTTGTGCTTGGATCACTTTGATCTCAGCTTGCACCTTTTCACGTTCTGCGTTTTGTTGAATCTTTTGAACTTCGACTTCTGCTAGCATACGCTGTTCGATTGAGTTCTCATAAGCATCTGAGAAGTCAATGTTTTCAATCTGCACACTCTCAATAATGATTGGACCTCGAACAGCATTTTGAATTGCCATCTGTACTTCTGCTACAAGACGAGCACGTTCTTGAATAGCTGTCACTGCATTGAACTGACCAAACACGTTTTTAACTTCATCAAACACCTTGCGGTCAAGGATACGACTGCGCAGTGCATCAACACTACCATAGTTTTCGTACACATTCAGCACCTGGTCTGCTGGTACACGATAGTTAACACTGACATTTAGTCCTGCTGTTTGCTGGTCTCGACTGTATGCCATTACGTTTTCGTACAAGTTTGCTCGTGTACGAACGTCAATGTCAACTACCTTGTCAATGATAGGCATCTTAAATCCTAGTCCTGGATCAGCTGTACCGGTGATAGCACCATTGCGTAGAATAACGCCGCGTTCACCTTGGTCAACTGTGTACCAAGATCCTCCAAGCACAGTCAGGCCGATAAGACCTGCAACTACTGCTCCGCCGATGGTAATTCCTGTTCGCATCATTTGTTTCCTTTGCATATATGCACGATAATCATCCATATCGTTATCGTATTGATATTGACTAGTATAGTCTGCTTTGTTGGGTCGTTTCATTTACGCTTGCCCTTGTTTAGAGTTACATTGTTGAGTAGGTAATACACACCTGCACCAATTACTGCACCTACAACTAGCAAACC
>P_2C_Liq_2_UnCtyDRAFT_1000230_pt1 | contig 16263 bp, 14 predicted proteins | sample Pon2CUnioCityCA_FD_10236 | JGI IMG/M metagenome (IMG submission 10236) | reverse complement strand
TCATGCATGTGATCGTGGAAGAAGAGCTTTATGACAGCCAGTATATTCACCGCTGGACGGAAAACTGGGAGGCCGAAAAAGCCCACCTGAAAGACTTTAGCCCGGAGGCCATGAGCGCGATCTGTGGCGTCAGCCCTGATCAGATCCGCCGTGTTGCGCGCATTTTTGCAGGCGCCGAAGCCGGGATGATTTTCTGGGGGATGGGCGTGAGCCAACACATTCACGGAACAGACAATTCGCGCTGTTTGATCAGCCTTGCGCTGATGACGGGAAATGTCGGCAAATCTGGCGCAGGGCTTCACCCGCTGCGCGGCCAGAACAACGTACAGGGGGCCTCTGATGCGGGGCTGATCCCGATGTTCTTGCCTGACTATCAGAGCGTGATGGATGATGGCATCCGCAAGGCCTTTACCGATGTCTGGGGCTCGGGCGACTTCTCTGCCGAGAAAGGGCTGACTGTCACAGAGATCATGGATGAGGCCTATGCCGGCAACATCAAGGGGATGTATATTCAGGGTGAAAACCCTGCCATGTCTGACCCTGATGTAGAGCATGCACGCGACGCGTTGGCCAAGCTCGAATGCCTTGTGGTGCAGGATATCTTCCTGACGGAAACGGCAAACTATGCCGACGTTATTCTGCCTGCCTCGGCGCTTTATGAAAAGAACGGCACGGTCAGCAACACCAACCGTCAGGTGCAGCGGGTACGGCCTGCTGTAACGCCACCCGGCGAGGCACGGGAAGACTGGAAGATCACTGTTGAGCTGGCGCAGCGTGTGGGCCTCAACTGGGATTACTCTGATGTGTCAGAAGTCTTCAACGAGATGAAGCTGAACATGCCTTCGCTTGACAACATCACGTGGGAGCGCCTNAAGACAGAGACGATCACATACCCCTCGCTCTCCGAAACAGACCCGGGGCAGGCGATTGTTTTTGGTGACGGCTTCCCGCGTGCGGAGGGCCGAGCAAAGTTCACGCCCGCCAGNGTCATTGCGCCTGATGAAGCGCCTGATGCNGANTACCCTATGATCATGACCACGGGCCGCCAGCTAGAGCATTGGCACACAGGNTCGATGACGCGGCGCTCCAATGTGTTGGACGCAGTGGAGCCCGAGGCGAACTGCTCATTNCACCCCAAGACACTGCGCCGCCTTGGCGTGGAGCCGGGCGANCATGTGCGTCTGAGCACGCGGCGGGGGAGNATCACGATCATGGCGCGTGCGGATCGGGCTGTGGCCGAGGACATGGTGTTTGTGCCCTTTGCTTACGTNGAAGCAGCGGCCAATNTCCTGACAAACCCTGCCCTTGANCCTTACGGGAAAATCCCCGAGTTCAAATTCTCCGCCGTAAAGGTGGAGAAGGCCGAAGGCGCGGTCGCGGCGGAATAGGGCTTGCAAGGCTTTGGCTACAAGAGTTTTCTGTACATCTGTTCGCCTTCCGAGACCACGCCAAGGGTCTTGGGTGGCACATTGGATTTAGCTTTCTGAATGGATGCACTGCATGACACTCTCCCCGAACCCGACCCGCTTTCTTGAAGACCTTCACACTCTGCGCGAGTTTGGGGCTTCGGGTGTGGGTAAAGGGGTTGTGCGCCCTGCTTATTCGCAGGCCGATATTGCGGCGCGGGCTTGGCTGGCCCGGAAATTTGAAGAGGCGGGACTGCGCGTTCACTATGATCCGATGGGCTCGCTCTTCGGGTTGGCAGAGGGGCCGTCTCTTTTGCTGGGATCTCACTCTGACAGCCAGCCTGAAGGGGGCTGGCTTGACGGGGCGCTCGGCGTGATTGCTGCGCTTGAAGTGGCGCGGGCGGCCAAAGAGGCAGGTGGGCCAGCTGTTTCTGTTGTTAGCTTTCAAGACGAAGAGGGCCGCTTTGGGGTGACGACAGGGAGCACTGTCTGGTCGGGCCAGCTGGACCTTGAAGATGCCGATATGCTGACTGATCGCAGTGGCGAGAGCCTTGCACAGGCGCGTGGTGCGATGGCGGATCTGGTGGGTGATTTCGTTGACCCATCCCAATTCACAGGTTTTATCGAAATGCACATTGAGCAGGGCCCTTGGCTGGACAAGGCGGGGGATGCTGTGGGCGTGGTGAGTGACATTGTCGGTATCCGCGATATGCGTATCACCTTTGATGGCGAGCAGAACCACGCAGGAACAACGCCCATGCATCTGCGCAAAGATGCGTTTCAGGCTTTGGGGGCCTTTAATGCGCTGATTGGCGAACGCTTTCAAAACGTGGTGACACCTCAGACGGTTTGGACAATTGGTCATGTAAAGCTGCATCCTGATGCGCATTCAATCGTTCCGGGGCGGGCGACATTTTCGATGCAGTGGCGCGATGGGGATGCGGATCGTTTGGCGCGTATGGAAACGGTCATCCGCGAAGCCGCAGAGGAGGTGGCGCAGGCGCGGGGGCTTAGGCTGTCCTTCGGGCCGATGTTGGGGCTTGAGCCTGTGGCGATGGATGACAACCTGCGCGCGGCGCTAGAGGCCAGCGCGGAGCAGCATGCTAAAGGGACGTGGCGCAAGATGCCCTCCGGCGCGCTTCATGATGCCACCAACGTGGCGCAGTATATGCCTGTTGCGATGCTGTTTGTGCCTTCGATAAACGGAATTAGCCACGCCTTTGAGGAGGATACAGCCGAGGCTGATCTTGTGAAAGGGCTTGAGGTCTTGGCAGGGGCTGTTGACCGTCTGTCTGCGTGACGCGGTGCCGGCCTCTTCCGCTAGAGGACTAGCCCCAACTCACGTCGCCCAAGAAGATATAGCCCGCGCCGTAAATGGTCTTGATCAGCCGCGGATTTTTTGGGTCTTCGCCCAGTTTTGTCCGCAGTCGCGAGATGCGGACATCCATTGCGCGGTCAAAGCTTTCGCCAGCAGCGCCGCCAAGTGTTTCTTGCATGTTGGCGCGGGAAATAAGACGCTTGGGGCGCTCTAGAAACAGCCTGAGAACTTCGCCTTCTGCATGGGAGAAGGCTGTCTCTGTGCCTGTTTCATCTACCAGCATGTAACGGTCAAAATAGGCTGTCCAGCCGTTGAAGCGGGCGGTTTCTGTGCTTTGAGGCGAGGGTGTTGCCTTGCGCAGACGGGCGCGCACACGGGCAACCACTTCGGCTGGCTCGAACGGTTTGATGATGTAGTCATCCGCGCCCAACTCAAGCCCGGTGACGCGGTCTTGTACTTGAGCGCGACCTGAAATGATGATGACACTCGCGCCCTGTTCCAGCGCAAGCCGGTGCACCAGTGTTAGCCCGTCTTTGTCGGGCAGCGAGAGGTCGACGAGGCACACATCAGGTGCCGTGGTCTTGAGCGCCGCCTCAAATTCGGTTGCACGTGCAAAGCTGAGTGTGTCAAAGCCCGCCTCTTCCAGGGCGTCTGTAAGCATATCGCGAATGGCGCGTTCATCGTCGAGGATGGTGACAAGCGGTTTGGTCATAGGGTGTCGTCCGTTCCGAGGTAGGAGGCCAGCGTCTCGGCTGTGAAGGGTTTGCGCAGCACAGGCGAGAGCTTGAGTGCACGCTGAAAGAGCGGGTCGGTGTCTGGTAGGGATGTCATGAGAAAGCTGGGAGGGCGGTGTGTGCCCAAGCTGTCGAGAAGATCAAGGCCAGTGGCGTCACCTTCAAGCGATATGTCCGAGAGAACAAGCGCAATATCTGGCAGGTCTTGCGCGAGCAGTAGCGCTTCGTCAGCGCTTGTGGCTTCAATGACCGAGTGTCCTTGTGCCACAAGCATTTCGCGCACGTTGGTGCGGATTTCCGGGTTGTCCTCAACCAGGAGCGCAAGGCCGGGGGCGACGGGCGCAGGTGCGTGGCGCAAAGGAATGCGCAGAATGACTTCCGCGCCTCTCTGGCCGTTTTGCGCTTTGACATGTCCGCCAGAGAGCTTGGCCATATCATAGACCATGGCCAGCCCAAGGCCTGAGCCGTCATCGCCTTTGGTTGTGAAAAACGGGTCAAATACATGTGCCAGCGCGCGCTCGGAGAAGCCGGGACCGGTGTCTGACACCATGAATTCTATCCATGTATCCTTAACCACCTGCACAGACAGGGTGATCTCGCCGTCGCCTTTGCAGGCATCGCGCGCGTTGAGAACGAGATTCAGGAGACTGTCTTGGAGCATGCCTGCGTCAAGCATGAGGGTGAGGCCCGGCGGGGTGGCATGTGTGTCTGTGGTCAGGGTTACACCCTGTGGAAGCGCCGTATCTGCCAGTGTGTTGAATTCGGCCAAGAACGGAGTGAGGCGGGTTGGAGCGGGGTGCACATCGCGGTGACCTGTCATGTCTGCAATACGATTGAGAAGGTCGCCCCCACGCCGTGCAGCTGTCAGGGTCGCTTGGATGAGAGCAGTTGCCTTGGGTGGTAGCTCAAGGTTCTGGAGGCGGCTTTGGGAGCCGAGGACAATGGTAAGCAGATTGGAGAAGTCATGTGCAAGGCCTGATACCATTTGCGCTGCCAGCTCGCGGCGGCGGGTTTGCTGCAGGGCTGCGCGGGTCTGGGTTTCTTCTGTGATATCCATCGACAGAATGTAGACCCCCCCTGTGCTCGAGTCAGGGGTGAGCGCCACGCGGATGCGGCGCGAGCTTGGGTCGTGGTTGAACTCAAAGACGGAGGCTTTGCCCGCAAAGCCGCGTTCAAGATGTGGCCCGATTACGCTGTAGGGTTGCGGGCCGAGCACTTCGGCGGCGTGGTGGCCCACCGGATCTGCCAGGCTCCCCGGCATGACCGAACTTACGCGACGGTTGGAAAATGTGTAGACTTGGTCGGGATTCACATGGGCGATGTGCGCGGGCATCATCTCGGTTGTGAGGCGGGTGCGGGCTTCCATAGCTGTGAGCTGGCGCTTGGCTTCTTCCAGCGCGGTCACCGTGGCTTCAAGCTCGCGGTTTGTGGTGGCCAGCTCTTCGGCGCGGTTGAGCAGCTGGTCGGAGAGGGTTTCAGAGCGGGTGCGCAGCAGCTCTTCTTGCCGCTTGGTGCCTGTGATGTCGGTATAAACTGCAACCCAGCCACCGTTGGGCAGAGGCGAGCCTTCAACTGAGATCCAGCGTCCGTTTCCCATCTGCCGTTCAATGTAATGCGGCTCAAAAGCGCCTGCGAGGTCAACGCGCTCTTTAACGAAGGCGTCGATATCATCAACCGCGCCGTATTCACCGCGCTCTGCAAGGTAGCGGATGGTAGCGGAAAAATCGGCCCCCGGTGAGACGATCCAGTCGGGCAAGGCAAACATGGAACGAAAGCGCTCGTTGGACACCACGAGGCGCAAGTCGCTGTCATAGATGGACAGGGCCTGTTGGATGAGGTTGAGCCCCGCCATTGTCATGGCTTGATCGCTGGAATGTGTGCTCATGATCTGCCTTTCTGTGCCCGTGCTAGCACCCCAAGACGCTTTGGCAAAGCCCTGTGGCGCGCCATCTGGCGCTTGTTACAATTTGTTAGATTCGGGAAATGTTCAGGTAAAAGTTGACGTTGAAGCTGTAATCGTCACGCTAGGGGGAGGAGAATCGCCCGGTAAGTGGCGGATTTGCCCCGTAAGGGACAAAGGGAGGATACATTTTGACACAGTCGTCAGAGGCGACGGGCGGGCTTAGCTCCGTTCCAGCGCTGTTGCAGCGGAACGTACGCGAATTTGGTGGCAAGGCTGCCTATCGTGAAAAAGAATTTGGCATCTGGCAAAGCTGGACATGGGCCGAAGCCGAGAAAGAAATCGAGGCTCTGGCGCTTGGCTTTATCAACCTCGGTGTCAATGAGGGCGACTTTATCGCCATCATCGGGCGGAACCGTCCACATTTTTACTGGTCGATGGTTGCTGCGCAGTCGGTTGGGGCTGTGCCTGTGCCGCTGTATCAAGACGCCTCTGCCGAAGAGATGGCTTATGTGATGGAGCACTGTGGCGCGCGCTTTGTGGTGTGCCAGGATCAGGAACAAGTCGATAAAGTCATCGAGATTCAGGACGGGCTGCACCAGTTCGAACATATGATTTATGTCGATCCGCGCGGCCTGCGCAAATATGACCACCGTGCGCTGCACCGCTTTGTCGACATTCAGGCGCAGGGCCGAGCGGCTTACTACGAGCAGATCGAAGAGCTGAAAGCGCGCCGCGAAAAGCTGACCTATGACAGCACCTGTGTGATGCTTTACACATCGGGCACGACGGGCAAACCAAAGGGCGTCGTTCTTTCGAACCGCAACATCATCGAGACTGCAAAGAACGCCAGCGAGTTTGACGGGCTGAACGCAGGCGACGAAATTCTTGCCTATCTGCCTATGGCTTGGGTGGGTGATTTTATCTTCTCGTTGGGGCAGGCTTACTGGACGGGCTTCTGCACGAACTGCCCTGAAAGCCCCGAGACGATGATGACGGATTTGCGCGAGATCGGGCCGACCTATTATTTTGCGCCGCCCCGTATTTTTGAAACGCAGCTCACCAATGTGATGATCCGCATGGAGGATGCGAGCAAGTTCAAGAAACGCTTGTTTGACGTGTTTATGGCGCATGCCAAAAAAGTTGGCCCTGCGATCCTTGATGGCAAGCCTGTCGGGTTGATGGACCGTCTGAAATACAAGCTTGGCGAACTGATGATTTATGGCCCGCTCAAGAACACGCTTGGCTTTAGCCGCGTGCGGGTCGGCTATACTGCCGGTGAGGCCATTGGCCCGGAGATTTTTGATTTCTATCGCTCGCTCGGTATCAACCTCAAGCAGCTCTACGGCCAGACAGAAGCGTCTGTTTTCATCACGGTACAGCCTGATGGCGAAGTGCGCGCTGATACCGTTGGTGTGCCAGCAAAGGGCGTGGAAATTCGTATCGAAGACAACGGCGAAATCTATTACCGCTCCGAAGGTACTTTTGTGGAATACTACAAAAACGCCGAGAGCACGGCCTCGACCAAAGACCCCGAAGGCTGGGTTGCTACGGGCGATGCTGGGTTCTTTGAGCCCGACACAGGGCATCTGCGCATCATCGACCGTGCCAAAGATGTTGGCAAAATGGCTGATGGAAGCCTGTTTGCGCCCAAGTATGTTGAGAACAAACTCAAGTTCTACCCCGATATTCTCGAAGCCGTGCTCTTTGGTAACGGCAAAGACCGTTGTGTTGCGTTTATCAACATTGACCTGACCGCGGTGGGGAACTGGGCCGAGCGCAATAACATCGCTTACGCGTCCTACCAAGAGCTTGCGGGTCACCCCAAGGTTCTTGCCTCGATCCAGAGCCATGTTGAAGAGGTGAACAAATCGGTTGCCCAAGACGAGATGCTTTCGGGCTGTCAGGTGCACCGCTTTGTTGTGCTGCACAAAGAGCTTGATGCGGATGACGGTGAAATGACGCGTACCCGCAAAGTGCGCCGCGTGATCGTAGCCGACAAGTTCAAGGATATTGTCGATGCGCTTTATGACGGCTCCAGCGAAATCTCGACAGTAACGGAAGTGACCTATGAGGACGGCCGTAAAGGCTCGATCAGCGCAACTTTGAGCATCATGGACGCCAAAGTTCAGGCCGTGACGACACAGAAGGTGGCAGCAGAATGAACGATATGAGCACAGAGGGCTACACCACCGAAGACGGCCGCAAAATTGGCGGCACTCTGATGGAGATGAAGAACATCACGCTGAGCTTTGGTGGTGTGAAAGCGATCACGGATATCAGTTTTGACATCAAGGAAGGTGAAATTCGTGCCATTATCGGCCCGAATGGCGCTGGCAAATCCTCGATGCTCAATGTGATCTCGGGCTTTTACATCCCGCAGCAGGGTGAAGTCTGGTACAAAGGCGAGAAGCGCCCCCAGATGAAGCCCTACGAAGTGGCGCGTCTCGGGATTGCGCGGACATTTCAGAACATTGCTTTGTTTGACGGTATGAGCGTGCTCGATAACGTGATGACAGGCCGCCTGAACCACATGACGACAGGGCTTTTTGCCCAAGGTCTCTGGAAGGGCAAAGCCGAGGCTGAAGAAGTAGAAAACCGTGAGAAGGCCGAGAAGATCATCGACTTCCTCGAGATTCAGGCGATCCGCAAGACGCCCGTTTCGCGGCTGCCCTATGGCCTCAAGAAGCGTGTTGAGTTGGCGCGTGCGCTTGCGGCGGAGCCTTCGCTTTTGCTGCTGGACGAGCCGATGGCCGGTATGAACGTTGAAGAAAAAGAGGACATGAGCCGCTTTATTCTTGATGTGAACGACGAATTTGGCACGACGATTGCGCTGATCGAGCACGATATGGGCGTGGTTATGGACTTGAGCGACCGTGTTGTCGTGATGGATTACGGCAAGAAGATCGGTGATGGCACGCCTGATGAGGTGCGCAACAACCAAGCTGTGATCGACGCATATTTGGGGGTGAGCCATGACTGATCACACCCTGAACATCCAACGAAATCTGGAGGCCTGAGCCATGTCTGACAACTTAATCTTCGGGGCTGAAGTCTTCCTCAACGGCCTGATGGCCGGGGTGCTCTATGCGCTCGTCGCTCTGGGCTTTGTTCTTATCTACAAGGCGTCGGGTATCTTTAACTATGCTCAAGGTGTGATGGCGCTTTTCGCGGCAGCAACGCTTGTGGGCATCATGAAGGGGCAAGTGCCCTTCAGCCACCTGATCAATGCGATCTTCGGCACAGACCTGCATTACTTCGGTTGGCATTTGCCCGCGATTGCGGGAATTTTGCTGACTGCGGCTGTCATGGTTGTATTGGCCTGGCTGGTACAGAAGTTTGTGTTCCGCCATCTGGTGGGCCAAGAGCCGATCATTCTTTTCATGGCTACCATTGGCCTTGCTTACTTCCTTGAGGGCGTGAGCGATCTGATGTGGGGATCCGAGATCAAGAAGCTTGATGTTGGTCTGCCGCAGGGTGCGAGCTTCTGGCTCGAAGAAAACACGCAGTGGCTCGGCTTTGGCAACGAGAACTTCTACGGCTTCTTCATTGACAAGCTCGATATGGTGGCAACGGCTATCGCCGCAATCCTTGTTCTGTCTCTGGTGATATTCAGCCAGTACACAAAGCAGGGCCGTGCCATGCGCGCTGTGGCGGATGATCACCAGGCTGCTCTGTCTGTCGGGATCAACCTCAACTTTATCTGGGTGATGGTCTGGTCTTTGGCGGGGTTTGTTGCCCTTGTCGCAGGCATCATGTGGGGTACAAAGTCGGGCGTACAGTTCTCGCTCTCGCTGATTGCTCTCAAGGCGCTGCCCGTTCTCATGCTCGGAGGTTTCACCTCTATTCCTGGGGCGATCGTCGGTGGCCTGATCATTGGTGTGGGTGAAAAGCTCTTTGAATTCTCTGTTGGCTCCCTCGTGGGTGGCGCGACAGAAAACTGGTTTGCCTATGTTCTCGCGCTCATCTTCCTCGTCTTCCGCCCTCAAGGGCTGTTTGGCGAGAAGATCATCGAGAGGGTCTAGCGCGATGATGAAGTTGATCGCAGTTATCAATGTCATTGCATGGGCCGGGTTCTGGGCTTTTGGCTACCTCGCTTTTTCGGCCAGCGCCGACAGCGCGAGCCACATAACCACCGCCGTCATACTGGCTGCATTGGGCGCGGGGATTGGCATATGGGCCTATCTCCAGCTGGTGCGGCACGCAGAAGAAACAGGCTATGCCAAACGCACAAACCGCGTTGATCTGAGCCACCAAGAACACAACGGGGAGAAAGTCTGATGTTTTATCGTGAGGCTGGTGACTACAAAACATCCTATCAGGACGACGGGCAGACCTTTCCGATCAAGTTTGACCGCTATCGCTATTACTTTGTGCTCTTTGTAGCCTTTGCGATGGTGCCTTTTCTGATCAATGACTACTGGGTCAGCGCCATCTTATTGCGGCTATTGGCCTGAACATTCTGGTTGGCTACTGCGGGCAGGTCTCGCTGGGTACGGGGGGCTTCATGGCTGTGGGGGCTTACGCTTGCTACAAGTTCATGACCGGGCTCGATATCTGGATTGATGGCGTGCAATATGCGCTGCCGCCGATCAATATCTTCTTCTCGGTTATTCTGGCAGGTGTTGTGACAGCGATCGTTGGTGTGCTCTTTGGCCTGCCAAGCCTGCGCATCAAGGGGTTTTACCTCGCGGTGGCAACGCTTGCGGCGCAGTTCTTCCTTGTCTGGCTTTTCAACAAATGGTCATGGGCCTATAACTACTCGGCGTCAGGCCAGATCAGTGCGCCAGAGCGTGAAATCTTCGGGGTCGCCATTACGGGGCCGAGCACCGAGGCTTGGGCGACCTACCTCTTCTGTCTGGTCATTACGACGATCTGTGCGGTTGTAGCACGGAACCTGACGCGTGGTGCCTCAGGGCGCAAATGGATGGCCATTCGCGATATGGATATTGCGGCCGAGATCATCGGGGTGAACCCGCTCAAAGCCAAGCTGAGCGCTTTTGCTGTGAGCTCGTTCTACATCGGCATCGCTGGCGCGCTTTTCTTTGCGGTCTATCTTGGCGCTGTTGAAGTTGGCGAAGCCTTTGGAATCCAGAAGTCGTTTATTGTCCTCTTCATGGTGATCATTGGTGGCCTCGGCTCAATCTTCGGCTCTTTTGCAGGCGCTGCGTTCCTTGTGCTCTTGCCTGTTCTGCTCAAGCTCATGCTGGCGGATAGCACAGACGAGATTTCTGGGTTTGCCTCTGTGATGGGCTGGATCTTCCTGGCGGGCTTTGCTGCTTCGGTCGTGATGCTGCTGATCAACATCGTCCGCACACGTAGCTTGATTGCCGGATCCGGTATTTACTGGATCTTTGCGAGCCTTGCGACCTTCATGGCTTATGCACTTTCCATCGGCGGCATGGGGTGGCCCACAGATATCGTGGCGCACTTGCAGCTCGTGATCGTGGGGGCTTTGATCATTATCTTTCTCATCGCCGAACCACACGGGCTTGCCCAGCTGTGGCGCGTTGCGAAAGAGAAACTACGGTTGTGGCCGTTCCCCCACTAAGGGGCACGGCAACAAATATGGGCTTCGGCGCAAAGTCGTGGCCTGCATCGGATATAACCAAGGGAGGAGACCCCGATGAAGACGAAACTAGCAACTATGGCCGTGGCTGCCGTGATGGCAGCAGGCCCAGTGATGGCAGACCTCGTGTTCCCGTCACTGTCATATCGCACAGGTCCATATGCGGCAGGCGGCATTCCGTTTGCGGATGGCTATGCGGACTACTTCACACTGCTCAACGAGCGTGACGGTGGTATCGGTGGCGTGATGACCAAAGTCCCCGAGTGCGAAACAGGCTACAACACCGAAAAAGGCGTTGAATGCTATGAGGCCACAAAGGGCGAAGGCGCGCTTGTGTATCAGCCGCTTTCAACGGGCATTACATACCAGCTGATCCCCAAAGTGACGGCTGACGGTATCCCGCTCCACACCATGGGTTACGGCCGTACATCGGCTGCAAACGGTAAGGTGTTTAGCAACGTCTTTAACTACCCTGCCAACTACTGGAACGGCGCATCTGTTGCGATCAACCACATCTTGGACACCAACGGTGGCGACATCAAAGGTAAAAAAGTTGCGTTGGTCTATCACAACTCTGCTTACGGCAAAGAGCCGATCCGCACGCTCGAAGAGCTCTCGGCCAAGCACGGTTATGAGCTGACATTGCTTGCAGTTGACCACCCCGGTCAGGAGCAGAAGTCACAGTGGCTTCAGATCCGTCGTGAGCGCCCAGACTATGTCATCATGTATGGCTGGGGTGTTATGAACCAAGTGGCGATCCAGGAAGCGGCAAACATCCGTTTCCCCATGGAAAACTTCATCGGGATCTGGTGGTCAGGTGCGGAGCATGACGTGACACCTGCGGGTGATGCGGCCAATGGCTACAAATCTGTCACGTTCCACGCGGTTGGTGATGACTTCCCGATCTTTGACGACATCAAGACACATGTTGTTGACAAAGGCCTTGCGGCTGGCGCGGGCGACCAAGTCGGCACAGTGGTGTATAACCGCGGTATGTATGCGGCGATGCTCGCGGCTGAAGCGGCGCGTAAAGCTCAAGAGATCCACGGCACAGCCCAGATCACGGCGGCTATGATGCGCGATGGCATGGAAGCGCTCGAGATCACTGAAGAGCGTATGACAGAGCTTGGCATGCCGAACTTCGGCCCTAGCTTCGCTGTGTCTTGCGAGAACCACGGTGGCCCCGGCCTCGGTGCGATCACGCAGTGGGATGCATCGGCCAAAGAATGGTCAATGATCTCTGACTTCGTTGAATCAGACATGGACGTTATCCTGCCGCTGATCACTGAAGATTCAGAAGCATTTGCTGCTGAAAACGGCATCGAAATGCGCTGCAACTAAGCGCCTCTGGCCGCCTGCGCAGTGCGGGCGGCCAACCTTTTAACCGAAGTTCAAACAAGCGAGCCCTGACATGCTGGATGCTGGTGAAACAAACGAAACCATTCTCGAGATCAACAATATCGAGGTGATCTACAATCACGTCATTCTGGTTTTGAAAGGCGTCTCCTTGAAAGTTCCCAAAGGCGGGATCACGGCCCTTTTGGGCGGGAACGGCGCGGGGAAGACAACCACGCTGAAGGCGATTTCAAATCTGCTTCACTCGGAGCGTGGCGAAGTGACAAAAGGCAGCGTGAGCTACCGTGGAGAGGTGACACAACACCTTGACCCAGCTGATGTTGTGAAGCGCGGCGTTATTCAGGTTATGGAAGGGCGGCACTGTTTCGAGCACCTCACCGTTGAGGAAAATCTGCTCACAGGCGCCTACACGCGTACCGAGGGCAAGGGGGCTGTCGATGCTGACCTTGAGATGGTCTACAATTATTTTCCGCGGCTGAAAGAGCGCCGCAAAAGCCAGGCTGGCTACACCTCGGGTGGTGAGCAGCAGATGGTTGCCATTGGCCGCGCGCTGATGAGCCGCCCCGAGACGATCCTTTTGGATGAGCCGTCAATGGGTCTTGCTCCGCAGCTCGTGGAGCAGATTTTCGGGATTGTGAAGCAGCTCAATGAGGAGCAGGGCTATACCTTCCTGTTGGCGGAGCAAAACACCAACGTGGCACTGCGCTTTGCGCACTACGGCTACATTCTTGAGTCTGGCCGCGTTGTTATGGATGGCCCTGCTGCAGAGCTACGCGAGAACCCCGATGTGAAAGAATTCTACCTTGGAATGTCGGATGACGGGCGCAAGAGCTTCCGCGATGTACGCTCTTATCGCCGCCGCAAGCGTTGGCTCAGCTAAGGCTGCCCGGCCTGAATATGACGTGACGAGGCGCTGCATAAGCAGGCCTATACCAGCCCATCCAAACGCCGTCTTGCACGGCATGATAAGCACGAGAAAGTTTCACCGATGAGCCAGTTTTTTGATGAGTTGGAAACACGGTCTGCCGACGCCCGCGCGGCAGAGATAGCCGAGCGTTTGCCCCAGCAAATCGCGCTGGCGCAGAGGCTTGACGGCTACGGGAAAAGCCTGAACGGCGTTGACGCCAGCCGGATTACAAGTGTCGAGGCCTTGGCGGCTTTGCCTGTGCTGCGCAAATCAGACCTTGGTGCCGCACAGAAAAAAGCGCCGCCCTTTGGTGGGCTGACCGCCACACATGCGGCGGGCTTTGCGCATATCTTCCAAAGCCCCGGACCGATCTATGAGCCCGGAAATGTGAGCCACGACTGGTGGCGCGCAGGGCGCTTCATGGCCGCTGCAGGAATTGGCGCGGGCGATATTGTGCAGAACTGCTTTTCCTACCACCTCACGCCGGCGGGTATGATGTTTGAGAGTGGCGCGCGCGCTGTTGGTGCAGCTGTTTTGCCTGCGGGTGTCGGCCAGACCGAACTACAGGCGCAAGCGGCGCATGACATTGGCTGCACGGCCTATGTGGGCACGCCTGACTACCTCAAGATCATTCTGGATAAGGCGGACGAGATGGGGCTGAAGCTCCAGTTTACCAAGGCGGCTGTTGGCGGCGGAGCTTTGTTTCCGAGCTTGCGCCAGGAATATAAAGACCGTGGTATCATGTGCTTGCAGAGCTATGGCACGGCAGATCTCGGCACGATTGCCTATGAGACTTCAGCGATGGAAGGAATGATCGTGGATGAGGGCGTGATCGTTGAGATTGTGCGCCCCGGCACGGGCGACCCTGTGGCCGTTGGTGAGGTGGGTGAAGTTGTTGTCACCACGCTCAACCCCGACTATCCGCTCATCCGCTTTGCGACGGGTGACATGAGCGCTGTGATGGAGGGGCAAAGCCCCTGTGGGCGCACCAATATGCGGATCAAGGGCTGGATGGGCCGCGCGGACCAGACGACCAAGATCAAGGGTATGTTTGTACGCCCCGAGCAGGTTGCGGCCTTTGTGGCCAAGCACGGTGAGATTGTGAAAGCCCGTGTTGTTGCCACGCGCAAAGGCGAGATGGATGCGATGACTGTGATGGTCGAGGCCGAGGGGGGTGACGCTGGGGCCTATGCCAAATCTGTTGCTGAGGTTCTGAAGCTGAAGGGCGATATCGAGCTTGTGGCCAAGGGCAGCTTGCCAAACGATGGCAAGGTTATCGAGGATCTGCGCAACTACGACTGAGCCCGCAATTACGACTGAACCTGACGAGCCAAGGCGTATTTGCGCCTTGGCTTTTTTATGGGGCGCAAAAGAAAAGAGCCGCCACCTTTGCAGGTGCGGCTCTTTTTGCTTTGCAAGCTTTCGCTTGGCTCAGCCCTGACGGGCTTTGAAACGCGGCTGTGTTTTGTTGATCACATAGACGCGGCCCTTGCGGCGCACGATGCGGCAATCACGGTGCCGGCTCTTGAGCGAGCGAAGTGAGTTTCTAACCTTCATGAGGTTATCTCCTTTGTCGCGGCGCAGGCCTTGCGCCTTTGGTTTAGCGGGTGCGCAAGAGTTACCTCTTGTGCGGTGAAACGTTCATGGTGGGCGATACAAGGTTCGAACTTGTGACCCCTTCGATGTCAACGAAGTGCTCTACCACTGAGCTAATCGCCCGAACTGGCTTGGTTTTTCTTGTCCCCTTAAACAAAAAGGGACGCGGAATTCCGCGCCAGCGCCTCGTGTCTATAAAAGGAGTCGCAGATATGATCAAGAGCTTTTGACGCTTCAATTCTTTGAGCTATACTCAGCCCTTAGAGCAGGAGCCAGAATGCCGCGTGTCGCCTATGATTTGATCCACCCAGAACGGCGCACAACCTCGGTTGTGTTTGCCTCGCCGCACAGCGGGCGGGACTATCCCTGGACCTTTCTGCGCAAGACAATTCTGGATGCCCATAGCATCAGAACATCGGAAGATGCCTTTGTAGACAAGCTCTTTTCCCATGCGCCAAAGTGCGGTGCACCGTTTTTGACGGCGGGCGCGCCGCGCGCTTATGTGGACCTCAACCGCGCCCCAGACGAGCTGGACCCCGCCTTGTTTGAAGGCGTGACAGCACGGGGGCACAACCCGCGCGTGGCGTCGGGGCTGGGCGTGGTGCCCCGGGTGGTGGCGGGCGGGCGCGCGATTTATCGTGGCAAGCTGCCAGTGAGCGAGGCCGAACGCCGTATCAACATCTACTGGCGGCCCTATCATCAGATGCTCGCCAAGCTTCTGGACCAGTCTCGCGCCGCTTTTGGCGAGGCGATTCTGGTGGATTGTCACTCGATGCCGCATGAGGCCATGGATATGGCTGCGCGCGGGCTTGTGCGGCGGCCCGAGATTGTCATCGGTGACCGCCACGGCGCGTCAGCCAGCGCCGAGATTGTCGACCGTCTGGACGCCGCATTCACAGCAGCAGGCCTGCATGTCGTGCGCAACGTGCCGTTTGCAGGCGCTTATATTTGCCAGACCTATGGCCGCCCGTCGCGGGGGCAACATGCGATCCAGATCGAAATTGACCGCTCGATCTATATGAACGAGCAGATGATACGCCCGAATGGCAACTTTGAGGCGTTTCGCCGTTTGCTGAAAGGCGTCACAGCCGAGGTCTGCGAGATCGGCCGCAAAGAGGCCAAGCCTCTGGCGGCAGAGTAAAATCAGCGAAAAACACCTGTTTTCAAAGAATTAACCGCCATGGGGGTGAGCTTATCACCTGTGCCTTTGCTGCGGGTTTAGAGGCCGTGCGAAGAGGTTAACGCTTTTTGGCGCTCCCAAAAGAGGGGGGTGATATGCGTGCACCGGGCGTGCACCATGCGTGCACCGCCTCTACGGGGCTTTGGTTAACCGAAATTAAGTTAACGCGGCGTGCGGTGGGTCTGGCCAGACTTGAGATTTTGACTGACTGACGCGGCTTAGAAGATGACTGCTGCAAGTATTACGCCCGCCCATAAAACAGCGCTCCAGCCCCACAGGTAGCCTCTTCGTATTTTG
>P_2C_Liq_2_UnCtyDRAFT_1000229_pt1 | contig 16272 bp, 9 predicted proteins | sample Pon2CUnioCityCA_FD_10236 | JGI IMG/M metagenome (IMG submission 10236) | reverse complement strand
ATCATTATTTTGACGGGAAATGATGGCGTGGTGGACCGGGTGCGGGCCAAAATGGTCAAAGCCTCAGATTTTTTGGGCAAACCCATTGATGCTGAGAAACTCTTAGCAACGGTGCATAAGTTTTTAGAGGTCAAGGTTCCGTGAGTTAGAACCAAGTCTGCTTAGTTACGATTTGGCAGAGTTGGTTGAGTTGGGTTCACAAGAGCCATTTTTTGCTACGGTAGGACATGGACGGAGTGGGATGTCTAGGCGATCGCGTCTATTGTCCAATCTGCCAGTCATTTTAATGGTTGACAAGCCCAAGTCTTAGGAGTCAGAAACAGGTTTCATGAGCAACACGATTCTCGTAGTCGAAGATGGTATGACAGATCGCGAAACGATTAATCGCTATCTCAAACAAGACGGTTCAGTGGTGATCAACGCCGAAAATGGTGAAGAAGCCTTAAATAAACTGGGACAACGCCGTCCAGATTTAATTGTCTTGGATGTGATTCTTCCGGGACAGAGCGGCTTTGAACTCTGTCGTGAGTTTAAAACCAATCCAGAGACAAAAGGGATTCCCATCATTATCTGTTCGAGTAAGGATACTGATGTGGATAAAACCTGGGGCAATATGCTGGGAGCGGATGCCTATCTCACCAAACCCCTCGATGAAGATCTCTTACTGAAAACAGTTCACAAATTAATCGGCTAAATTGGCACAAAACGGAGCGTTCGGGCAGTTAACCGGTCGGTACAAGTCGAATACGGGTTGCCAGCCCGGACGCACCCTCGTTAGGACACACCCGTTGCGGTTCGGCCCTGGCCTGTTTTTTGCCTTTTGCCTCTTGCCTATTGCCTTTCCCCCATGGATCAATCTCTAAACTATCCAAATCTCTCCCTAAACGTCGAGTCTCCTGGTCGTTTGGAGGCGGCTGATCCCCAAACTCAGAAATTCTTGCAGTTTTACATCGGGGAGCGTGATTTTGCGCTGATTCCCGTAGAAACAGTGGCTGAAATTGCCACAGTGCGCCTGTCGGAAGTTTTGCCCGTCCCGGAAATGCGATCGTGCATTTTGGGGGTTTACAATTGGCGTGGTGAGATGCTTTGGGTCGTTGATTTCGGTGAACTGCTCGGCTATCCTCCCCTGTATGGTTTGCGTAGTAGTAGCTCTCGCAGCGGTAGCGATATCCTCACCAGTGGGGCGATCGCCCAAACCGTGGCGATTGTGGTCGAATGGAACGAGCAGGTGATTGGCTTTATGGTTCCCCAAGTCCTAGATCTGGCTCACTATAACCTCGGCCATCTGCAAGGGGCCGACGCTCAACTGTTTCCCCCAGCCATTGTGCCGTACTTGCAAGGCTACTTTATCGATGACCAGGGGGAACTGGCGATCGTGATTGATATTGCCGAAGTCTTCGGGCTGGTGCAACATCCGACGACCCCCTCTCGCCAGTCTTAGTATCTCAAGGCGACTGACCTCGGGTCTTTTGCCTTTTCCTCAATGTTTGCCTGTTGTCTCTTGCTTCGATGAATTAAGCCATGTCTCCTCGCGAATCCACCTCCCCGGCTACAACTAATCTCTCGGCCCCCATCGCCCAAAGCCTTGAACAGCAACTCAAAGCCATTCGCCAAGAGGCGGCCAAGATTACCGAACCCTTACAGACGGCGACGAGCCTTGAACGTGCTTGTCAGGAGTTGGTGGTACAACTGCGGCAGGTGTTTAAGTGCGATCGCGCCCTGATTTACCGTCTCTGCGATCGCAGCATTGACGGCTTTATCGACCAATTCCAGACCTCAGGATTCCAGACCCCAGGCTTAGGACGGGGCGGCGATGGAAATGGGAACGGGATGTCTCAAGGGGAACTTCCCCTAACCAGTCACACCGGGGCCAACCTCACCGGAACCGTTGTCGCCGAAGCCGTGGGCCGAGGCTGGACCCCCGCTTTAGGCGATCGCCTCCATATCGCAGCCTTTGGCTTTGAAACCCTCGATGACTACCAAAGTCTGGGCTTTATCTCCATCGCCGACCAATCGCGGACTAACCTAACCCCGCATCAAGAACAAATCCTCAACCGCTACCAGGTGCAAGCGGCCCTGACCATTCCTCTGAAGCTCGGTCAAAAACTCTGGGGGGTGTTGTCGGTTCAGCATTGTCAGAATCCCTATTCTTGGTCAGAGCGAGAAATTGCCATTTTGCGCCAAGTGGCCGGGGACTTAATTAGCTTCAGCCAAAGTCTCAACGGTCATCACCGGTCCATGCTAGAGCCAAATCCTCAGCAAGTTGAGGATGTCCTAGAGCGGCTGCGTCACTCCTTTGACCGAGTTCAAGACCGCGATCGCAGTGTAGCGCGGGTGATTGAGCGGATTCGCCAATCCCTGAACATCGATATTATCTTCCGTACCACGACCAAGGAAGTTCGCTTGCTGCTGAAATGCGATCGCGTGGCGGTTTATCAATTTAACCCCGACTTTAGCGGTCAGTTTGTGGCCGAGTCCGTCACCTCCGGCTGGGTGAAACTCGTCGGCGAAGATGTCGAGCGCGTTTGGAAAGATACCTACCTCGAAGAAAACCAAGGGGGACGCTACGCCGACCATGAAACCTATGCGGTGAGTGATATCTACACCGTCGGCCATGACCCCTGCCACGTCGAACTCCTCGAACAGTTCGAGGCCCGGGCCTATACCCTGGTTCCCATCTTCCAAGGAGAACATCTCTGGGGGATTTTGGCAGCCTATCAAAACGATGGCCCCCGCGAATGGCAAAACAGCGAAGTTGACCTGTTGCAACGTATTGCTGACCAACTGGGGGTGGCTCTGCAACAAGCCGAAACCGTGGCCCAACTGCGTCGTCAGTCCGATCGCATCAGTCAAGCGGCCGATCGCGATCGCACCGTGGCCCAAGTCATTGACCGCATCCGTCAATCCCTCGATATCAACAGTATCTTTAACGTCACCACCAAAGAAGTGCGGCTGTTGCTGCAATGCGATCGCGTGGCCGTTTATGAATTTAACCCCGACTTCAGCGGTCAGTTTGTGGCTGAGTCCGTCACCCCTGGCTGGGGAAAACTGGTGGGTCCCGAAGTCGATCGCGTCTGGAAAGATACCTACTTAGAAGAAAACCAGGGAGGACGCTACGCCTACCGGGAAACCTACGCCGTCACCGATATCTACGAAGCCGGCCATGATCCTTGCCACGTCGAACTTCTCGAACAGTTTGAAGCTCGGGCCTATACCCTGGTTCCCATCTTCCAAGGAGAAACCCTCTGGGGGATTCTGGCCGCCTATCAGAACGATGGCCCCCGCGAATGGCAAGATGACGAAGTGCAACTGCTAGTCCGCATCGCTGACCAATTGGGAGTCGCCCTGCAACAAGCCGAAACCGTCCAGGAACTGCGCCGTCAATCGGAGCGGATTGCTCGGGCCGCCGATCGCGATCGCGCCGTGGCCCAAGTCATCGAACGCATCCGGGAATCCCTGGACCTCGACACCATCTTCGACACCACCACCACCGAAGTGCGACAACTGCTGAAAACCGATCGCGTCTGTGTCTACCAATTCGCCGAGGACTGGAGTGGCGCCTTTATTGCTGAATCCGTTGGTGCGACCTGGGCTCCCTTGGTGCAGCGACAGCAACAGGTTCCGGCTCTCCAGGGGAACGTCAGCCAATGCGACACGATGAACACCCTCATTGAGCGGCAACAGTCAGGACCACTGGCCCCCCAAGGGAGCGGCCCCGCCAGTCGAGATACCTATCTGCAAGAAACCGAAGGCGGACGTTTCCAAAGTCAACAGTCTTTTGCGGTCGAGGATATCTATCAAGCCGGGTTCACCACCTGTTATCTCGAAGTCCTCGAACAATACCAATGTCGCGCCTATGCGATCGTTCCTATTTTTAAAGGCTCACAACTCTGGGGACTGTTGGCCGCCTACCAGAACAACGGCCCCCGCAATTGGGAAAACGAAGAAGTGACCCTACTGCGACAAATTGGGACTCAACTCGGCGTCGCCATTCAACAGAGTGAATATCTACAACAACTCCAGGAGCAGTCGGTGCAGCTCGAAGCCGCCGCGCAACGGGACAAGGCCGCGAAAGAGCAACTGCAAAAACGAGCCTTAGAACTGTTGATGGCTGTACGTCCCGCCCTGGATGGGGATTTAACGGTGCGCATTCCCGTTACCGAAGACGAAATGGGAACCCTGGCTGACTCGTTTAACAACACCCTGCAAAGCCTGCGTAAAATCGTCATGCAGGTTCAAACCGCCGCCGGGAAAGTGGTTCAAACCTCCGAAAGTAGCGATGCGTCCCTGATGGAGTTGTCGGCCCAGGCGCAAAAGCAGTTTGAGGAAATCAGTAAAACCCTCGATCGCATTCAGGATGTGGTGGGGTTCACTCAAACCACCGCTGATAACGCCCAACAGGTCGAAGTGGCTCTACAAGGGGCAAATCAGACCCTAGAGGCGGGAGATGATGCCATGAACCGCACCGTCGAAGGGATTGCCGATATTCGCCAAACCGTGGCCGCCGCCGCNAANGGGATTGGCCGACTCACGCAATCGTCACAAAACATCGCCAAAGTGGTGAACCTGATTAACAACTTTGCTACCCAAACCAACTTGTTGGCGTTGAATGCGGCGATTGAAGCTACTCGGGCCGGGGAATATGGACGCGGCTTTGCGGTGGTGGCTGATGAGGTGCGTTCTCTGGCCCGTCAGTCGGCTGATGCGACGACGGAAATTGAGAATCTGGTGCAGGAAATTCAGGCGGAAACCAAGGATGTCACTCTGGCGATGGAAATGGCCTCGGAACAGGTGACGAAAGGAACCAACTTGGTGGGTGAAACGCGCCAAACTCTGAATGAGATTGTGGCGGCGACGGGGCAAATTGGCGAGTTGGTGCAGGGAATTACGGATGCGACGCGGGTGCAGACGGAACAGGCTCAGTCGGTGACGGAGATGATGCGCGGTATCGCCGAAATCGCCAACCAAACCTCGGAGAACTCCATCGCTATTTCGTCCCGCTTTAAGGATGCTCTGACGACGGCTCAAGAGTTACAAACCAGTGCGGGACAATTTAAGGTGAGTTAGGGAATAGTGAATAGTGAATAGTGAATAGTGAATGGGGAACAGGGGAACAGGGGAACACCGGAACAGGGGGGAAGATGGCAAGAGGCAAGAGGCAAGAATAGGGGCGTACCTTTAGGGTCGCCCTCTTGTGGCTAAACTCTCAAGATTAACGATTAACGCTTAAGTATTAACTAATTCACTTATGAACAGCCGTCGTGATCAAGGATATGTTTATTTTCTGAGTGAAGCTCCGGAGTTGCTGCAAGCTTTAGAAGATGGCTTGTTGAAACTTCATGACGGAAATCGGGTGCAGAATGTTCATGGAATGATGCGGGCAACCCACACTCTGAAAGGAGCGGCGGCCAATGTCGGACTGGAGGGTTTAAAGTCGATTTCTCATTCGATGGAAGATGCTTTTAAGGCACTTTACAATGAAGAAATTCCTATTGACAATGAGTTGGAAGGGCTATTGTTTGAGGGCTATGAATGCCTACGTAATGCCTTGACGGCGGAAATGAATCAAACGCCCATTGATGAGGAGATTTTACTGAATCGGGCGGCGGATGTTTTGGCTCGATTACGAGAGAAATTAGGGGACGATTTTGGGCAAAAAGAGTATATTCCAACTTCGTCAGAGTTGGGATTTGATATTGCTAAATCTATTTTTGAAATTGGTGTAAAACAGCGATTAGATGAACTCGACACTCTTTTGGCAGAAGGAGATAATACGGCGATCGCAGAGAATTTACAGTCTAGTGCTGAGGTATTTATTGGCTTAGGTGAGTCGTTNAATTTGTCGGGTTGGAGTAAAATTGCCCAGAGTGTTTTGCAGGCGTTAGAACGTTGTCCGGATCAGGTGTTTCACATTGCTGAGTTGGCGTTGGCGGATTATCAGCAGGGACAACAACAAGTATTGGGAGGCGATCGCGACTCGGGAGGATCGCCCTCTGAGGGGTTGCTGGCCTTGGCGGCGGGAACTCCAGAACCGAGTCCGCTCCCCTCTAATTCTAAAGGTTCTAATTCTAAAGATTCTAATTCTAAAGGTTCTAATTCCCCGGCAAAGTCTTTAACACGTCAAGAGGAGACGGCGTTAGATGTAGAACTTAACCAATTTCGGGAGTTTTTGGCGGACAAACGCTATGGAAAACCGGTGTCGCGGTCAGTGGCGGACTTTTTTGAAGGAGCGATTCGGGTGATCGCCGCTTGGTTTGCGCGGGAGGAGGAGATTCCTCTGGCGAACTTTTGTTTTGAATTAATGGTTCCGAAATTGCCTCGTAGGGCGGCGAATCATAAAAAAAAGGTCATTCAAACCGCCTCGGGGATTAAGAGATGGCTGGAGCGGTTTTTAGCCGCCATTGAAGAGCCTCATGAGAGTTCGAGTTTGAGTCTCTATCGCCGTTGGACATTACTCTCGATGTTGGTGATGTTGGCTAAGTTTCAATACCGCAGTGATACCCAGCAGCCGAAAACCTATGAAGATGTGATGTTAGTTGAGGCCCTGCGTCGTCTGAATCGGGCCGTGGGCGATCGCTACCAAGAACGTCCTCCGGTGTCGAAACCCGAGACAAACTGGATTGATAGTCCCGCCATTCACCAACTCATGGCCGCCGCCGTGGAGGAAGATTTAGCTGAAGATGAGGATCTTCTCGAAGGGGTTTGGGGAGATTTGGAGGAGGAGGCCCCGGAGATGATGACGAAATCGATGGCGGAGTCGATGCTGGCCGATGAAGAAGAGGGGAGTGCGAGTTCTGAGTTAGAGGGAGGTTCCCGAGAGGGGTTAGAAGAACGTTTAGACGACCAATTAGACGACCAATCAGACGATACATTAGAGTCCAGTTCGCAAAAATCATCCCCAGAGGGGTTAGATGCGCGCCATAGCAGTCCCCTCTGGGATCAGACCTCTTCCGATGTCGTCGAAGATCCTGTTCAAGAGGGGGAATTTTTTGAGGAAACGCCTCAATCTCCCGAGTCTGGGAAAAACAAGAAAGCCGCCAATCAAGGGAGTGAGGGGGCCGCACGTCAGTTGGTGAGTGTGGATATTAAGGGGTTAGAACGCCTCAATCACCGTCTGGGGGAGTTATTAGTCGATCGCAACCGTCAAGCCATGGAAGAAGAGGCCCTACAACAGTCGGCGGTACGGCTGCGATCGCAACTGCATCAACATCGAGACACGATTAGCCAACTTCTCGATTGGTCTGAACGAACCCTCACTGTCACGGGGGATGCGGCCCGTTTAATCGGGCGAGATCCCCAGGTCGGAACCCCTCTGAGGACTCCGATTGCTGACGATGGCTTTAATTTTGATAGTATTGCTGATTTACATCTACTCCTGAAAACGGCCTTTGGTCAAGTGAGCGGAATTGAGCAAAACACTGAGGACATTTACGGTCGTAGCCGGGAACTGGCCCAATTGATGGAAAAACAACAACAACTGCTTTCTGTGATGCAAGATGATTTAGTAGATGTGCGGATGTTGCCCTTTGGGGAAGTGTTACAGCGATTTCCCTTGATGCTGCAACAATTGTCTCGGATTCAGGGAAAACAAGTTCGGCTAGAGATGGAGGGCAACGATATCCTGATTGAACAGAGTATCGCCCAAAAACTCTATGAACCCCTGTTGCACTTGGTGCGTAACGCCTTTGACCATGGGATTGAGTCCGCTGAGGACCGTCTGGCGGCGGGGAAACCTGAAGCGGGGACGATTTCGATTCGTGCTTACAATCAGGGGGTACAGACGACGATTGAGGTGCGTGATGATGGTCGGGGGTTGAATTTAGAGGGGATTCGTCGTAAAGCCGTTGAAGGGAGGTTTCTCTCGGAGGAGGAGGCGCGACAGATTGTGTCTACGAAGAGTTTGGATGTGTTGTTTGAACCGGGATTCTCGACGGCGGGCCAGGTGAACGAGATTTCCGGACGCGGGGTGGGGTTGGATGTGGTGCGATCGCAACTTCAGGCCCTCAAAGGCCGCATTGGGGTTGAGTCACAGCCGGGCCAGGGAACGGTGTTTATTCTCCAGATTCCCCTCTCGATTACCATTGCGAAGGTGTTGGTGGTTCAGGCGGGAGGGTCTGCTTATGGACTCTTGCTTGATTCGATCGATAAAATTGTGATGCCGCCTCCGGGCCATCTCAAGCATTTTGACAACCATCGCGTCTTGCAACTTGAGGGGGAAGATGATACCCGGACGATGATTTCGGTACGTCAGTTAGCGGATTTACTGCATTATCAATCGTCTCTGGTGGAGGAGAAACAAGAACCCACCATGAATAAACTCTCGATTTCCCGCGATTTGAGTGCGCCAATTTTGTTATTGCGTCAGGCGGGCCGCTTGATGGGGTTGGAGGTTGACCGGATTATTGGGGAACAGGAGTTGGTGATTCGTCCTTTGGGCGAGGCGATCGCGCCCCCGCCTTATGTCTATGGCTGTAGTATCCTCAGTGATAGTCGTCTGGCCCTCGTGATCGACGGTGGGGAAATCTTCCAAACCCAATCTGGCCCGGTGTTACCGCAAAACGTTGTCTCTCGAACCCAGTTTAGCGGCGACAGCAAAACCACTTCTCGCTTTACTCTGGGCCAATCGAGTCCAGCGAACGGAGAAACTTCGCCTCTATCTCTGTCTCCAGCGGCTAGTGAGTCGGTTCGTGAGTCTATTGTGCTGTTGGTGATTGATGATTCGATTAACCTACGCCATACCCTGACGGCGACGTTACGAGATGCCGGCTATGAGGTGGTTCAGGCCCGAGATGGTCAGGAGGCGATTTCTCAACTTCGAGATCATCCTGAGATTTCCCTGGCCCTGTGCGATATCGAAATGCCCCATATGAACGGGTTTGAGTTCCTCACTTATTGTCGGCAAGGAGGGGAATTAGCCCAATTACCGATTGTCATGCTGACCTCTCACAGTAGCCAAAAATATCGGCAAATTGCTAAGGAACTCGGCTGTACCGGCTATTTGACGAAACCTCTCTCGCAGCCGGAGTTGTTGTCGACGTTGGAGGGGTTGCTGGGGGAATAGTTAATAGTTAATAGTTAATAGTTTTATGGTCGCCCTCTTCCGGCCAGAGGCAATAGTAGGGGCGTTCTCTTGTGGGTGAACTCTTTTGGATGAACGCCGCTTTGAGTCACTTCAGATAGTACAGGTTGAAGTGGCTAAAATTAGGCTTTGAGAGGGTTTGCTTCTTTTTTGTCGTCAATCTTTAAGTGTCATTTTTAAGTATCAAAGTTCAATGATGATTCACATCTCCCGGCAACAGTTCCAGACACTTCAGCATCATGGGGAAAGGGCCTATCCCCGCGAATGCTGTGGCTTGCTGCTGGGAACTTGTGAGGGGAAACAGGTTTGGGTGAGGGAGGTTTGGCCGGCGGAGAATGCTTGGGATGAGGAGTCGGCGGTGCAGTTTGAAGATGTCGAAGACGGGGCGACTCGGGAACGCCGTTATACCATTGCCCCAGAACTGATGTTAGCAGCTCAGAAGACGGCCCGCGATCGCCGTTGGCAGATTCTCGGGATTTATCACTCTCATCCCAATCATGAGGCGATTCCCTCCGAGTGCGATCGCCAATGGGCCTGGCCAGAGTACTATTATCTAATTCTGGCGGTTCGTGATGGCAAAACCTGGGACAGTCGTTGCTGGCGATTGGATGAAAGGCAACAGTTTCAAGCCGTTCCCCTGAATACATCCGCTGAGGCTTCAGGTTGAGAATGTTGGCTTAATTGGCTTAATTGGATATCTCGACGGCGATCGCAGTCGCTAGAATAATACACTGGACGATAAACGTTCTCGACTCTACCAAAGTCCTAGACTCATCATCATGCTCAATCCAAACTTAGAGCAAATTCAACTGACAAATGCGGACTATGAACGCTATTCACGCCATCTTATCCTGCCAGAAGTTGGATTAGAAGGGCAAAAGCGTCTCAAAGCCGCCAAAGTTCTCTGTATCGGCACAGGGGGACTCGGATCTCCCTTGTTGCTCTATCTGGCTGCCGCTGGAATCGGTACTCTGGGAATTGTAGACTTCGATGTTGTGGACAACTCGAATCTGCAACGCCAAGTGATTCACGGAACCTCTTGGGTGGGGAAACCGAAAATCGAATCGGCCAAAAATCGCATTCATGAGATTAACCCCGATTGTGAGGTTCATCTGTATGAAACGCGCCTGTCGTCCGAGAATGCCCTAGAGATCATCGAACCCTATGATATCGTCGTCGATGGAACCGATAACTTCCCGACGCGGTATCTCGTCAATGATGCCTGTGTTTTACTCAACAAACCNAANGTNTATGGTTCCATCTTCCGGTTTGAGGGCCAGGCAACGGTGTTTAACTATGAAGGTGGCCCCAACTATCGAGACTTATATCCTGAACCCCCACCACCAGGAATGGTTCCCTCTTGTGCAGAGGGAGGGGTGTTAGGGATTCTACCGGGAATGATTGGGGTGATTCAAGCCACCGAAACCCTAAAGATTATTCTCGGTCGGGGAACGACGTTGAGTGGTCGGCTGTTACTGTATAATTCTTTAGAGATGTCGTTTCGGGAATTGAAGTTACGACCCAATCCCGAACGCCCCAAAATTGACAAGCTCATTGATTATGAGCAGTTTTGTGGGATTCCCCAGGCCAAAGCAGAGGAAAATAAACAAAAAATGGATCTTCAAGAAATGACAGTCTCGGAACTCAAAACGCTGATTGATGGCGGTTCTGATGACTTTGTTCTCGTTGATGTTCGCAATCCCAATGAGTATGAAATTGGTAAGATTGACGGCTCAACCTTGGTTCCCTTATCTGAGATTGAGGAGGGGAACGGAGTCGATAAAATCAAATCCATGCTTGACGGCAAACGTCTGATTGCTCATTGTAAGCTGGGTGGACGCTCGGCTAAAGCGTTATCGATTCTCAAGGAAGCGGGTATTGAGGGAACAAATCTCAAAGGCGGTATTATCGCCTGGAGTGAAGAGATTGATAATTCAGTCCCCAAGTATTAAACTCTCGTAAAGTAGCCAGCGCTCTATCATCTCAATGATGAGCGCTGGCTACTTTGTGCTGGCTACTTTGTATATAGCAAGTGAAGGTTCGCTTAGGACACTCTGAGTTGGGAGAGAATCCCCTACCTCTTGCCTGTTCCCTATTCCCTATTCCCTATTCCCTATTCCCTATTCCCTATTCCCTACCTCCTTCATCGATAAGCCAATCCGTTTCAGTCGCTCATCGACGGTTAACACCTTCACTTTAATCACATCTCCCACTTTAACCACTTCATTGGGATCACGAACAAAGCGATTCGCCAACTGAGAAATATGCACCAAGCCATCTTGATGCACTCCCACATCCACAAAGGCGCCAAAATTGGCGACATTGGTGACAACGCCTTCTAAAATCATTCCTTCTTGTAAATCTGCTAAGGTTTCTACCCCTTCCTTGAAACTCGCATAGGTAAACTCATCCCGAGGATCGCGTCCCGGTTTCTCCAATTCCTCTAAAATGTCTCGTAGGGTGGGTTCTCCAACTTCGTCACTGACATAGGCGTTTAAGTCTCGCGATCGCATCCCCGTCGCAATTCCTTCCGGGTTCCCCAGAGACTGACCCAAATCCTGGGCGATCGCCTTAACGACTCCATAGCGTTCAGGATGCACCGCTGTATTATCTAAGGGGTTCTCCCCATCGCGCACCCGCAAAAATCCCGCTGACAACTCAAAGGCTTTCGGCCCCAATTTGGGAACCTTTAATAACTGACGACGATTGCGAAACGCTCCCTGTTCGTCGCGATATTGGACAATGTTGTTGGCNACCGTCTTCGATAACCCAGACACCGAGGTTAACAACGCCGCCGAGGCGGTATTGAGATCGACTCCTACATAGTTAACGCAACTTTCGACGGTTTCGGCCAATTTCTTCTTGAGCAAGGTTTGATTCACATCATGCTGATATTGACCCACACCAATGGATTTGGGGTCAATTTTCACCAACTCCGCCAGAGGATCTTGTAACCGCCGCGCAATACTGATGGCCCCGCGAATGGTAACATCCAAGTCCGGGAACTCGGCGATCGCCACCTCACTGGCCGAATACACCGATGCACCCGACTCATTCACCAACAAGGCGATCGGCGACATCTTTATTTCTTGCAAGACTTCCTTGACAAACCGTTCCGTCTCGCGGCTGGCGGTTCCATTGCCGATGGCAATCAACTCAATCTTATAGGTATCTACTAGATTTTGTAGCGTTTGCGCTGCCTCCTGGCGGCGTTTACCCGACTGATGGGGAAAAATGGTTTCATAAGTCAAAAACTTGCCTAAGTCGCTAATAACCGCCACTTTACAGCCAGTACGAAAACCTGGATCAATGCCCAGAGTTGCTTTGCGGCCCGCCGGAGCCGCCAACAGCAAGGCCCGTAAATTGGCCTCAAACGTCTGAATCGAGGCTTCATCGGCCCAATCTCGTTTTTCCCCAATCACCCGATTGGTAATTGAGGGTTGCAACAGCCGTTTATAAGCATCTTGAATGAGATCTTGATAAAACTGACGAAGTGGGCGATCGCCCGTACGGATAAGACGCGCCTGCAATTGCTCAATAAAGCGATCGTCATCATGGGTGAGTTTGAGATCTAGAACCCCCTCGCGTTCCCCACGCAACAGCGCCAAGAGATTGTGGGGGGCGATTTTACGGCTCGAAATCTGATACTTGCGATAGGTTTCGTACTTGGTGCTTCCCTCGGGAAAGTCTTTCTTAATCCGCGACTCAAAACTCCCCTGTTCCAAGAGGGTTTGACGTAACTGAGCGCGAATTTCCGCATCTTCGGCGATCGCCTCCGCCAGAATATCCGCCGCTCCCTGGAGAGCCGCCGCCGTGGTGTCTACCTCCTGCTCGGGGTTGACAAATTGCGCCGCTTCTGCATCTAAATCAAACTTGGCAGCTTGAGGACGATTATGGGCGGCGATCGCCTCCGCCAACGGTTCTAAACCGCGTTCACGGGCGATCGTGGCCCGCGTGCGACGTTTGGGGCGATAGGGGAGATAGAGATCTTCGAGATCCGTTTTTTGATCACAGGCGAGGATTTTGTGGCGTAGCTCATCCGTGAGTTTTCCCTGGCCGGCGATCGCCTCTAAAATCGTCGTCTTGCGCTCCTCGATCTCACTCAAATAGCCATAGCGATCGAACAACTCCCGCAACACCACCTCCGTCATCTCCCCGGTGCGTTCCTTGCGGTAACGAGCGATAAAGGGAATTGTCGCCCCATCGAGCCAGAGTTCGAGAGCATTCGAGACATGACGAGACGTTAACGAGAACTCCCGCGCCAGAATTTGAGCCAGTTGTCGATTCAGCGTTGCCATATTCAGTTATTGATACACCGAGCCATCAGGAAGAATGGCATCCGTTAGTTTAGTCCCTGTCAGTTTCACCAACAAGCGATTACTTGTACCCACCTTAGCCCCTCGTAAATCCGCATGACTGAGATCCGCGCCACTCAAATCCGCACCAATCAAGTTCGTATCCCGTAGAATCGCATATTTGAGATCGGCTTCGAGCAAATTGGCCCGAAACAGATTCGCCCCCGACAAATCCGCCCCCGTCAAATTCACCCGGTGCATAAACGCATCACTGAGATTAGCATCTACCAAAATCGCTCCCTCCATATTGCGCCCCGATAGGTCTTTTTCGCGGAAATTTGCCCCCCGTAAATCCGCGTGACTGAGATCCCGCGAGGGACGGCGGGGAGGGCGAGTTGGGGGGTGCGAAGGTTGCGGGGGGGCCGGAGACTGCGATCGCCGAGCCGCCTGGGGCCGAGATATCCGATTCTCCCGATGGGCGGCCCGCAAGCGATCGCGGGCTTCATTGATCGATTTGAGCTTTTCCTGCGCTTTCTCCTGTAGGCGACGATTATCACCCGGAATGCGATCGGGATGCCAGATAAACACGAGATCCTTATAAGCCTGATTAACCTCTTCGATTGACGCACCCGGTTCAAGTCCGAGTAGGTGATAGTAGCGATCCAAATTTTTCGTCACCGCATTTTTTGAGCAAGGGGACATCCAGCAGGGATAAAATCATTCTAGCGGAGGGTTTAACCCCGACGACTTGGGTTGACGCGACCTCAATCGCGTCTCCCACCCATCCGACAGCCTCGATATCTCCCTCTTCCGCCTCCAAAACAGCTAGGATGTTGCTCAACGATTGTCCTCAAACCTGTTTAGTCTATTAGATTGAGCTTCTAACTGCCATCTCTGTGATCCAATGAGCGAAAACTCCCAGTCTCAGGCCCCAACCCCCGATATTCATGGCAATCTGAATGGCAACCAAGATGGCAATATCAATGATGGCAATATCAATGATGGCAATATCAATGATGGCAAAAGAAACGCCCCACTGACAGCAGCGAACGCATCTCGCGAGCTTCAATCAACCTCAACAGCCTCCGCCGACACCTCCCCCCAATCTGCCACCCTCGCCTACCTCAAACGCTACCCCAGTTTTGTGATCATCGTCGCCATCCTGATCACAATTGTTGGCTTAGCTGTCGATAGCGTTTGGTTAGCGTTAGGGGGGTTAATTCTCACCCTGGTGGTGTCAGTGATCCTAATTTTGCCGAGTTGGTCTAATGTTTGGCAACAGGTGATTCCTGATCCCTGGCGCAAGTTGGCCATCGCCACCTTGGGATTATTAGCCTCAGTGACGGGGTTATTGGTGCTGAGTACCTCCAACCAGCAAGGAACCCGCGCCATCCGCATTAATTGGGATGCTGTCGGGGCCTTAGGAGAAATTGTAGGGGCGTTGGGACAAATTGCGATCGCCATCCTGGCCGTCTATGTCGCTTGGCAACAATATGTGATTTCCCGGGATTTAACCATTCAGCAAAACCGCATTACCCAGCAACAAACCATTGATGCCTATTTTCAGGGCATTTCCGACTTGACGATTAACGATGAAGGCTTACTCGAAGATTGGCCCCAGGAACGGGCCATCGCCGATGGACGAACCGCCGCGATTCTCAGTAGTGTTGATGCGACGGGGAAAGCCAAAATTCTCCGGTTTTTGTCTCAATCTCGCCTTCTGACACCCCTGCAACGCGATCGCCGCCTCGGCCGGCCTATGCTCGATGGTTCCGGCGGCTACTCAGAAGATCGTCGTTATGGAACCCGCGTCATTGATCTCGGGGTGATGTTAGCCGCGACTGACTTATCGAAAACAGATTTACGCTGGACTGATCTCAGTGATGCTAACCTGGTGCGCACCAATCTCAGTTATTGTGACTTGGTGATGGCCAATATGACCCGCTGTATCCTCTATCAAGCCAATCTCGTTGGGGCAGATCTCAAAGGAACTCGCCTGTTCTACGGGAAACCTGAAACCGCCACCCCACGCACCCGTCAAGATCTTCCCAACTATGAAACCGGCGAATATACTGGAGCAGTCGTTGAAGATGTCGATTTCACCGACATACAGCGACTCTCGGAGGGACAACGCTATTATTGCTGTGCTTGGTGTGGTGAAACGGCCCGCCAAACCATTCCCGGTGGCTGTGAGGGGATTCCCAATAAACTGGGTCGTTAGAGAGCGATCGCCCCTCTGGGTTTGCTATTGTGTTAACCGTTCTTGGATTCTCCAACGTTATGTCCGATGCCATTCGTCTCGAAGATGCAGTTGAGTTCGCCGAAAACCCAGAACCCCGCTGTCCCTGTATCCTACTCCTCGATACCTCCGGTTCTATGGGCGGTTTGCCCATCGAGGCCCTCAATGACGGTTTAGAGACGTTCCGGGATGAACTCAATCAAGATGATTTGGCCCGCAAACGGGTGGAAGTGGCGGTTGTGTCGTTTGACTCCAAAGTGAACGTCGTTTTAGACTTCGTCACGGCCGATCGCTTTGAAGCCCCGGTGTTGTCGGCCCAGGGGTTAACCAGTATGGGGACGGGACTGCAAAAAGCCCTCGATTTACTCGATGAGCGTAAACGTCAATATCGCGATAATGGTATCACTTACTATCGTCCCTGGATTTTCACCATCACCGACGGCGAACCCCAAGGAGAACCGAAACGGGCCATTGAAGAGGCGATGGCCCGGCTACGGGATGATGAAGCCAACAAGCGTGTGGCCTGTTTCGCTGTTGGCGTCGAAAACGCCAATATGGAACGTCTCGGGGAAATCTTTCCCCGCACTCCCTTAAAACTCAAAGGCTTAGATTTCCGCGAGTTATTTGTCTGGCTCTCGGCCAGTATGCAGCGCGTCTCT
>P_2C_Liq_2_UnCtyDRAFT_1000228_pt1 | contig 16288 bp, 18 predicted proteins | sample Pon2CUnioCityCA_FD_10236 | JGI IMG/M metagenome (IMG submission 10236) | reverse complement strand
ATTGCTTACACGTGGCACTCAAAGAAGCAACCGAAGAAACGGGTATTCAAAGCTTTGATAAAGTGAGTCAGACCCCGGTCGCGTTGGATGTGATTCATGTCCAAAATCACATAAAAAAAGGGCACTTTGTGCCCGATCATTTACACCTTAATATTACTTATGGATTGTGGGTCGATGACCGTACGTCAATCAACTTTAATGACGCCGAACATAGTGGCATTCAGTGGTTACGCTTAACCGAGTACTTAGACCACATCAAAGAAGACCGAATGCAACCCATTTATCAAAAGATAGAAAAAAGAATGATGACGCTTTAAAGCGGCATCATTCTTTTTTGTAAAAGGAGGATATCTCAAGATTATTCGTAGTTGGCGGTATAATGTTCAAGTGCTGCTAATGCCGCGTCCATCAAGGCATCACGGGTTGCCGTGGCGCCTGAGTACGCATCTAATTCGTCACTTGATAATTCACCATTAGCTGCCACGAGATCGGCTAAGTAATTGGTATCATCAATCAAGATGCCACCGTAGTCGGCACTTTCTTCATGCGAAATGACTTCATAGTCCTCTAGGCCATCTGCATTCACCGTGACTTCAACGACCATCTCATAAAAGCCAGTTGTCTCCACGGTCATTAGGCGTCCCTCACCGGCAGATTCACTACCTGTGACAGTCGCATTAAAGTATTCAACAGGATATTCAACTCCACCATCGCCGCAGGCGGCAAGTGTTACGAATAAAGCACTTAAGATAAAACTCATTAATACTTTTTTCATGTGACGCTCCTATTCACCCATGTAGGTGGTTTGATGATATGCCAGTAATGCTTTGGTGATACGAATCATGTTATTCGTGGATACACTGCTGCCTGAGTAGGCATCGATCATTTCAGGTTCATCAATCGCTTTTGTATTGGCAAATTCGCTGTATACCCCAGGCGTGTCATCATAAAAAATATTAATACCATCTAAATCTTCTAAGGTTTGACCTTCTAGCCAAGGGATAAAATCTGATTTAAAGTCGTCGTAGGTTACCCCGGTATCCGGAATGGGGCTACTATCTCCCCAGAAGGCGGCAATGTAATGGTCGGAACTTTCATAATCATATGACATGGTTAAAACTTCACCAGTATTTTTGTCGATTTCATAATACACCGTACTCCAATAATTGTCTTTAGGGGCGCGGCATGTACACGACAAATATGACACTTGATATTTCACATAATCACGGGTTTCATACTCAAATAAAACGGGTGCATCAAACATACTTTCAGTTCCGTGACCATCTAAATGAGGCCATGTTAAGTTCGCATAAGCCAGGGGTTCTGTTTCAATGGTGCTTTCTGCACACGCCCCTAGAAATAAAACAGTAACTGACACACAAGCAAGCATTAATTTTTTCATCATCTACTCGCAATCATTCGAGGGATCGTCATCATCCAGATTTGGACATTCACCTGGAACAATTAATCGATCGCCCGTGTAATCACTTAGACCACCCGCATTGTAGACGTTGTCATATCCGAGTTCTTCTAAGGCTGATTGGACGAATGCAGCACGCGTCCCTCCGGCACAAATTAAGACGATATGCTTTTCTTCATCAAATAAACTGCGCAACATTTCTTCATCAAGAATCGTATCTGGATTGAAATTCCATCCGTCATTCCGCACGAGAATTTCACTGGCTTCTAAGAAGTCAAAGAAAGGAATCACAGTTGATTCTTCATGCCAGCCCACGCTCATTTTATCGGTAAAATTTCTTAAATCGACAAACTGAACATCGGTGCGCCCCACGTAGAGATCAAATGATTCATCTGCGAGGGCAAGGGTTTCAGGCAGATCACCAGTGGTCTCGGGGGCGGGCATGTCAAACGCATATTCTCCGTCACCAAACACTCGGTGGTCGCCGTCATACGCACTCAATGCGCCGGCATTATATACATTTTCATACCCTAGATCCTCTAGAGCTTCCTTAACAAACCCAGCGCGCGTTCCTCCCGCACACATTAAGACGATGCTTTTGTCTTCATCAAACAGTGCGCGAAGTGCGGATTCATTAAGAATTTGATTCCCATTGTACGTCCATTGATTCGTGCGAACTAAAATGTCAGTGTATTCGAGATAATCAAAAAATGGAATTATCTCAAATCCACGAATCCAGCCGTCCGCCATTTGATCATCGAAATTTCTTAAATCGACCAATTGCCACTCTTCATTAAATAGATATTCATCCACATCACTCATGGATACTGTCTCTGGCAATTCAACCGTTTCTGAGACCGGATCATTGGTCTCACATGCAATGAGTCCAAAAACGAGAACTACAAGACTCATTGCGCGTAATGCATTTTTCATTTTCATTTTCCTTGCCCTTTCAAAAATTGATTGTGTTACATCAACACAATAACCTGTATTACAAAACTTTTTCAAGTTATAATGCGCCAATAAAAAACCGCTTAACATAGATATAGCAATCTGTTAAACGGTTTTCTCATTTGTTTATAATCTTTATAAATAAGCCAAATTATAGTGATTGACAAAATTTTTTATGCAGATTTTTCTAAATGCTTTTTAATATCCTGTAAAAATATCTGAATAGATCGTTTTTTTATTGGCGCCTAATTGTTTGACTGTTTTCGCGACACCATTGACCGCTTTCATTGATCCACTAATGTAAAATTCCGTCTGTGTTGAATCGGGTAGGGTGGTAAGTGCTTGATTTAAGTCATCTCGGTGTTGAGTCTCAATCAAACTAAGCCCAGCCGCTTTTAACGCTTTAAATTCATCTAAGTATAGTTTGTGCGACGCCCCAGCGTAGATTAATGTCACCTCAGATAAATCATCCCGGGACATTAACAAAGAACGAATCGGGGTGATGCCAACACCGAGTCCAATAAACACTTTTTTCGGATGGATATTTTTCCAAGTAAAATCACCAAATGGACCTTTCACAATAATCTCATCATTTTTCTTTAGTTCTTTTAATGCATCTTTGTATTTGGAGGGTGGATCAGACATTTGTGTGCCAAGCTTTAGGGTTGGTTCATCTGGACTTGACGCAAAAGAAAACGTCCGTGAACTATCCAGTTTAAGTCCAGATATCTTAAACGTTCCGTACTGACCCGCTTGAAAATCAAAGCCTTCTGGTTTCGAAAGTTCGACCATCAATTTATTCTCTACTTCACGCACATTTAGCACGTGACTGGTGGGTGCTTTTTTAAACATGGACGGTCCTTTCTGGTAATTTTTTAATCGCGTATAACTTTTCTTTATTTTCATTGAGTATCGCGTCATAATCGATCATCGGAGCGATGTATGGGTTGTCTGCAAGCTTCCAAGGTTCGTGAATATTTGCACTCGAACACGCCGCAAGTTCAGGAATTTGTGACTGAATGAACACTCCATCAGGATCGGTCTCTTTGGATTGTTTGATGACGTCATAGATGGGGATGTGCCGCGGGGCGATCAACCCCGATTGCATTTGGATTTGTGACCAGTGGATGCCCGGTTCATAATCAATCCACGATTGCGCGAGAAATTGACCAACGTCCCGCCAATCTAATAATAACGTGTTGCAAGCAAACGACGTCAACATCGCCCGTTGACGAAAGTTAAGCCACGCTTTGGCGTGTAAAAAACGCATGCAGGCGTCTACAAACGGAAACCCTGTGGTGCCTTTTTTAAAACGCTCAAACCATTCCTCATTCGTCGTGCGAACGCCTTCATACCGAGGGTCTTTAGACACCGTATTGATCCACGGTTTCATTTCAACTTTTTCCACAAAATGGCAGTGCCAATAAACTCTTGAAGAAAAACTCTGAAGCGCTTTTTTCGGTTTCTTTTCGGGAGAATCTAGATGGTTTTGCGTCGCTTTATGCAACGATTTAATGGAAATATTTCCCCACGTTAAATAGGCGGATAATAAGCTTGATGAGGTAAATGAATACGCCGGTTTTGTCATGTGTTTTAAATACGTTTTGGTGCGGGTTTGAAAAAATGAATTGGCCTGTTTAATGGCCGCAGTTTCTCCGCCTTTTAGCGGATTTGAGGCGAGCGTTCCGGGGGGTGTATAACCATCTAGAATCGATGAATCTGAGAATCCATTAGGAACTTTGTTTACAGTTTTTAAAGAGCGTGGGACTGGATAGACCGGTTCTTTTAAATAGGTTTTCATGAAACTCGGCCGGTGGCCGACATACGTGCCTCTTTTTACCCCAAATCCCGGTGTCTCAGTCCACCGGCATTGGTGGGCATCCATCCAGGCCTTGACCGCTTTATCGCGCTCATACGTATGCGACAACCCGTGCTCCATGTGGGAATGCATCGTAAACTGGCCCCATGTCGCGTACAGGGTNTCTAAGACAGGAATCATCTCGTCAACCCTGACGTGGAGTTGATTGCCCATTTTTTGCAAGCGTTGATCTAAGTCGTGCATGCTCTCTTTAACAAATTGATAGTGGCGCTTCGACAGATCTCCTGCGTCCCAGATGGATGGTTCAATGACTGCAAGGGGAAATACTTCATCAGCAAAAGACGCCGCGTGAAGCGGCGCGTGATCAAGGGTGCGAAAATCTCTTTTGAACCAGACCACATGAACCATGCAGACTCCTTTAAAGATTTGAAGCTTAAATCAAACGATTAATCGGTGGATTCCGAAAGTGCATCTTCGATGTTATAACGTTCAGCAATGCCCGTCACATCGATATCACGGACGATAATGTCAGTGGCATCTCCCACTGCAATGTCCATGGTCGCTTCAGCGCCAATGGTCGTCCACGATACCCCACCATCTAAACTGTATTGATACGATGGCTCAACGTCCGTTAAACGAATCGACTCAGGCGCATTGCCTGAAATGATTGTCACATTTAAATCATCTCGCTCAACGGGGCTTCCAAGCCATATCGCTCCCAGCATTAATACTGCCAGTAAAATCGATGTAAGCCCATAGATTTTTGCATTTTTTTGTGCCATAGTATCACCTCGGTATTATTATAAAAAATTGGTCACTATTTCCCTAAAGGAAGGCTAAACTTTTTCCGAGGGATACCTCACACCCCAAGATTGGCGCAATTGATCCATGACGTCCAACAATCTTAGAGTCGTTGCATGTGGCATGATGGTGTTTTCTATTCGACCAGCCTCTAAATCATCAATGACGGCTTGAATTTCATACTCAAACCCATTCACAACATGGGGCGTATTAATATGGGTGATAAGCGTTCCCTCATGGGTATAGACAAATGCTTCTTGAGCCGACCAAAAGGCCGGAATTTCAATGCGGCCTTGGGTACCAATGAGTGTGGCATGTCGCGGTTTATCCTCCAAAATTCCTGATTCTAACACCATCTTTGAGTCCGGGGTGTGAATGTGGATTTGATTCCACCCGTCAACTCCGGTGTCGGTTTGTTTTACATCGCTGGTGATGGTACCATCCAGCGTGCCAAATAGATCGGCGACGGTCAATGGGTAAATGCCCACATCGAGTAATGCACCGCCCCCTAAATGCGGATTCACTAAGCGTCCGGCTTTATTTAAATCTCCGGCAAATGAAAACGTCGCATGCAGTTCTTTGAGGGGACCAATCGTGCCGGTTTCAAGCACGTCTTGGACCGCCTGAATGACTGGTAAAAACCGCGTCCACATCGCTTCCATCACAAATACATTTTGCGCGTTAGCACGCTCTAAGATGCCCCGGGCTTGAGCGGCGTTTAACGTGAATGCTTTTTCCGTTAATAACGCCTTTTGATAGGTTAATGCTTCTTGCATCTGTGCCTCGTGTAAGCCGTGTGGCGTAGCGACATACACAATGTCTACAGCGCTATCTTTATAGAGTGCCTGGTAGGAGTCATAGGCGCGTTCAATGCCATACGCCTTTTGAAACGACTTCGCACGATTTATATCTCTGGAGGCAACGGCATGAATTTTTCCACTTGTGGCTGCAATGGCTTGGGCAAATGTGTGGGCGATTCGGCCCGCTCCAATTATTCCAAATCGAATCATTAAGCATCCTTTCACAATGACCTAGATACAGTATGACATATTTCCGACTCATAAAGATTCATAGAGCATTGTTTGTGCAGCTAACTGAATGGGGTGATACACTAATTTTGATAATTTTATGGGAGGTCCCTATGCAACAGACCGTTAGTCATTCGCGGGTTCGTGAACTCACATTAACATCAATTTTAATTGCCGCGGTATTTGTCGCGACATACATCAATATATACATTCCGATCCTGATGGGTCAAGGCGGCCTTGTCCACCTTGGTACGCTCGTCATGTTTGTGATTGCCATCAAATATGGGAAAACCTATGGTGCTTTAGCCGGTGGCGTCGGCATGGCCTTATTTGATGTTTTATCCATCTGGGCCATTTGGGCGCCTGGTACATTAGTGGTCAGACTAATTGCGGGGTACGTCATGGGCCGTGTTGCATTCACTAAAGAGGGCCAAGGCGTTTCCATGCAAAAGAATGTGTTGGCGCTTTTAAGTGGTGGGGCAATTATCGTCTTTGGCTACTGGGTATTTGAAGGATTGTTTCTAGGCGTTGGCTTCATCCCAGCCTTGGGAAGTATTCCAGGAAACATCTTGCAAATAGTCATTGCCTCAGCCGGATTATTCCTCGTTAAATCATTGCCAGATTTGTCTGTGTAAAAAAATCTCAGCCTTTAAATTAAGGCTGAGATTTTTTTATGCATATTTGTGAGCGCGTTCTTTGTAAGAACGGTGAAATTGACCGGTCTTTTTCTTTTTCTTGCTAGACGCTTGGTAACCTTTTTTCGCACGCGATTTATTCGCGGGTTTCGAAGCAGTTTGGCGACTCGCAGGAATTAAGAAATTATGCGACAAGTTAAGCGGAATTTTAAATCCAACATGTTTTTCAATCGCTTTGAGTAAGTGTCTTTCTTCCAGACTACAAAACGAAAACGCTTGACCAAGTTTTCCAGCACGTGCTGTTCGACCAATTCTGTGAATGTAGGTTTCTTTGGTTTCTGGCATGTCGTAATTAATGACGTGTGAGAGTGCACTGATATCAATGCCGCGGGCAGCGACATCTGTGGCAATTAACACATTCATTTTCTTCGCTTTAAAAGCATTTAAGACACGTTCGCGTTCACGTTGTGATTTGTCACCGTGATAGGCGCCCGATTGCAAGCCTTTTTTATGCAAGTAATGCGCGAGATGATCGGCTCCGCGCTTCGTTCGAGCAAAGATGAGTGCAGACTCAAATTCACCCGGTTTCAAGACATCCATCAGCAACGCTTTTTTATCTTCACGTTTGACCATGAATACTTCTTGTTTGATCGTATCAACGGGTTCATTTTGCGGGGTGACTTCAATCCGTACAGGATCGTTTAATAAGGTTCGTGCCAAAGACTCAATCGGTTTTGGAACCGTGGCCGAAAACAGCATCGTTTGACGCGTCTTAGGCAGCGCGTTCATGATTTTTTTGACATCGTCGATAAAGCCCATATCGAGCATTTGGTCGGCTTCATCTAACACGGCCATTAATACGTGATCAAGTTTTACCACACGCATTTGCATGAGGTCAAGTAACCGACCAGGCGTGGCGATCAAAACATCCACGCCACGTTTAATTTTAACAATTTGGTTGTGTTTACTGGTTCCACCGTATATCGCGAGGGCTTTGACGTGCGTTTTACGATCATACCGGTCAAAGTTTTCTTTAATTTGTAAGGCGAGTTCACGGGTCGGCGCTAAGACGAGACCAGAAATCACTTTGCCGCGCCCTTTATTGGGCATTCCAGCTAAGCGATGAATCATTGGCAACGCAAAGGCAGCCGTTTTGCCGGTGCCGGTTTGGGCACTCCCTAATAAATCGTGTCCGTCCATTAAAGCAGGGATGGCTTGCGCTTGAATGGGGGTTGGGGTGTTATACCCATCTTCTTGGACCGCTCGTAAGATGAGCGGGTGTAACTTCAGTGCATTGAAATTCATAGTACTCCTTGTTAAGGCAATAAAAAACGCTGTATTCATACAGCGTTTGGTTTGTCTGTTTGAAATGTGATGCAAGTTTTTCATTACATCATTGTTAGTATAGCATACTCTGCATCAAATCCCTAATTTATAGGGCTTGAGCCCATGTTGTGATTTCGTCTTCGCTGTCTTCTGGTTCACCGTCAACGCGTAAATTATCGGTCACAATATTGGCCCCAGCGGCTTCGCATTTTTCTCGGATAATGTCCGTTGCGGCACAAAAATCATCCGGATAACTCATTTCGTCTCCGCAGCCAAATACCGCGACGTCTTTTTCATTGACCAATTCTGGGGTTATTTCATCGATGAAATCTTCGAAATCTTCTTGCAGTTCACCGTCTCCCCACGTGCTTGATCCAAATAAAACTAGATCGGCTTCTTTAATGTCAGAAATTTCAACTTCTGTGACATTCACAACTTTTACTTCTTGACTCAAATTTTCGGCAATTAAATCGGCAACAGTTTCCGTATTACCCATGGTGGATCCAAATACAATAATGGCGTTTGCCATCGTTCATCACTCCTATCATTCGATAATTTAGGTTTGATACGCTATCATATTAACAGTTAGCAAACGCTTTTAAAAGACCTATATGTCACATTTTTACGAGGACACGACAATTATGACACAAAGTTACGCGTATTCATTTCATATGATCGGCCATGTTCAAGGCGTCGGGATGCGCTTTACCCTTAAGAGATGGGCCAGAAAACTCCGTGTGTCAGGCACCGTTCAAAACAATCCAGATGGATCGGTTTCTGGCCTTATACAAGGTGCTAAAGATTCCCTTGAAACCTTCCAGAAATGGCTTAAAGAAAGGGCACCTGGTCGTATTGATCAGATATCCATGAGCCCGATTCAAGTGGATGATGGCATGACTAAATTTCAGATTTTACACGGGTGACGGCGGATTTGTCATGTTTTTGAGCGAGGTAAAACGGGACGTAAAAAAGATGGAAGAAAATAGGAACGCCTGCCCAAGCGATATTAATCAAATACCACGGCCATGGCCCAAATAAATCAAATGCGGTATTTGGCCCTGGTTTTGCCATAAGAAATAAATAATTACTATCTAGTATGAGGTTTAACGGAAATAAGATTGCAGCTAACACAAGCAGACTTAATGCATTCAGCCAGATGTGCTTATAGCGAATCGCCTCAGAAAATTGATAGACAAAGAGCATATATGCCACGTTAATCACTAACATTCCGTGAATGGCGAAAAATTGAAAGTAGCGAAAATGCGGAAATCCCCAATTGCCTTGAATGCCCGGTGTCACAAGCGCAAGCAAAGCCCCAATCATCATCAAGAAAAAGGTCACATTAAACAATTTTTGGCGCCGCGTAAGCAATAGATACATGGACAAATAAGCTGAAAAACTCGATAAATGGAGGGGCAGAGATGTGGTCACACTCCATGCTCCAGCGTACACACGCCACATGTTAATGAGAATTTCGAGTCCCAAAGTAACACCCACCAAAATCAATCCAATGGTGTACTTGGATTTACTTTCGATCAGGGACTGGCGAAAGAAAAAGATGAGCGCCACGATAAAGAGCACAATCAAAACAGGAATGTAATGCTCCCATGTAAACATCGTAAACGTATCAAAATACTTGTCATTCAACATACCAACCACTCCTTTGGCCCATTCTAACAAGCGATACGCCATTCACTAAAAAAAATGCCACTTAAATTAAAGTGGCATTTTTTTGTGAGCTATGATCAAAATTGGTCTGGTCGATTAGCTGCGGTGAGTGCGATGAGATTTCCTTGGTTCACAGCCAAACCAGCGATGTGGCAAGCACTAAGAATGTATTCGTAAATATCGATAAGCCTGTGAGAGCNACCATTCCCGGTGTCCCGGGCACTGTAATTTTAAAGAATGTCAGATAAATGAGTCCACCACTCATCAATGCAAGCCCTCCGTAAAAGATTAAGGATGGGACGGTAATCACAACTCCTAACTGCCATACAATTAGGGTGAATGTGACCCCAAACAAGAGTACCATTAAGCGCTGCGCATTCGCATTCCCAAACAGAACTGCACTGGTTCGTTTTTTACTCAAGATATCAGACGGTGCATCCGGCAGTGCCGTACCAATGGCCATCGCTAACTGGCTCGGCAATAAGCTTAAAATAATCAGCCATGGAACATCCGCAAACACGCCGCCTTGGGCGGTAAACGCAATCAACGGTAAGACGAGCCCCACGCCCGCCATTTGTAAGGTTTCTCCGAAGCCTCGGTAAGACAGCTTGACGGGATAAAAACTGTAGGCATGCAATAAAATAATTCCTATAACTGCAAGGATGGCCGGCCAAATAGACCCCGCGATTATGCTTAAAAATATCGCGAGTAATAGCGTTGAAAACGCCATGAACACGGATCCTTGTAACAGACTAGCACGACCTAAGTCCCCCTCGACCAACACCCGAGATCCACCGGTAAACGGGGTAAATGTTTGGTTAAATCGATCGGTTTCATAATCCGCATAATCATTGGCATAAACAATATAAAAATGCATGGTCAACCCCAAGAAAAAGAGCAAACTAAACACGAACCAGGAAAATGATCCCGACACATTTCTATGCAACATTTGCCCAAGCAATAAACTGGGAAAAATAAAGGTTTGAGCGGGTAAACGGGACGCTTTAATCCAAGCTTTAACCATAAAAAAAGACTCCTCTAACGCATCGTTAACTGTATTAAACCACACGCAGTGAGAAATCTCCCTTTAAATACTATCTAGCACGAACTATTCGTCCGGGATGACCGGTGTTAATTCGGGATACACAGAGTAATTCACGGATGACCCCTGTTTTAAGGTTGCATCTAAAAATGACCGAACGAGTTCATTTTGTAATGCGGGCATATCTAGCCCCAACTCGCCTTGTAAGCCAATCAATGGGGCAAGGGTTGAGAACATATAAACCATCCCAAAGTCATAATGGGTCGTGCCGGTAATTTGAAACACATCCAAATCAGACGGTGTGGCTGCCATCAATTGATACAAGTACTCATTGTTAAAAGATATTTCCCAGGCTTCACTGCGGAACAATACACTCGGTACATCCAATCCTTGATTCAACCTGTCTAAAGCAATCGGTTCGACCCACGCATCAAGGCCAACGACGCTTGAAATCCGGGCATCTTCAAGGGCTGAAAGTACCCCAGCTCCGCCGCCCGTTGAATGGCCAATGACTGCGATGTTGTCTAAATCAAGGCGGCCTGCTAAAGCCCACTGTGGGTCACTGTTTAATGTTTCCAACGCATCGAGTAAATCGATGATGTCTGCGGAAAATGTTCCCACAAGCGTATTCGCGTACGTTAAAAAGTCTGGCGTAGTTTCTCTGGGGGGTAAAGCGTTGTCATTAAGCGGCGCAAAATCACCATCCGCAAACACTGTCGCAACGGATCCATAGGCGTGATTGGTCCCAAAGACAATGTACCCATGACTCGCTAAATCTTCGGCGAGATCGGTGTGTAAATTACGAAATCCTGTCCACCCGTGTGAAATGATGGCCACTGGGTAGGAGCCAGCCTCGGGCTCAGCGTCAACATACGAATAAGCCTCCACATTGGCTAAGTGGTCAAAGATAAAGCCTGGAAAGCCAAAATCGCTTGCCAGTCCACGGCTTGTTTGGCGCCCATCAATTAACCATTTGGCCGGCACGTCTGTCTCACTCACTGTCGCGGGATACCAGGCTTGGACCTTGAAGCGACGTAAATCGTTAGGGGCCTCTGTGTAGGCTTCTTCTCGGTCTGTTTCAATGACCCAAGAGAAGGTCCCGGTTGGCAAATCCCCAGTCGGTTCAGGGAGCGATCGAATGGGGAATACCCAAATTAAAATGAAGGCGAGTGTTGTTAAGGTAATCGCGGTGCCCCATAGCCACTTACGCACTTTAGATACTCCATCTGTGGGTTGATTAATGGCCAAGGTTTTGATTGATAGCACGATAAGAATGGCGATGGTGGCGTATAAAAACAGCCATTGCCAGACGTATCCAACAAATGCAAAATGGACCAATAAGACGACAATTAATAACCGGAAAAATGCCCAAAAAAAGACAGAACGGTGATTTTCAAACAGCCGGTATCCAAAAAAGAACAGCAGGAAAAATAAGGGGACGAGAATATCAATCGATGGCATGGCTTATCCTTTTAAAACAAATCTACTTTTATCATACAAAACCCCATTCGTTTATGTTATTGATTTACTCATAATAATGCCCAAAGCAGCTGTTTGAAATAATCACTTATTTGATACAATCATCCTAAGAGGTGATACGATGACACGATTAATACAACGGTTCATTCGCTACGCTAAAATAGACACACAATCAAATTCAAAATCTGAGACCTGCCCGTCGACCGATAAGCAAAAAAATTTGAGTCGATTACTCCTACAAGAACTCAAAGATATGGGGTATGACGCATTTTTAGATGACGATGGCTATACCTATTGCAAAATTGAAAAAAACGCCGACGGTTTTTCGCCCATTGGCTTTGTCTCACACGTTGACACATCGCCGGATGCTCCTGGCAATCCAGTGAATCCACGAATTATTGAACGCTATGATGGGTCGTTAATTAATTTAAACGACACCTATGCCATGCACCCCGATCAGTTCCCGTCTTTAAAACGTGTCATCGGTGATGACATCATCGTGACTGACGGATCCACACTACTGGGGGCCGATGACAAATGCGGGGTAGCGGAAATGATGGAACTCGCAGAAACGTTAAAGGAAACGCCAGATATTAAACACGGAGATATTTACTTATGCTTTACCCCCGATGAAGAAATCGGTCGCGGCGCCGATCGCTTTGATTATGATTTTTTTAAAGCGGATTACGCGTACACCATGGACGGGTCGCAGGTGGGGCGCATTGAATATGAAAACTTCAACGCTGCCACTGCGCAGTTGACCTATACTGGTAAAAGCATTCATCCGGGGACCGCTAAAAATAAGTTAGTTAACGCCGGACATCTCGCGATGCAGTTTCATGACTTATTACCTCCTTTTTTAGATCCAGCGAACACGGAAAACTACGAAGGGTTTAATCATTTAGTTGAGCTACACGCATCGGTAGAAAATGCGACCGCCACGTACATCATCCGTAATCATGATTTCGCAAAATTCACCGCCCAAAAAGCAACATTCGAAAAAAATGTCGATTACTTGAATGATCAGCTTGGCTACACTGCAGTTTCCTTAAGCATGCACGATACTTATTACAACATGGAAGAAAAGATTCGCCCCCGCATGGACATCATCGACAAAGCGATGGCGGCTGCCAAACGGGTCGGCCTCACGCCTTACTCTGCCCCGATTCGTGGTGGCACAGACGGCGCACGCTTAACCTGGGAAGGATTACTCTGTCCGAACCTCGGAACGGGGGGCTTCCAATTTCACGGACGTTTTGAGTTTGCCTCAATCCCCCAAATGCACAAAGCCTTAGAAATGATGCTAGACATCATTCAACATGCTTAAGCCTCTTTTTAGAGGCTTTTTTATTTGAAAAGAATGTCTGGGATATGAAAATTAGCCAACTTATCGGTATACTAAAAACAATAGAAAAAGGATGTGACGCCATGCGAACATTGACCATGAATAATGGGATACCCATCCCAGTCTTAGGCACTGGCACCAATACATTCGGCAAAGAAAACCGTGTGTTTTCAGCCCCGATAAACAATGATACAACTGAGCTAAAATCGGCCATTGAATGTGGTTACCGGCTCATTGATACGGCCATTTACTATCGCAATGAATCAGTCATTGGAAAAGCGGTCAAAGAATCCGGCATCGACCGATCTCAGTTTTTTATTACGTCAAAAATTCCTGAAAAAGAGGCTTTTTCAGGCACGAATGAACGCGTTCATGACTCGGTTCAATCCTCTTTGAAGGCTTTGGATTTAGACTACATCGATCTGTATTTAATTCACTTCCCGTTAGACACTAATGAAGACAATGTACGCGTATGGCGCATTTTAGAAGACTATGTCAAAAAGGGCCATATTCGATCGATTGGCGTTTCCAACTTTAATATTGACCAACTCACGTATCTGTTAACGCATGCGGCCATTAAACCGGTCGTCAACCAGTTTTTATCTTATCCGGGTCATCATAATCAACCACTCATCGACTTTTGCCAGGCAGAAGCAATCATTCCTGAAGCCTATCAGTCACTGACTAAAGTCGCACCAGAGACAAAAGAAATACTCCGAGAAATCGGGGTGAAATATGGAAAAACCTGGAGTCAAGTCATATTAAATTATCAGATTAATGAAGGCATCATTGCCATTCCCAAATCACACAATCATGCGCATCAAGCAGACAACATCGATATCTTTGATTTTGCGTTAAGTGACGAAGACCGCTTACGCATCAAACATCTATAACTGAGTCACCTCTTTTGCGAAATTTAAAAAGACCACCAATCAATCGGTATCTTTGATTCATTGGTGGTCTTTAATTTTATTCAGAGTATATGGCGTCTAAAAATGCGGACATCAACGATTGAAAGACCGGAACTTTTTGGCTGGCAACGTTTAACACATGGGCATGATCATGGTCTCTTTTTTGAATGCCAGTCGCCATGTTTGTGACGAGTGAAAGCCCTAATACATTGATGCCTACACTGCGGGCTTTGATGGTTTCTGGGACGGTCGACATACCGACCACATCAGCGAACGTTGATAGCATTCTAATCTCAGCTTTGGTTTCGTAATAAGGCCCCATAAAGCTCACATACGTGCCTTCTTTGTAAGGGATGTCGTGCGCATTAAAGATGTGCCGCATGGTATTTCTAAGCTTTAAATCAAAGGGCTCGGTCATGTCGGGAAACGTCGGATCACTGAGGTGACCCACAAGGGGATTTGACGGCATGAAATTGATGAAATCATTTAAGACGACGAAGTCACCTGGGTTTAAATGCGGATTCATCCCGCCGCACGCATTCGTGATAATGAGCGTTTGTACCCCCAACGCATGAAATAATTCAATGTTTTGAACGACTTCATGCATGGAGTACCCTTCGTAAAAATGCACTCGACCTTTTTGAATGAGGACGGGTTTTTCGTTTTTAAACCCAAGTGTAAACGTTGCTGAATGGCCGGGTACTGTTGGCTGAGGCAGCCCTTCAAACCTATCAAACGAAAAATCGACGGTTTCATCGAATGTCGCATCGTCAATAGCAAGCCCAGATCCTAAAATGATGGCCGTTTCAATAGGCGTTTGGGTCACCGCTTTAAACGGCTCAAGCCATATGTTATTCATTTCAATGTCTCCTAAAGAACAATGAATTTATGGACACAGTTATAGGTTTAAGCTGGAAATATGATGACTAAGACCAGTGCCGCAACCGATAATGTGAAGGCAGACGCCCATACTGTTTTTTTCAGATTTGAGGGAGCCTCAACTGATGCATTCAGCCATAAGGTCTTCACCGACAAAACAAGTATTAATGCTAAAGACGCGTACAATAAACTGAATGGAAGTAAAAACCCTTGCAATGCTAAATGAATAATTAATGCTAAAAGTAACAAGCGAAAGCCTGCTGCAAACACCACAACGCGTTGGTCTTTCAACGCGTAATAAAGCAAAAAGAATAATATAAATAAAAGCGCAACTGCGATTTCAAACGTCATACACACCTCGAAACAACCTTAAGATTTGTGTGGGTGTATGTTACATTTAAACCAATAAAATTTCATTTAGTCTGCACTTTTTTATCCGGTGTCAGCAAACGAGGACTGTATGATTCACGCGAATCCCAGCATATTTAGCGGTGAGCTTTCCGCATTCTTAGCGTCCAAACACCGTTTTTACGCGTGTCCCACGCACCGTGTACGAAATATTTTAGGTGTGCCATTTGCCGCAGGAAACGGTCACCCATTTACCGAAGGCATGATTGATTATTTTAATGATTCGACGTTAGATGCTTCGCACACGCGAATGAAAAAATTTTATGACCGCTTCCAACCACCCACGCTCTTCGACGCGTTTTTTCAAACGCGGGATCACCCACTGATTAAAACGTTGAGTGATGACACATTAAACCCACTCACTGAGATATCTTCCAAAGATTATTTGGTGCCGTGGGTCGAAGCGACAATTCCCATGGGAGGCTTTGGCCAAAACATGCCGAAAGGTGAAGGATCGCACTACTTGGGTCCGGTCAGTCATCGGCATCTGTCTAGCGAATATGCGCGTATTAAAACGGTCGTCAAGTCCATTCACACACACGGATTTGATGTGGACAAACAAACCGATACCATCCG
>P_2C_Liq_2_UnCtyDRAFT_1000227_pt1 | contig 16288 bp, 5 predicted proteins | sample Pon2CUnioCityCA_FD_10236 | JGI IMG/M metagenome (IMG submission 10236) | reverse complement strand
TTTGTCCAGGCACTGTATTGTCAGCTGAATACCCTGGTAAAAATTCAAGTTCAGTATTAACAAATCTCGGATCCTGCAATCGCTTGTCTCTTAGATCCATCCATGCATATGTCCATTTTCCCACTTGATTAAAAATATCTTCAAACGATACTTCTTCATTATAATTAACTTTTATATCATCAGTTGGGGCATTTATTAATGATGAAGGAATAAAGTTCTCATCTGCAAATTCTTGATATCCTTCTTCAACAAATTTATCATAAAACAAATTTCCTAATCTTATAAAATTAAGATATCGTTCATACACCTCTGGTATATATTTACTGTCTCCAAATTCAGGACCAAACGGAAAAGTATAAGGAACTGGAAATGAACTAACTACAAGTGCCTGTTCGTTTGTTTCTTCAACTAAATTTACAACATAGTGATCACCATAGGTTGCATTATTTCTCAAATACCATGAACTCGGAATATCGCGGGTGACTCCGGAAAAATACTCAAATTCATCTTCGTTTAACCCATATGAGCTGACATCCGAAAATAAACTCAACTGTGTTTCAGCTCGATCAATGCCCAGTAGTGTAGTCGAAACTTCAGAAGTAACCGGAAACTGTTCCTCTATTTTTAAGGGTGCTTTGTCTTCGTTGTTAAAATAAACTGACGTTGCGTTCTTTGTTTTGGCTCTTTCTCGTAACGGTGTGTCAACCTCTGTATACAATAGATTGCCTGTTCTATCACGTAGAGTTTCACCAGTCGGAAAGTTTTTCAACTCTTCTAGTCTTGTGGTTGTAGGAACCGGTACTCGGTCAAACCCTAGTTTAATCTGTGGCATCTATTATTGCTCCTCCCAAGTAACACTTGCAGAAACGTTTAGCAACGGCGACCCAGAATGTGCTGCTTGGCTTTCAACACTTAGATATAGTGTTTCAATACTATCAGTTAGCGGAAAACTAATATATTCTTTGTTGTAGTCAAAGTATGCTGATAGATCATAATCCTGTGATCCTGCATTTACATAGTAGGTTGCTACTCCAGTGCCTGTTCCGGGAATAGGAGACTGCACAACATTACTTACAAATACTGAACTTAGACGTTCTTTGCTAAAGTCATTTACATTGTGCCCAACGACAGTCCCGTCACTGTTGAAAATATCATCTCTTACAAATTCATCACCACTAGCAACAACTAACTTTCCACTGAATACTTCGTATGGGTAAAAGTAATATAAATCATTAGTGCGCTGTAATTTGCCTAAGATTTTTACAAAACTTGTTGAGTCATTTAGATATCCTTTGAGATAACCATAAATAAATTCACCATCATTAGTAATATAACCACTATCGTCTGTTGTTAATAGATTAGTTTCACTAAGATTAGTATCGGCTGTTAGTGTAAATGTTCCTGTTGGAACTGTTTTAGTTTGGAATAATGGAGTTTTTAGTAAGGTTAGTTTACCTGCACTTGTGCCTGTTGTTCCTACTGATAGCTTTGTAGGATAAACTTGCACTCTGTTTCTAACTTCATCTCCGTCGCCACTCAATATGTTTGCTTTTGTCTTTAAAAACCGTATAACATTTTAGGTCTGTTAACTACTATGTCTATTGAGGTCGGTTGTCCATTAGTAACTTTATTGATATAAACATAGTTGTTTGCACCGTCTACCCAAATTACTTCAATATCCTGATCTGAAGGATCTCCTGTAATAACCTTAGCACCTATATAAAATGTATTCAGTGCAGGTTTACCGGACATATCGTCATCTACTACAAAATATGGATTTGTAGTAGACTGCGTAGTAGGCGTTATAGCATCGTCTAGTCTAGCTGTGCTGTCCACGGATAGTGTATATTTACTACCGTCAACGTCTCCTTTGGCAGGATCTACAGAACTGTGATTGTACAAACGTACTGTACCTCTGTCACCGCCGTCGATATAATAAGAAGCACCATACTTAACTAGGTTTTCAGAATATGAACTGTTATACCCACTGTTTGCTCTATCAGCATTTGCAATACCAAATTTGGTTTCACTGCCGCCGCCGTATACAAGATATGTAATAGGAAGTGTAGCATTACCCAGTGAAGATATTTTAAGTTGGTTTGAACAACGCAAGTGATGCACTCGTACCCAGCGTGCTTCACCGTTGCCAACTGGAACATATGCTAAGAACAATGCACCAACAGCACCATACCAACTGAATTCAATTTTAAGCATAGTAACTTTTGAAAAGTCATAATCCCATACACTTGTCTCTATAACCTGCTCGTCATTTACAATGTAAGATTCGCCTGCTCTGTTTCCAGATACGTTATCAGAATATACTGCATTACGAGTTTTTGCAGTTTCGCCATCTTCTTCAAATGGTCCGTCTAAACTGTCGCCGCTAAATCTACTGCGGGGTACTCTGTATTCATATACACTCCAATACTGCGGATCTACGTGATCACGGACCCATCCTACATATGCTAGATTGAGTCTATCAATTTGTAGTTGTAGTGTACTTGCATTAGATGTTGTGTCAATTGCAGTATCAACATATCCTACCTGTGATATAGTACCGCCTACTTCTGCTTCAGCTGGTAGTACCCCTGTGTCAGAATACATGTACGGGAACATACCATCATGTCTCTGAACAATCAGCAGCAGTAAAGGTGTTTTCATAACCGTTGGTTCCAGGAATTTCTCCGTCTTTTGGAAAGATAAAAGGAACTGGAGTTTCGATAGAGTGTGTAGTACCCGTGTTCAACGGTGCTGCTGAATCATCAACTGGGTCAACCAGTGTAATGATGTGACTTTTATGTCCGTCAACTTTTTTAATTTTGTATGTTTTACCGTCTGTTAGATTACCGTCACCGTAGTAGTTTACATACTGACCAATTATTAAATCACCAGTTTCACATACTAGATTTCCGTCTACAGCTTTAACAACCTGTCTTTTCTTTTCTTTAAGCAATGAAGGATCATATAGTGCAGCATGGGTCATTAGCAGTCCGTCACGAATAATGAATGCATCACCAAATACTGGATTTGTCCCAAATGTTATTCCACCTTGGTAAGGTGTTGTAAAGTTGTTGATAGTAATATCACACAAATCACTCAGTGCAGTCTTATTTGATTCAATTTCAAACAAGTCCACCACACTATCGATCACTGTAGCTGTAACTGCGTTGCCTACTTCTATAGCTACCTGAGTACCGTCTGCTACACCCGCCGCAGGATCTCCGATTAGTAGTTTTTTAAGATATGTGTGTCTTGCTACTTCTGAAATAACTCCGTTAGTGTCTGTTTGTGAATAAACTTGCAGAGCACTACTGGTTTTGTCGCTGTCGTCTAGGAAGTAGTATCTTTTAGCATTGTATATAGTTGCAGCATTGCCCTGTCCTCCAAGGTCGTCAAAATATGCATCAACTGCAAATTTTACATCTCTAAGACATTTGTACTTTAATACTTTTTCATACTCGGCTGCATCTGCATAATTTAGATCTGCATAATCTGTAGTATCATATGCTTGGCTAACACTTACTAAGTATCCTAGATATTTTCTATATACTGTTTTAATAACTTCTAGTTTAGATTGTTGTGTAGGCCAGGTAATGTTTGCAATTGTAGGTTGTGTATTGCCAGCCGCCGCAGCTATAATTGCTCCTAGCGTATCAGTCTTTGCACTAGCAACTGTTTCGTCAAGTGCATCTAAGTATGTTTTAATTTCAACAGTAAGAGCTTGATGAAGTGCTGTTTCGCCTGCACTGTTTGCACCGTCAGCAGTTCTGTATGTAGTAGCATTAACAGTTGTATATGCATCACCGCCGTAGCGTAAGTCGTTTACATATGCATCTATTGCAAGATCCATATCGCGATCACATTTGGCTTGATTAGTAGCATCCAACGTATCATAATATGTTTTACCAGTACTAGGGTTAGTAATTGCATTTTCAATAATAGTAAATCTACCCTTTGTTAATGCTTTAGATGCTGCGGTAAATGACATAGTTATAGTCTGTGTTGATGCAGGAGGTTTACCTGCAAGTGCATAGTCGTCTAATTGTCCATTTCCAAATTCCAAAGGATTTGATCTGATGATACTCTGCGTTCTACGCACAACTGCAAACTGATCGCCAAATGCAGTGTCTCTAGTTTCCCAGTAGTAGCCGTCAAATTTATCAAAGATACCGTATTTTTTTATAGTAGGATTTCTCACCGCCGGACGTGCTGTGCTTAATGCACCAACTGACGTGGAACTTTTAATACCAAACGTAGCAGCACTAACACGTCCTGGTTGATAACGGAAAAAACGTTTACTGGTTAATACTGCTGTTTCGTCAGCACCTGCTTCCACTAGTGCACCAGATTCTTCAGGAAGGTGACTAACACCTGTGGTTTGTCTTCCGGGAATATCTGTATATGCTGTTACTTCTGTTGCTGCAACATTTTTTCTTTGTTCAGGTTCACTTGACCATTCACTAGGATTAACATCATAAGTGTTAACGTCAGCAAAAATACCCAATGCAACTTCAGCTCTTGGAATACCCAGTAGCGATAAGCTAACTTCTGATAAGATTTTATTCTGTTCGACTACCGGTACAGCTTCTTGGTCAGTTGAAACAACAACCGGAATTGACTTGCTAGCAGGCTGTGGTCCTGGATCAACTGGTGTTGTACGTCCCACATTGACTACATAGTTGTTATTGTTTATATTGTTAACACTTGACATTAGTTAATCTTCCCTTTTACTAGAACAAATCTATTTTTTAAATCTACAGTACCAATGTAGGCCGAACTCGGTGTAACCTGTGTTACTTCGCCATTCAGCACTTCGTATTGAAGCGTTAAAATCTTTTCAGTTGTATTTATCGATGCTACTGTAGCTTCTCTTTCGGCAATATCAGCATCGTCGTTACTTGTAAGTTGCAGCGAAAGACTGTTTAATCTTACAATATCGTTTAATCTAAACTGTGTTGCATCTTCTACAGTAACAAGCACTTGACCAGTACCAGCGCCATTTGGTGTTGACACATTTCCAACACCGCTCTTGGGTACATATTCAGTAGCAATAAGCCTATATACCATTCCTACATAATTTGGATTATAATCTGCATTCGGATTAGCCTCTGTTGGAACTGTCTTTACAGTTTCGTCAGTTTGTAGTATAGTGTTTACACTGCTTGCAACAATTCTAAAACTAAACTCACCTACACTATTTCCTGATCCCAGTGCATCAACTTGAATTAAATCGTCGTACTGCACACCTAAGCTTTCTATAGTAGACGTTTTGTTTAATTGATTGATAACACCAACAACTTCAATATTGTTAGCAGTAAGGTCAAATGTTATACCGTTTTCTTGATAAAGGCCTTTGTAACTGTTAAAGTCAATATCTTTTTCTATCAGAATGTTTACACTGTCATATTCGGTATTCAGCATATCTGCTACTGGCAGGAATTCAGACCCTGATGGACCTAATAATATATTAGGATTGTATATACTATTAACACTACCGTAGGTTAGCAATCCACTACCACAGTTATCAATAATATTAGTAATAATTAAAGATTTATCAGTAGCAGTGAAATCTGCCGCAGCAGGAAAGTTCTTCATAGTAGTTGATAGTATTTTAGAATTTCTAATTTCTCTTCCAGCTACCGGAGAATAGGTATCGTATCTATAACTTGCACAACCGTTTTCGATTATACTATCTTTAATAGTTACTTTCTCAGTAACAATCTGCTCATCGAGCGTATTATATAAAAATAATCCGCCGCCAACAAGGTTTGACAGTTGTATGTCTTCGATTATAATATTTTCGCCAAACAAATAAATTGCATAATTTCTCTGTACAGATGTATTAGTATCATCTTGCAACAGATATTGATTTAAAAAGTTTCCGTCTATTTTAACTTTTTCTATGCTTACCTCGTTGAACAAGCTATCTTCGCCTAGGTTAATCTGTGGCTTGATAATATGATTGTCGTTGTCAATTAGATTTGTACTCCAGTATTGTTTGATAATTCTTGATTCTCTGCCTTTGCCTGTGATACTAAAGCCCGGCGGGACCGAAAGTTGCGAAACATAGTGCGTTCTGTTGTCAAGGTCCAAGTAATTTAGACCGTTTTGAGATCTTGAATTAATCAAATTCTGTAATTCTTGTGTATCGTCGATAATTGTTGTGACTGAATCATTATGATAAAAGTTTTTATCTAATGTAACTGTAGAGCCAGACACAGCAGTAATTGTTGCATAGTCCCATCCGTATGATGCAGTTTCCGGAGCAGTAACCGGCACATGCAAAATACCACTGAGTGCATTATACGCATTTTTATTAGTTTTTTTACTCCAAGGATTTAAATCATAATCGTAAAAATCTACCCAAACAATACCATTGGCTCGAGTAGTAAGATCTTTTGGACCAAGCACAGCAAGTAATCCAAAATCATTTTCAACACCTGGTATTTTTCTATAGATTAAAAGAGCTTTATCTACAGTACTTCTATTTAATGTAAGTTTTATATTATTGTTTAGATTAAATCCAATGACGTCTTCACTTTCACTAGGATTTAATTTAAAATCAGTTGTCATTATATTTACAGTGCTTTCATCAGTTGCTGGTGAAATTTTGCCTGTATTAATATCTAGTTCAGCTATTTTATATGCAACAGTTTTATACAATGCTGGATCAGTAATTTCAGATGGTGTTTCGCTCGACGTTACAACATCTTGTAGTCCAATTCTTTCAACACTTTGAATAACAGCACCTGCACCTGTTTCAACAGTTTGATCAGCACTAACACCTAATACTCTTAATGTTTTGCCAACTTTATAATTTGATATGTTTACAGCAGTATCAATAATAAGAGTGTTGGTTAAATCTTCGTTAGGCTGCGTCCATGTATCGATTGTGCTTTGTGATAGATCAGGATTAAAAATAATATCCCCGCCTACTTCTAAGTCACCGCTGATCTTAACCCCGCCATCAACAGTTACAGCATCAGGGCTAATATCCTCGACACATAATTTTGTACCTTCTAGAATTCTTAAACACATATTGTTTAATTGCATTCTATGTACATCTTGGACATAGAAATCTAATTCATCGTTGTCTGCTTCGTAGTCTGTTTCAGCAATAATATATGTATCTTCGTCTGCGTCTTGTAGCTTGTTTGCTGTTTTGATTCTAACATAGCTTGGGTTAGATGTAATTGCTAACTCCATACCAATTTTACTAGTGTCTAGTCCGTTTGGCTGTTCTTCAGCATATAGGTATAATGGTAAAGGCGTAGTTTCAGTAATTTCTATTTCTACATAAGCGTTAGGTTCGCCGGCTGCACCGTCTATGATTACGCCTTCAGTATAAGGTACCACAGTATTAGTATCACCATCTGATACAATGGTATCCGGTGCTGTACTAAAGCGTAACGGTGCTTGTGCGTTGCTGATATGCTCTAGAATAAATCTGTAGCGTGTACCTGGTGTAAAATATAATTCCGGAGTTTCGTTAACAGGCTGATCATCTAAGAAAAAGATTTCTTGGTTACCTGCGCCGCCGTCCTTGATTGTGACATCAAAAATTACTAGTTCGTCGCCTTCGGCATTGGCATAGGGGTGCGTTTCGGGTGTATAACTTCTGTATAAGTATCTACCCCAAATAGTAGCACCGCCGTCATATGTATAAAATTCTAATACAACAGGCTCTGGACGCAGTAATACTTTTTTAGGCCAATTATAGTCTAGTCTTAGTTCTGTTCCTTCTGGTGGAGTAAACAACATGTTTACTTTGGCATTGCTTGCTAGCTCTAAACGCAGCATGGAATATCGAGGTGCAACTGGCCAGTTTGTAAAGTTAATAGTACATTCGGGAAGATTAGAATTTACTGTAAACTTTTGATAATGACCATTTGTAAAGTCAATATCATATGTACTAGAATCTATTGTACTAGTATATGACACTTGCGTCATAATACGCATATTAGCATCAACAATTAATGAGCCATTAAAGTTGTTAGTTGCGTCTAATCTAAACGTCTCATTCTGTAGTGCAGTAATCTCGCTTTGAGCAATATCTAGGTTTGAAACAATTCCGTCAAAGTTATCTCTAAAACCTTGTGAGTCGTTGTTTTGACCTGCCCTCGGATAAAGTGCGTCAATTCCAGTTGTGTCTATTTGGCTTGCCATTTGCGATCCTCTTTTTTATATTTATCCGTTATACATTGAACTGATAATCAGCAAACAATATATATTTTTCTTTTCCATCTTTAGCATCGACTATTGTATATCTGTCAATTTCTATTTTTAAATCTTTAAAATTAAACGAATCGTTATTGATACGATTTATGATATCATCCGCTGTGCCTGGCTTACAATAGCACAAAGGTATACAGCTTACATAACCCAACGCTTGATATCCTGTTTGCGGTGTACGCATCCATAATGGCAGTTGTTCAGTATCAGTATCACCTATTCTAGCAATATTATCTCTCATATGCTCTATGCTAGATATATATTTTTTACTATCAGTTGTTTGACTGATTTGTATTGCATCACTGTCTGTTTTAATTGTATTACCTTTGGGACGTATGCGAATAGGATCACTGTCTGTTTTAGTCAGCAACACAGTTAATTCTTCGCCTGATCTGATTTCAACCTCAATATCATTATCGTCGGTGTTTACATTTACATTACTGTCTCTAGTTTGTATTACAAGTTTGCTGTTGAAATTCTCAAATACCATTTTTACAATTTCACGAGAATAAACAGGTAACGCTTCTGCACCTTGTCCCAGTCGTGTATTATCGTCCATTACTGCATATTGCACACTGTCTACAGTGAGTTTCTCTGAACTCTTTGTATTAAATGATACGTTGGTTTTTCCTCTTGCTGTTTCGTAAGGATCAATAATTGGTATATACACTACTTCGTATATGCTTTCTCTAGTTCCGGGTTGTGCTGCAAATGCTTTAGTTGGTTGGCCCAGTTTATAGGTTTTGCGTTTGTGATTTTTAGCAGCAGCGCCTACATACTTCGCTGCATCAGACATTTCCATGCCAGCATATATTAAGATTTCTATACTATCTCTTATACCAAACTCACTGTCATTTTGTCTATAGACATGCTGTGGAGGAATTATATCTGAATTTCTCACAAACTCTTTGTATGCATCTCTGTCTGTTATAGCCAGTAATGGCCTAGCTATTACATCGCTGTAATTCTTAGGGTCGTTTTCTTGTATAGTTATTTTAAATTCTCGGGTAATAGCCACAGTGTCAATACGATCCTTTGCTTCAACTGTAAAACTGTATTCTCCAGCAGTAGTAGGGGTACCGATTAAATCACCTCTATATGAAAGTGTAATACCAGGAGGCAGTGTGCCTGCTTTCAAATAATATACCATTGGAATATTAGGTACTGTAGTTTCTGCCTCAACAAATTTGTATGACGGTAGTTTAGTTCTAATTGTGCCTAGATCAGAATCAGTAAGCCATTTTATCGAACTGTCAATTTCGCCTATTACTTTTAGTACAAATGTTTTATCTTTACTGGCTGTGTTATGCTATCAGTATCTGACGATACATAAGTTTTCGATACAGTTTCGTCTGTTAACAGTGCAAGACCGGTCTGTCTATTTTTTAGAATTTGGTTTGTAAGATTTTGATCCAAGAACATTCTATTGAATCTCGAAACTGCTAGAGTAACCAACGGTGCCGAGCTGTCAGTCAATCCAACTGATCCTACGACTGATTGTATTCTAGCAATTGAATCTGTATAAGATGTTTTTTGCAGTGTTAACCACCATTTGTTGGATTGTTTAATTTCTATTGCAGCAGAAACATCTCCAAACTCTGTATTAACAGCATTTACTAGTGCAGGTATATCTGTAGGATCTAAACTTTCACTGTAAATTTCGTATACTTGAAATGTACCGAATTGTGTTACTTTATAAGAATTATTATTAAATGTAAGTGAACGATTTAAATAAAATTGTTCTTTTCTTTGAGTAATTGGAAATATATCTATATAATTCTGTCCAGAATTTGCTGTGTTAAAAACTTGTAACAGTTGCTGAGGAAGCAGTGCACTATCGATTGTTATTTCATCGTAGTTTTGATTGGTAATATTAACACCAATTATTTTATACAGATCCTCGTTTACAAAAATATTTCTACCCAATAGATCAAGAACATTATTTTCTGTATTTTTCTTAACTTTAAATTTGTTAACACCAAGCATAGTGTCTTCGTATACAAATAGCGTTTGTGTAACGTATTCAGTAGATCCTACAAAACGTGATGCATTTACTGTAAACTTATATTCTTTTGTTATAGCAGGCTGGTAAGGTATAGTGCCTGATAGTTCACCGTTAAAGCTACTTAGAGTTAGACCAGGCGGTAACCTACTAACTGATCCGTCGTCGTTGGTATCTACTAGTCTGTAAGACACTGTGCCTTGCAGTGTGTCAGTGTCAATCACATCAAGATAAATTATCGTATTATTGTTAGCTCTACGATAGCCTAGGTCTCTAGGAGTAATCCATGTGGGTGTTCTAATATTTGTGTTGTCTGCTCTAAATACACCTGTGCTAGCTTGCATTAAAATATTATCTGTGGTAAGGAAATCATCACCTACTAGATAAATGGTAAATTCACGGCGTACTTCAGTTTCACCGTCTGATACAGTCACAGCAAAGGGATAGTGTCTATTTAATTTTTTTGGAATATTAATATCTTCGAAATAATCCCAAGGTTGCGAATCAAAGAAAAAACTACCAAAACCGTTGGTAGGTCTAATACCGTAATCGTTAGGCATGTCGCCAAATGGGAATTGATCGTATCCACCGTCTCTTAATTTTCTATCTAAACTAAGCAATGGTTCTGATATGCCTTGTATTCTACCTTCAGGTGAAAGTGTTAGGCCCGGCGGCAATACTCCGTCGTCATTTGCAATATAAAATTCAAGCTCGTCTCCAGCAGCAATGTCCGGATCATCAGCTAGTAACTGAAAGTCAATTAATTCATTATCTAAAATGAAAAATGTTTCATTTGCTCCAACCGGCAGTAGCCCTGCTTCGGTTTGCCATTCAGGATCGTCAGGCCCTATTACCACTAGATTAAGTGTTCGATCATCAAAGAATCCAGAATGATATGCTCTAATTACAAATTTAAATACTTTGTCGTACTGTACTTCTTGCACTGTGCCCGTGATTCTATTGTTAGACAATGTCAGCCCAGGCGGTAATTCACCCGCTATTACCTCTGTGTCAATATCATATGAGGAAGATACTGGCAATAGTACATTTATAGTGGTATTTTCTATTAGTTTTTTAAGTTCTTGACCATTGGAAATATTCCACAGTTGTACGCTCATATCTTATTCCTTTTATATATTTATCGGAATTTATACGATTGTTCCTAGATCAATATTAACTGTATCAGCAGCTATCGTGCCCATGTCATACACTTTTGCTTGTTCTGCAATAGCTTCAAATGAAGTGGCTATGATATCGCCGAAGTTTTGTGTGTCGGTCTCGACTACTGCTGCTATTGTTTCTGCTACCCATTCACCACTCTTGTAAACAAGACTGTCGCCTTCTTGGGGAGCATTGGTTAGGTTAACATCGTTTAGAGTACCCAGTCCAACATTTACAGTTTTAGTTTCATGATTAACAAGTATTGTTCCGTCTTGTGCAAATAGATTTCCTGTATGTCCGCCTCTTAACATATTAGCATTAATAACACCAACTGTTTCTAGATTATATCCCTGAGCATCTAAATGTGTACCTAATCTCGGAGTTGTATCTTGTTCTATTGCAGTAAATGTACTGGCTACAGTTAACACATTACCAGTGATCGATGTAATAATACCAGAGCCACCTGTTATGTTAAATGCAGCAACTTCGGTTAATTTGTGTGACCCACTGTCGGATAACATCAACAAACTTTTAATACTGCTTTCTGCGGTGATAGTAATGCGTTCATCGTTTGAAGTAAGATCAATACCAGGACCAGCAAATAGTTTTTTAAATTTTAAATCATAGTTTAGTTTTGTTGCAAAAATGCCCTCACCCAGTGCACCCATATTAGATGCAGTTGTTGACTCGTCATCTCTTAGGTCAAGTTCTTGAAAGTTAAGATTCACTTTGTTAAAGGCTTCTCTTAAATCATCACCTGTTCCGTCGTTTGCATAACCGCCTATGTTAATTTCTAAAAGACTCATTATTATTCCTTAAAAGAGTATACTCATTAAAACTGCTCTAGTTTCAGATATCATTTTTCTACGCTTGCCGTCTTCCATTATGTAAAAAACACCATTGTCGTACTCAAATGTTACGTTACCGTTGACATCTTGTAAATCACCTTTGACTACTGCGGCATTTATTTCTGCAAATCGCTTGTCAGCTAGCCCTACTTTATAATTTAGATCTATATCAGGAAACAAGTCACCGGTATATTCACCATTAAATAATCCTGCTTCGGTAATACCTACAAATTCAATACTTGTACCATTTGCAGCAACTCTTAAAAATTTAAATTGATTACCGCCGTATGTAGCTAAATCATTAGTTCTCTTTAAGTAGTTGTCAGGTGTAACATCAACGTCAGCTACACGCATCTGCGGTGCTGATATTGTACCCAAGCTTTCGATGTCATGTGCATTAGTAATCGACACATCAGCTAAGTTTAAGCTATCACCCTGGGGGATCTCTTTGATCGTATTAGTGTCGCTTGTATCTAAAATTAGCGGAAATCTATTAGCCATGACATGTTATCCTATCTCGTATTGTATTTATCTCCACAATGCCCTCCTTAGTGCTTGCCTACAACAACTTCAATAACACCTTTGTCATTAGTTGTTTTATTTTCTAGTGCCTTACCAATAATTCTACCTGCTGCTGCATCGTTGTTAACAATAGCATATCCTGGTGTTGCACTTGTTACAAGTATATCTCCCTTTTCTACTGTACCTAGCACTTTGCACGGCACTCTACCCTGCATTGCTATAGCACACACAAGCTCTCCGTTGCAGTGCGAGTTCATTAGGTATGCTGGATCTGTAGATACAACACCTGCTACTCTATGATCGTTAAATCTGTTAGTTGTTGCAACTTCTTGCTCACCTCCGAATACTAGCACAGTGCCCGGTTCATAATCTGCATCTGCTGTATAGTTTTCTGCAAGGTCAGCATAGTAAGCTTCTAGTGCTGTACCTCTAAACAAGTTGGCATTTACTTCATTGTACTTGTTTGTAGCAGTACCGATGTTGTATGTTTCAGTTTCGCTATCACCATTAACCGGAACAATGTTTTTAGTTTCAACTAGGCCAGTTGTTTTGTCAACTTTAAAGACTTCAGCATTATCTGCACCAACTTCTAGACTACCGCCTACATTAAGATTTTTAGCAATACCAACACCGCCTGCAATAATTAATGCACCGGATTGTGTACTAGTAGATTCTGTATCACTTTCGTTAGATCCAATATCAGGGAATACAATTGAAAGTGTATTAGTAACTTGATCATATGATGCACCCGCAGTTGTTCCAGCCGATGTTGATAGTGTTACGCCGTCGAGTGCTGTTTGGAATCTATCATCCGTAAAGTAAAAATTCGCAGTACCTTCATCAAGATCGTCAGTATCATGATTGCCTATGCTGCTGACTTCTCCAGTTAGTAATGCAAGGGTACTATTATCATTTACTGACAAAATAGTAGTAGCTGAAAAGTTTTTGATATCTCCCAAGAACCAACTTCCAGTTACATCGCCTGCATTATCAGCAACTCCGTTTTCTAAAATCTTAGTCTGTGTGCCGTTAGGTGAAGGATCAGAAAGAATATCACCTGTTATATCACCTGTAACATTACCTTGAGTTTCACCGCTGATTGCACCAACAAATTCTCTAGCATAAATTCTATTGTATACAGCAGTTGTTTTACCAATGTCGTATCCTGTAGTTTCATCAACTGATCCTACATCTGGGAATATTGCTCTATCTGCACCGCTTACTATAAGAGGTCTAACTGAACTATTTGCATCTATTGCACTTGGAACTACAACAGCAACTTCGCCGGTATCACTCTGGTTTGATCCTGCGCCTAGCGATATACCTGTTGATGCATCGTTACGTTCATTTGCTGCTTCGATAAAATTCGAATAAATCCAATTAGCTGCTAGGGAACGTGCGTCTGCAAAGTTGTTTGAATTGGTTTTCAATTCACTCGATGTAAAATCATTTAGTGCTGTTCCGTCACCGATTAAATCAACAGTACCGCCTACATTAATCTTTACATTAGTAGTGGCACCTTTTGCAGTTAAAATTGTACCCTGTGCAGGAGTAGTAAAGTCTACACTAGTTCCGTCTGTGTTTAAAATAACATGTGTTTCATTTAGCCCCAGTACCAGCTCTTGTACTCTAATACCGCCTGTTGCTGTACGTTGTGCAATACTATTAGCATTTGGCTGGGCGGTATACGGAACAATATCGTATTCATATCCGTTGGCTGTTCCGCTTCTAGTCATAACACCTAGATCAGCGTCATCAAAGTCAGTGTGTAGTATTGCGCCGCCTCTATCTGCTACGTCTGTAAAGGAAACTGTAGCAACAGATCCATAGTCAGGTACTGCTGATATAACTTGACCTGTTGCCGGGTCAAGCACCGGATCTTCTGCACGCCCTAACAAGGTATCATTGTTAATATGCGTAAACTTGACAGGATCAATACCTGTAAGCTCGTCTGTGGCGGTTTGTAATTCAATAAATCCGTCTGTTGCAGTAAACTCTGTATCATCAAATGCAGCAACGCCTAGATCAGTCGAGCTTACATCATCTGCTGTAGTAAAGGTTGCTGCTGCATTTAGGTCTAGTTTACTTTGAGCAATTGCAGCATCTGATTTAACATCAGCATTTTTAATTGTATCTGGATTGATCTGCAAGTCCAGTGTAAGAGCTCTTTCGATTATTTCAGATTCATCAATATTACTGTCTAGATTATCATCGTTGCTTGTGATTGTTCTTGCTACAGTTACAGCAATGTCAGCAGCTGAATTAAATTTAGTATTCATCCACTCGTCATGTGGACCTTCTACAGCAATACAACTTGCGCCGCCTAGCACTGAAATTACATCCTTGCCAGATAGTCCACCTGTTGTAACAACGCCCGAGTCTGGTATGTAAACAATAGCCAAGTGATTTTGATCCAGTGATGAGTCACCACTGCTTCTTGTTTTTGCATATAAATCTACAATAGTACCAGTTGCCCCAGAAAGACTGCCTGTAAACGTATCACCTATACGGAATGGGCCATTGTTAATAAATGTTAGATCAACTTCGATAACTTTATATCCACTTGCTGCTAGCAACTCAGCTGCATCAACTGTTGGAGTAATAGTTGTGTCCTTTAATCCACGAATATTGTCAACTTCGCCTGTGATTGCATCAACATAGAATTTGTTTGCTGCGTCACCTTCGGCAATTGGATTTTGCAAGTTAGTAATTCTATTATTTGCAGCATTCAAATCATCTGACATTGGAATAGAACCGTTAGCAGCTAATACTGTGGACAACGGATTAGGTATTATATTTCCGTTAATATCGAAACCTAGACGTCTGTCAACATATCCACGTACAGCACTTTCTGTAGGAACAGCATCTGATGCATTGTCCGCCATTGAGTCATCTGAACTAAATTCGCTCACAACAACACCACGTTTGAATCCAATACCGTCGACGTTTGATAGAGCAATACTTGCTTCGAAACTAACAGCACCAGTACCTTGGTCCACACTAAAGAATCTACCAACTCTAAAGATACCGTTTTGGTCTGTACTTACGTAGAACACACGACCTTTTGTACGCTCGTCTACTTCATTAGACTGTGATGCTTCTCTAGGCGCACCAAAAATAACATTTGGATAGTTCGAAGTATTAAACCCGCCACTGCCAACATTTAAGAAATCATGTCCTGTTGCTCGTGTTGTACTGATGTTAACTGTAACATCGCCCTTGGCGCCTTCTGCAATACCACATCTAAATGTTACTACATCACCTGAAACAATAGTTGATTCAGGAATACCAATACCTGTGTGTCCGGTATTGATTGTAACTTGATCACCTTGATCGTCTAGAACTTCTTCAATATCAACAAGTGCATATTCATTACCACTGATAGTCCAAAATTCCGGAGCTGCTTCTTTTTCTAGTGCACCATCTAGTCTAACAGTTCTATAGTTGAATGCATAAAACTTTTTACCTTTCCAAGTAAAAATCAAAGGAGTTTGATAGGTATCTTCACTAGTACCTGCAGGTC
>P_2C_Liq_2_UnCtyDRAFT_1000225_pt1 | contig 16325 bp, 12 predicted proteins | sample Pon2CUnioCityCA_FD_10236 | JGI IMG/M metagenome (IMG submission 10236) | reverse complement strand
AAAAGAAAACAGTACGGGCGACACGCCGTGGGGCAAATAAGCTACCGCTGATGCCTGCTAAGATTACTTGGAACAGAGCTAAGTGGTACACTCACTACGAAGTTGAATCAAAGGAGTGGTTAGATCGTGTCAAACTCTATATTAAAAACAACTATGATAAAACGGTTGTGTCTAATATTAACAAGCTACCAGATTGGAAGATTGGTGGGAAAAGTCATTGGGCTTGCGCAGCGTATTGTTTAGAAAACATTCCTAGTATTGTTCCTCTAGAATACAAAGAAGGCATTCACAAATGGATTCTTGAACTTGCTGAAGAAGGCGCCGCGGTAGCACAAGAAAAGAAGGCAGAAGAAAAGACTAAAAAGAATGTGTATGTGCCTACTATTCAAGAACGCATTCGCGATCAGTCTATCGATATGATTGAAGACATTGACGATTGGTTAGAAACATGGATCACAGACCCTGCTACATTTGATCCAAAGGCGTTTGATTTTAAAAAGCACTTTGACAAACTACAACCATCACAAGCACACGCTCGCAAGATGAAAACATTCTACGACGGTGTGCTGAACGACTATGACGAACTAGAGCGCATGCCTACAGCTGGACAGCTAAAGAAGATGGACGAGCATACACAGGATATGTGGGCACAGCTCAAAGAAGGCTACGCACATCTTAAAAAAGCAGACATTAAGAAGTTCCGCACAGCTATTGAAGAACTAATGGCAGCACTGGACTTTATCATTGACAGTGCTAAAGCAACACGCAAGCCACGCAAGGCCAAGCCTAAGAGTGCTACTAAGCTGGTAGAGAAGCTCAAATATGCCAAGACTGATGAAAAGTATAAACTTGCATCAATTGATCCTACACTAGTAGTAGGTGCAAATGAACTTTGGGTGTTTAATACTAAGACACGCAAACTGGGCAAGTATGTAGCTGCTAACATTGATCCAAAAGGTATGGGCCGAGAAGGTTCGGGACTGAGTGTTAAAGGCACTACTATTATTGGCTTTGATGAAGCACAAAGCATTCAAAAGACTATTCGTAAGCCCGACGAAGTACTAAAAGAGTTTAAAGCAGCAGGTAAAGTTAAGTTACGCACATTTATGGACAATATTAACAGCGTAGACACAAAACTTAACGGTCGTAGTAATCCGGATACTATATTACTGAAGGTATCCTGATAAATACTGTATGAACAATACAGATCTACGAGCAGGCATTGATGCCCTTTATAACGCAATAGCAAATCAGACTACGCCGCAGCTAGCAGAGCGTAGTTTAACAGGCGATCACTTAAACGGTGGAACTTACACAAGCTTTGCTAGTACTGGTATCAAAGATAATGCTTCGGCAACAGCACTTACAGTTAAAGACGACGGGATAGTAACACCTACTATACAGACACAGCGTATGATAGGCAATGTTACCTTTGACGGTAGTGTAAATATCAAAGGTGGACTGTTCTGGGACAGTAAACAGTTTAAAACAGATATTATTGCACAAGCAACCGCTGCCGCTGCTGCTATTGTTCCTAAGATTGATTATACAAGTATACCCATCGGTGGATTAAAAGGCGATCACATACGCGGTGGTACTATTGCAGGGTTTAACAGCCAAGGTATTACAGATAGTGCAACCAAGACAGCACTCATCGTTCGCAATGAGGGTATTGAAACAGACAGAGTAAAAACAAGAGTTCTAGAAACAGACAATCTTGTAATGGATGATGCTACGTTTGCAGGTGATCTAACAATTACTGGAACGTTTACTGCGGAACGTATGCATGTAAACGAAATTACAAGCGACAGTAGGATCGAACGTTCGGAGCCATTACAGTTTCACGCTCCTAAAGGCGGCAATATATACAATCAAGGATTGCTTTGGGTAAATCCAGGAGAAGCAACAAAGCAATTTGTACTTCTTAACAATCCTGATCAATACTATAGCAGTGAAAATATTAATATCCACAGAGATAAGGAATATCTTATCGGTGGGCTTACTATGCTTAACAAGGACAAAATAGGCGATAGTATACACACGTCAAAACTAAAACGTGTTGGTAGATTAAAAGGTCTACAGGTAGATGGTAATTTTGAACTAGACCAATTTATGTTTTATAGCTCAGTATCCAACAGATTGGGATTCGGAGTAGAAGAACCAAACGGAACAATTGGTATTGCAAGTTTTGACAACGACTTTATTATCGACGTGGAAGATACTTCGAGCAAGATCGGTAACTTTAGTAGTACACCGTTGAACATTATTACGGATAATGTTCCTCGTATTCAAATCAGTGCTACAGGAAACAGTATTGTTATTGGTAGCAACATTGAAGCAAAGACTAACATTCAAGGCAAACTAGGTATAAATGTAAACTCGCCCGATGCTGACATTGTAACAGCAGGACCAGTAAAATTCGAAGGTAAGAAGTTTTCAGTAGGTGAAAAATCACCTACAAATGGCATTTGGAATAAAGGTGACATTGTTTGGAATCAAAATCCAGCGCCCACGGGATATGTGGGGTGGATATGTATAAGATCCGGTAATCCTGGAGAATGGAAACCTTTTGGACAAATTCACAAATAAAAAAATAGAGGGTATTATAATGCAAACAAAAGTATGGGGAGTACTAGGGCGTATACTTCCAGTAGCTGCACTTGGTTTAATTTTTATGATCGATCTTGTGGGCTATAGTGATACTCTAAGCAAGGTTAAAGTATTAATCGGCGTGCTATTTTTTTCTAGTGTAGTATATTGGTGGTGGTGGAGCACCTATAAGATCTATCAATTATCTATATACCTAAGTTCAGCAGAGAAAAAGCTACAGGACGTAGCTTTAACTCTTAAAGATATTCGTAAGTCGTTAAAAGATTAACCTATTTTCTTAATTCTAAAGAATGCCTGTGCAATAAAGAAATCTGGCTCTTGGTCGCCACCGTCTGCTACAACAGTTACTTTATTATTCGAAGCAGTTGCATTTTCAAAAATTGCAGTCATAGATAGTTTCACTGAGCCACCAGCATCAATTGAGGTGTCAACAAGATTACTTGATATGTCTTGAGTTAATACTGTAGTATTGTCAAGCGCTTGCATAATGTATTTGTCTACTAATGCAACACTAACATTACTATAAGAAGGATGTATTGTTGCCTCAATCTCATAGGTAGTGCCTTGTTCAAAACCTACAAATGCACCACTTGAAAAAGTAATGCCTGACAGTGTAGGATCGTATGTAGCACTGCCTGGACCAAATCCGTTTGTTCCTCTATTAGCAAATGTAACTTCAGTCCATGTCCCTAGATTTGCATCACCGCCAGTAACACCAATAAAGTCACTACCAGAAGCAGGACTGATTGGCGCAGTACTTTGTAAGTAGAATTCTGTGCGTTCTAGTAGTACAGGTCCGTTGATTACGTTTGCATAATCAATTTCTGCATTTGCTGCATCAACTAACACTGTGTCATTGCCATCTGTAGATACTACATTTCCTTTAACAGGTCCTGAAAACTCATTTGCTGTAACAATGCCAACACCACTGCCTGTTGCAGATATATTACCATCGAACGATACTGTGCCACCTGAAACACTTAGTGTAGGGCCATCAGCAGTTATACTGGGTGTAGTTAATCCTCCGGTTTCGATTGCTATACTTGTAGTAGCACCCGATGCAGTAACCGCTTGTAGTGTAGGTGCAGATGCACCGCCTGGTAATGCAACTGGCTTCCATTTACTTTGTCCACTATCGTATACCAGTACATCGCCGTTTAATAGCTCGCCATTAGTACCTGCGGTATAATCAATATCTGTTATATTAGTTAATGCTGCTGATAGTGATGTTGTAATATTGCCATCTGCTAATTCACTTAGTGTAACAGAACCATTCACCCCGCCATTTGCACCGCTAGCAATTAGCGTAATAGTCGGTGACGGTAGTGCATTATCAATAGCACTTGTGATGTGACCTTTTGCATCTACTACAAAGCTAGGAATAGCACTAGTACCACCATACGTAGCAGCAGTGACACCTGATGCTGCATGTCCTACATTAACTGCATTGGTTGCTGTTACAGCAATTTCAATTGTATCATCTGGGATAAATGTAATAGTTTCTCCCAAATCTATATCTTGTGTGCCTGGTGTACCAAGACTGTCAGCAATAGTAATTTTGCTATTGTCTAGAGATGCATTTGGAATATTTTCAGCAGTAACAGTCGGAGTTGTGCCTTCACCGGAATTGTTTGCCAGTGTAATTCCTGTGCCAGCAACTAAACTTTGTACATAAGCACCCTCAGTATGCGATCCTAGTGTAATAGCATCAGCAACTGGTGCTACAGTAATAGTAACATCGCCTAGATTTGTCATTGTAGCAACACCGGCAACTGAACCGTCGATTGTAATCACAGGATCATTTACGTCTATTGTAATTGAACTTGCTGAATCGTTGTATGTTGTAATTAAACCGCTGTGTGTTGCATTGTCAAACAGTGCCGCGGCTGCATCTTGTACTCTTTCATCAAAATTAGTAATCGAAGTATTTGCAATAACAATATTTCCGGAGCCATCAACATCTGCTGTTGTAGCACCTGTTACTTCACCGAACAAGCTTACTTCAATTGCAGATTGTAGTGCAGTTGCAGTATCAGCATTACCAGTTAAATCACCAGTAACATTGCCCAAGAATGTAGCATTTGATCCATCTGAGCCATTTTCTAAAACTGTAACCAGTCCGTCTTCTGAAAGCACGTTACCTGTTAAATCACCTGTTACTCCGCCAATGATATCGCCAGTGACATCACCTATTAAATTTGTAACTAGGTCTTTGTTCATTGACCAACGGTCAGTTGCACTTACATATGTAAATGTTGCGCCTGCGCCATCTACTGTTAGACCTGCGCCGTTAGCAGCCGCTGCATCAGCAGCACCTTTGGCTACTGTAATATTAAGATCAGCAACATCTAATGTTGTGCTGTTTACTGTAGTTGTTGTGCCGTTTACAATTAGATCTGTTGTTACAGTTAAACTTCCTGGAACAACCATTGCAGTTGGAAGACTCATTGTTACATTGGCAGTTTCAAAGCCACTGCCAGCAACATCAATTTCACCTGCTGTGCCTGCGATAGTTGCAACATAAGATCCAGACGTTTTTGTGCCTAACAGCACAGCATTGTTGTCGATCTCAGGCGCAATTACAATATCAGCAGTACCGTCAAAACTCACAGCTGGTGCTGTCATGAATCCGCTGTTGATAGTAATTGTTCTTGCTGTTTCTAATGCAGTAGCAGTTGCAACGTTTCCGTTAAATTGTGCATCTGTACCGTCTGTACCGTTTTCTAGTACTACAGAAGTTCCGTCGCTTGCGAGTATATCGCCTGTTAAGTTGCCTGTTACATCACCTATCACGCCGCCAGTAAGATTAAATGCAGCACCGCTTACTACAACACCTGTTAGATCCAGTGTAGTAGCTGCTGGAATGTCAATGGCATTTGTTCCGTCACCTATAGTAATAGTAGCACCGTTGATGCTTACAGCACCGCCTGTGTCAACTGTAACGTTACCTGTGTCGTGCTGTAGTCTAATAATGTCAGACCCGTTAGTAATGCTTACCGACTGTCCTGCAACTGAATTAATATCTAAGGATGTTTTTGCAGTAATATCGTCTGTGCTAACTGCTGCATCTATATTTGCTAACGTCAGCGAATTAGTGTTCACCCAGTCTGTTCCATCGTAGTTTAACACTTGATTTAACAGTAAGTTTGTAACTTCAACATCAAGCAAGCTTTCTAGTGTAGCAGTATTCTCAATTTGTATTGAACCGCTGCTTACATATGCTGTAAAGCCGGATGTGCCGTCAACTGGAATAGTTCTTGCTGAATCAGTATATAGATCAAACTGAGTACTGCTTATAACACTAACAAAATAACTATTGCCGTTTAGCTCAGTAGTACCTGTAACATCTTGAATTGTAATACTAGCACCATTGGCTAGTCCGTGTACAGAGGATGAAGTAATTCTCATAGGATTAGTTAGTGCAATTGCTGATATGTTAACTGTAAGGTCAACACCGTCAATACGTAGTTCATTTGCATTAATTCTTGTGAGCTGAATATTACTACCTTCGACAAGTTGCACAGTTGATGTATTACTGTTTACATCAGTTAATACTATGTCAGTTGTACCAAGCGGAATATCTAGTGTATAGTCTACGTCAATTGAAAACGTGTCAGTTGTATTGTCGCCATTAAATGCAACGCCTCTGCCACGTATAATATTCAGTTCGTCTGTGAAGCTATCTGCTTCGATTTCAGTTTCAACTGTAACTCCGTCAGTTGATTTTAGGACTATCTTCCTAAAAAAATCAAAAAATGCTGCTGGCATTCAACCACTCCTATGTGTTAATTAAATGTATTTATCGAATCTAAAACTAATTAGAGCTTGACATGATGTGCTATATAGTATATAATCAAAGCAATAAGTGGACTTTGTGTTCGTCCCCACTATAAACATTCCGCACACTCCATTAGCAAGGAGATAACTATGGGTAACTACTATTCGACTAAAACATACGGACATAACATTGGTCTAAGTGCAGTGTTTCGGCAACCATATGCAGATCATTCACATTGTAAATTTTTACATGGGTACAGCTTAGGTTTTAAATTTACGTTTGGATGTAGCGGACTAGATAACAAAAACTGGGCTGTAGACTTTGGCGGACTAAGACCGTTAAAGGCTTGGTTAGAAGATACGTTTGATCACAAGACAGTAATTGATAGCGAAGATCCTTATCTATATAAATTTCAAGAACTACAGAACATGGGACTAGCAGAAATTGTAGTATTGGATGGCGTAGGCGCAGAGAAGTTTGCATACCACGCCTGGGAATTTGCAGACGAACTAATTCGAGAAGCAACTGACGGACGCTGTTGGTGTGAAAGTGTAGAATGCATGGAGCATGGTTCTAACAGTGCTATTTACACACCGTATAGTGTACAAAAAACAAGGTCAGCTGAATGAGTTCGCCGCGTTACGTAGTTTGTCTAAAGTACGGCACAAAGTACGATTCAAAATACGTTAACAATCTCTATAACATGGTTAAGCGTCATATGACGCTTAACTTTAACTTTATTTGTTTTACAGAAAATCCAGTAGGTATAGATCCTGAAATACAAATCAAGCCATTGCCAATTACAACAGGAGTAGAAGGATGGTGGTACAAGCCGTTTTTCTTTAATCCTGATCTTGGTATTACTGGTACTGTACTATTCCTAGATTTAGATCTAGTTATTTTTGAAAATATAGATAAGCTATTTGAATTCAATCCTGGCGAATTTTGTATCATTAGAGATTTCAATAGAATAAGAATCCCTAACTACGACAAATTTAACTCCAGCGTATTTAGACTAGAGACAGGACAACACAGACACGTATACGACGAGTTTATAAAAGATCCAAAAGGCCATAGTAAACGTCATTGGGGCGACCAAGATTGGATGCGCTATCAAATTAAACGAGATTACACTTATTGGCCTGATGAATGGATTCAAAGTTATAAGTGGGAAATGCGTGGTAAACCTAAAATGGTTCTAGACAGAAAGCAAGGCGGTAGAAACTTTGATCGCCCGGGCGATCCTAAAATTTTACCTGATACAAGCATTGCTGTATTTCATGGAGATCCCAATCCTCACAAATGTCTTGATGCATGGGTGGCAGAACATTGGAAATGAATACAACTGTAAATATATTTGTAGTGCAAATAATTAATATGGATAGTAATTGGCCATACAAATTAGTAGGCGTATATAGTTCAAAAGAATTAGCCGATGCCGCTGGTATAAGAGCATGTGAAATGTGGGAAGAAGATGGTCGAATGACTCACACTGTAACAATTTTAGCATTAGATGATCTAATCAATGGGGTTGACAGATACGAACTTTGATGCTAGTGTATAAGCACACATACAAGGACACACAATGACTCGAACATATCAGATTTATGCTAACCTTACATTCTTGGGATACGAGTATGCTGATTCTGCAGATAGTGCTCTAGCAAAGACAGACAAAAAATACGGTCCTGCATCCAACTGGAATTGCAATACCTACACTGTAAAACAAATTGAATTTGCCCAATGAAAAACACAGTGAAACGCATAGGATTTGCATGTAAGTATATGCACCCAGATCAAACGCAGAAGAAAAAACTACTAGAAGAAATTCAACGCCCGCTAAATACTCGCAGCACAACAGTACAGTGGCTCAACAGACAGACACGTGATGTTGCTGAAGAACGCTTGTGGGACATTATGGTCCATAACATTGCGTCATACAAAAGGTTGATTGAATATGTGGGAAGCCTTCCAAGTGAGCTTCGGATGGTACGATTGGGTTCTGATGTACTTCCTGTTTATACCCAGCGCGACTGGTCTTATTATTGGCAGCGTCCTGACGTTGTTGCCTACGCAGAACGAGAGTTCGCAAAAGTTGGAGAAACGGCAAGAGCCCTTGATGTGCGACTTTCCATGCATCCCGGACAGTTCACAGTCCTCGCCTCGGATAACGACGACATTGTAGAGAGGAGCATAGAAGAATTTGAATATCACACCAATGTCATCCGCTATATGGGTTACGGCAAACGATTCCAAGACTTTAAGTGCAACGTACACATCTCAGGCCGCAAAGGTCCAGCCGGTATTAAAGCCGCGCTTAAACGCCTCTCGCCAGAGGCAAGAAACACTATTACAATCGAAAACGACGAAAACAAATGGGGACTCGAACACAGCCTTGAGCTTGCAGACGATCTCGCTCTGGTGCTAGACATCCACCATCATTGGTGTAGAGAAGGAGAATACATTGAACCAAATGACGACCGTATTAGAAGGATTATTGATAGTTGGCGGGGTGAGCGCCCTGCTATGCATTACAGCGTTAGCCGTGAGGATGTACTACAAGAATTTGATGCAAGTGTACGACCAAATATGGACACACTACTTGAATCCGGATATAAAAAAGCCAAACTAAGAGCACATTCAGATTACATGTGGAATGCGGCTGTAAATGACTGGGCACTGTCGCACTGGCAGTGGGCAGATATTATGGTAGAATCAAAGTGTAAGAATCTAGCTAGTATTGAGCTATATAAATACAGTATGGAGAATAACAATGAGTTACTTGAATCAAATGTACAGACGCAAGGCGAGCCCGACCCAATCGAAATCTGAAAAGAATCCCAATCGTGTAGCAGGTGGTTTACGTGCACAAGGCGTTGATACATTTGAAATGTTGGGCGAAGATGGTAGCGTGCAAAAGATTCCTACCATTGAATACGTGCGTAGTTTAGAAGAGCAATCAAGAAAACAGCGAGCAGCTATTACTGTCCTAGAACGTAAAGCTGCTCGCCAAGAGTCAGAACTGACTGCTATTAAAAATCTTATTAAGCGGACCTAATTGCTTTTATAACTGCATCTTTATTCATGCTAGCATTTGCTTTGACTTTTTTGTCTTTGGCCATAGCAAGTAGATCTCTTTTGTTCATTGCATCTAATCCATCATCTTTCTTAGCAGCCGGTTTTTTAGCTGCTGGCTTTGCTGCTGGCTTTGCTGCTGGCTTGGCCGTTTTGTTAGCTGCTTTTTTTGCTGCTGGTTTCTTGGCAGCTGGCTTTTTCTCTACCGGTTCTGCAGGCACTTCTGGTGTTGCAGGTGCTGGCGAGATACCTAGCATTCTTTTTAACCAATTAAACATAGTATTACTCCTTTGAATTGTGTAAATACGTTATAAATTAATTATCAAAAAGGGAGACCTGATATGGTTAAGAAATGGTTTACAGAAAGACTAAAAGAAAGAACAACACTCGACGGTGCTGTACTAATAAGTGCAGGCGTTGCGTTCTTGATTTTCAAACCAATCGCAAGTCTAGTAGCATATGGTGCAATTGCATACGGTGCATGGACACTATTTAAAAAAGAAAAGTAATTATAATCTACCGATTGGTAAGTCGCTACTAGCACTTAGATTCCATATTTGTTTTCTTTCTACTCCCTTCTTTTGAGCAAATTTCTTTGCATCGCAGTTGTTGCACACGTGAAAGTAGTTGTTGCTTAAACGTTTTGGATCCATACTACCTCGTTCTCTAGTAAATTCTAGATTACAGCAATCACATCTTAACATAATCATTGTTTTAGTGCGGAAATACGCATGTTCCTTGCCGGTTTTACTTCGACGAGTATGCTTTGTTTTTTTTTCGGTTTCACCTAGATACATAAGTATATTTACATTAAGATTATAAAAAATAGCCATAAATATTAGAGAGGATTATTATGACAATTTGTACAGTTACAGCAGCAGCTAACCATCAGATCAGCACATTATGTGAAGAAAATGATTGTTATGCCATCACATTGAATATTAAAGGCGGCGGATGCGCTGGTTTTGAATACGAGTGGGGCACAGCTCAAGTAGAAGATCTAGAACCAGGTGACGAAATAGTTGCTTGCGATAGAGGTAACTTTGTAATTAACAAACATAGTGTAATGTTTTTAATAGGCACTGAAGTAGACTATGTAAAAAGTCTAGTGGGTGCTAATTTTGAAATAAGAAATCCTAATGCACAATCATCGTGTGGTTGCGGTGTAAGTGTAAATTTTGATATGGATAACATACCGCAGTTTTAAAGGAATAAACGATGGCTAAGAATATAATTGACATAGGTGCTGAGGGCAACGACGGTACCGGTGACAGCATTAGAGAAAGTTTTAATAAAGTAAATCAAAACTTTACTGAGCTGTATGCAGTGTTTGGCGTAGAAGGGTCTATTAGCTTTTCGGACTTAACTGACACACCAGAAACATTTATCGGTGAAGTAGGAAAAATACCTGTAGTCAATCAAGAAAGTAGCAGTTTAGAATATAGAAGCATTGTTAGTAATAATGCACTAAACGGTAGTAACGACACGATCGCAGTTACATATACCGAGAACGGTGAAATTGCACTTACTGTCGAAGGCACAAATATTTCGCAGGATAGTACGCCATCGCTATCTGCACCATTTGATGCTGCCAATCAACCAATTGCAAGAGTGCGTGTTAGTCAAGCAGCAGTCGAAGATTGGAAACAAACACACACCGGTGATATTACCATTGAAGATTTAGTCATCGACAAAAGATTCGCAGATGCAACCTATCAACAGCGTTTAACACTTGGCGGAGAAATTAGACTAGAAGACGAGCCGACAACCAACAACCACACAATTACCTTAGATGAATACACAACACTTGCAGGCGATGCAGGAGGTAACTTAACTGTTACTGATCATGGATTAGATTTTACTTATACAGGAGTAGGTTGGATCTTTACCACTGACGGTACAATGCCTAGTGCAGTTGACGAAAACGGTGCATCAGTTGCATTTCTTAACGGTGGTATATACTATAGTAGAATACGTGATGTTGATACTATTAGTTTACATCCAACAAAAGAAAATGCCATCACAGGCGATAACAAAATTTTCCTATCAGGAGGCACAGGTAATGTAACTTTAACTGATGCTGACTTTGATTCAACACTTACAGGTAACTGGTTAGACAGTGTGCCGCTACCGAGAAAATCAGTAGTACGTAAGCAAGGTGATGTAATGGAAGGACTGTTAACACTTGCTGATCACCCGGGTGCTATTAGCGGATCAGGTACACCTGTAGCACCAGATGACCTACAGGCGGCGACAAAACTTTATGTTGACAACATGTCACCTGACAGTCAAATTAATATTTTTGTATCTACATCAGGAGATGACAGACAACAAAACACACCAGCAGGCAGTGAAGGACGTTCACCTGCATATGCATACAGAACAATCAACGAAGCTCTAAAAAAAGCTGAAGAAGTTATTATTGCTGCTCCGTATGAATCAGGACCATACAAACAAACAATCACATACAACGGTGGTGAAGGCGAGTCTGAAGTTCTTACTGAAGGTGTAAACAGCAGCATTTCAAACAGAGGTAATGCCAAGGCATTGCTTACACTAAACAGAACATTCTTGCAGCGTGAAGTAAGCGCATTTGTTGCAGTAACATATCCTAATTTTGATTATGACATTGAAAGATGTGAAAGAGATGTAGGATTAATTCTAGACAGTATTGGACTAGATATTATACGCGGCAATGACGCCAACTACCTGTCACGTTGGGCAGCAATTTCGTACTACGGTACAGTGTCGGGCAAACGTGCAATCGGTGAACAAAAGAATCAAACTCTTGCAGCAATGGAATACTTACAAACACTTGTAAGAGATTATATCGTAACCAATACTGCTATTCCAAGTCCTTACCAAGCAAGATTTACACAAGAAATTAATCTTGCACTTGCACCAGACGCAGGTGCAGCAAGTGCAATCAACAACAGATTTGTTGACATATTTGATATTCTAAATAATGGCGTACTACAACTATCGCAGATCAAAGATGGTATCGACAACTATGTTATTAATCTATCAAATGGTAGTTTAGGTAATGTTGACCAAGCAGCATCGACAAATAAAGATATTATTCCAGGCAAAGTTATTGTTGGTAAAGAATCAGGTGCTATCGGTAGAATTATCGATTATACTACTGCCACTGATAGCGGAAGTGTATTTGACAGTGCTGAACTAGAACTGCTTGAACCGATAGAATTCCTACCAGGCGAAACACTGGCATATGGTAATATTGTAAGAGAAACACAAGTAACACTTAAAATTGAAAGTGGGATATATGAAGAAGACTTACCTTTGCGTGTTCCTCAAAACGTATCTATTGTAGGTGATGAATTTAGACGTTGTTTGATCAGACCTAAAGATCGTATCTCACAGTCTAGACTATCGCAAATATTCTTTTATAGAGATAATGCATTTGACGGGCTAGTACTGGGTGCAAGTAATATAACAGAATTAGTTGAAACTGAGTACGATATTGAAGGTAACCTTTTACGTCAGGCGGCTGTGGGCACATATAATTTGACTGATAGCGATTACACAACCAACGGCTTTGGTTCTGGTGCTGAATTTACAGCAGTGGTTGACGGCACAGGCGAAGTAACTGTAACAATTATCAACGGTGGTGAAAACTTTAGAGCAGGTGATCTAATCACAATACCAGATAGTGTTATAGGTGCATCAGGCGCGGATGCAATTGTGATGACAGTTGACACAGTGCCAAACGGTATTGAATACCTAAATCCGCAAACCAACACAGTGGATGGATATTTTGGTAGGCACTATCTTAAAAATCCAGCACTACCGCAATCAACAGGTGATGGTTTTATCAATCCTGGTGACTGGGTTATGCAAGCAAAGGCACTGATTGATAATCAGGAATTTATAGTTGAACAAACAGAAAATTGGATGCTAGATCAATATCCTGCTCTAGTAGGTACATACGTTAGTTCTACACTAAAAAGTGACCTAAGAACAATGGTCAAAGCATGGGTACATGATTTACAAAACGGCGATCTAGAAATGTCTCTGGAGCAGCAGGGTATCTGGGGTGAAATGTTGCCCACATACAGTGATTTTAGTACACAGCTACAAGCAGCAATTGAATATACTGCAACACTATCTAAAGAAATTATTACTGGTGCAGTTACAACAACATACGGAGAATCTCCAACTTATTCTGTAGATTTATTTTATGGTGACACTACCCCAACAACATGGATTGGCAACAACAACTATCAAAAAAATGATTTTATACGAGCAATCGATGGTTCTGATACTGTTTTTTATAAAGCATTCAAAACACACATCAGCGGAGAATCATTTGACGCAGAACAAAGAGACACTTACTGGACTCTAGTAAACAGCGTAGACAGTATTATTGACGGTTTTAAAAATCTATCTCTAAAAGCGTTTGCTGGTGATTATAACCCACCCAAGCACAACAAAGATATCGATGTATTCTTGATGAATGACGGTACTATTTTAAGAAACATCACTGTACAAAGACAGGGCGGATTTATGTGTGTGCTCGATCCTGAAGGACAGATTCTTACACGCTCACCGTACATCCAAACTGGGTCCAGTTTCTCACAGTCACTTAACAAGCAAGCATTTAGAGGCGGATTGTTTGTTGACGCATTTTGTGGTAACAGTGCACTAGAAGTTACCAGCCAAATTGATTTAGATCCGTTTAGATTGTCTGTACGCAGTTTACCAGGACAGGGACTGTTTATACGACGTCCACAAACTCCGTGTCCTTTCTATATAGACGGAAGACGCTTTCAAGTTAACAGTGTAACAAATTATAATGCAGACGAAGGCACAGCTACACTTATACTAGATAAAAATTCTAATCCAAATAATGATGCAGTTGGTCAAGGCTTTACAGGTGTAACAAGTGTTATTGATGGAATTGATTTAGACAGTGCTACTGACAGTACGCCTATTACAATTACACTACAGACTGCTGGTAATAGATCAATGTTGGGCAACGACTTTACACAGATTAACGATCTTGGATATGGTCTAGTTTGTGTTAATGGCGGTATATCAGAAATGGTTAGTATGTTTACATACTACTGCTGGACAAGTTACTATGCTAAAAACGGTTCAGAAATTAGATCACTAACAGGATCAAGCTGTTATGGTGAATACGGTCTTGTATCAGAAGGTGCTGACCCTAACGAAGTACCAGATAGAATTTTCCTAGCAGAAGATCTAGTCGAAGCAGGAAAAACATTTAAAGCTGATGTAATTTTAGAAATGCCAACAGGCGTAGTTGTAGCAGCAGGTGATACTATCACACAAGATACTGCAACTGGCGTTGTTGTAGTGAGCACGTCAGGACAGTATATCTATCTAAAAGACATAAACGGTGTATTTAATAATTCTGAACCGCTCGACAGCGGACTAGGCATACCGGTTGCAGTAGATGCAATTGGTTTCTCAAACGCTATAGAATCATTATCTGTATACACTTATGACTTTGCAGGGATCCCTTCATCAAGAGGCGAAGTTGACATCTATCACCCCGTACTCGACAGAATCGATAGATATCTAGTTACTAATGTAGAACGTGTCGACACACACGTGGTTGGTAGATTTGACGATGTGGACTTTTCACAAGTTCCAGTGGCAGGATCAGGCACAAAGATCAATATTCGTAAAACACAGCGTGCATATGTACCAGAAATAATTCTCGGCGGAACAGGATACAGCGAAGAAGGTATATTTAAAGTATTAGGTAGCAATCTAGGCGGTACAGATGTACTTCACGATTGTACTTTTAAAATTACTGAAATTGACAACGGTGAGTCAGCAGGTCCAGGCGCAATTACTGGAGTAGAAGTAACAGTTGGTACACCGTTTGTATCCAGCGACGATGCTGTACCTGTATACGACGGTACAATATATAAATTAAACTTCAGTACTGGGTCACAAACCGGAAACGAGGGTGCATTTAGTAAAGACGGTCTAGCTGAAGTAGTTGATTGGGGATCGTTTGTAGATTATAGACGCAACAGTGTAATGATCTTAGATGATGTATCAAGTATTAATACACTTAAAATTCGCCCAAGTACTGCTATTATATTCGATGAAAATCCTGGATATGTTTATAGATCAATCAGTTTCCAAAAAAGCAATAGTGTAGGAACACTATTGACTGACACACAAACATCACTGGGCATTGACACAGTCTACGATTATGTAAGACTGTTAATCGATCAAAACAAAGCAGTAGACTCGATTGGTACTTCTCTTACTGCACAGGGTGTTCCGTTAACAGGCGGTACTACTAAAGGTGCTACAGTCGACGATACTACACTTGCTATTCAAGTAACAGCAGATGAAAACGAAATTTATAGACTAAACAATAACACCAAAACACCTCTATCACATAGACCTGCAGGTACTAGTGAAGATACCTATCAAACTCCTTTGATTTTTACTTGGAAAGGTAAAAAGTTTTATGCATTCAACTATAGAACTGTTAGACTGGACGGTGCACTAGAAAAAGAAGCAGCTCCGGAATTTTGGACTATCAGTGGTAATGAATACGCACTAGTTGATATTGAAGAAGTGTTAGATGATCAAGGTGATCAAGTTACAATTAATACTGGACATACAGGCATAGGTATTCCTGAATCAACTATTGTTTCAGGTGATGTAGTAACATTTAGATGTGGTATTGCAGAAGGCGCCAAAGGCGATGTTACAGTTAACATCAGTACAACACGAGCAACAGGACATGATTTCTTAAATGTTGGTAGTGGCGGGTTTAATACTTCAAACTATCCAAATGTTATTTTTGGTGCGCCTAGAGAAGGATCGCAGACAAATGAAGTTGACGAACGTA
>P_2C_Liq_2_UnCtyDRAFT_1000224_pt1 | contig 16437 bp, 12 predicted proteins | sample Pon2CUnioCityCA_FD_10236 | JGI IMG/M metagenome (IMG submission 10236) | reverse complement strand
GGCGGGAGGGTTGGGTTGGTGGGCCTCTCACTGGATTGCGCGTCCGGTGAAGCGATTACAGCAGGCGGCCCGAGATGTGGCCGATGGCAATTTTTCGCGGCGGGTTCAGGTCCGACAACCGCAGGAAGTGGCGGATTTGGCGGATTCGTTTAATCTGATGAGTGAGGATTTGGAGCGATCGCACCTCCATTTAGAAACCACCGTCGCCGAACGAACTCAGGAACTCAAGCAAGAAATCCAAGAACGCCAGGCGATTACAGCCGAACTGCATCGCTCAGAAACCCGTTATCGTCTCTTGGCTGAAGGCACTCACGAGGCGATCGCCCTGCTGCATGAAGGCCACGTTAGTGACTGTAATCATGCCGCGTTGCAGCTATTTAACGTCCCGAGTAAAGACGAGTTTTATGGTCTAACGCCCTGGGGCCTCTCCCCGCCCTATCAACCCGATGGCCGTTCCTCCCAAGTCGCCGCCCAAGATTGGATTAACAAGGTCTTAGAGTCGGGGTCACAACGGTTTGAGTGGGTTCATCGACGACTCGATGACAGCGTATTCTTTGCTGAAGTCTGTCTCAGTGCGATTGAAGTTGAACATAGCATTCTCATCCAAGCCGCCATCCGCGATATTAGCGAGACGAAACAAGCCGAAGCTGAACTACGGGCGAGAGAGGAGCAGTACCGAACCCTCGTCGAAACGGCCAACTCGATTATCCTGCGCTGGAACCTCGAAGGCACCATTACCTTCATTAATCGTTATGGTGAATCCTTTTTTGGCTACGGCCAGGATGAGTTACGAGGACAACCGCTGGCGATCATAATCCCTGATATCGGAACGACCTTTAACTGGCGAGAGTTTGCCCAAGAGTTAGCGGACAATCCCAATTGTCGGACGACTCGCGAAGATCCCAATGTCTGTCGGGATGGAACCTGGGTTTGGGTTCTCTGGACCAATCAGCCCATTTTTAATCCCGATGGGACGTTATTGGAGATTTTAGCGGTTGGGAACGATTGTACTGAACGTAAACGGGCGGAGGTGGAATTGCGACAGGCCAAGGACGCGGCTGATTTGGCAAACCGAGCTAAAAGTGAGTTTATCTCGAATATGAGTCATGAATTGCGGACGCCTCTCAATGGCATTCTCGGCTATAGTCAGATCTTTAAACGTCAAACCCATCTTCCGCCGGCGGTTCTCAATGGGGTGGAGGTGATTCATCAATGTGGAACCCATTTATTGACGCTGATTGAGGATATTCTCGATTTTTCCAAGTTAGAGGCCCAGGGGATGACCTTGGTGGATAATCCGTTTCCTTTGCAGAATTTCCTCACGACTGTGGTTCAGATGTTTGACCTTAAGGCGGCTCAGAAGCGGTTGACGTTTGTCTGTGAGGCGGCTGAACCCTTGCCAACGGCGATTATTGGAGATCAGAAGCGTTTGCGTCAGGTTCTGATTAATTTGTTGGGGAATGCGATTAAGTTCACTGAGCGGGGACAGGTTAGGTTTGAGGTATCTCTGGTTCAGTCGGTGTCTGAGGCGACGGGCGATCGCTGTCTGATTCGTTTTGCGGTACGCGATACGGGGATTGGTATGAGTGATCAACAACTCTCGCGGGTTTTTCTGCCGTTTGAACAGGTCAGTGATCCTAGCTACCATTCTCAGGGGACTGGCTTGGGGTTAACGATTAGCCAAAAAATTGTCCATCAGATGGGAGGACGGTTGGAGGTTGAGAGTCAGTTGGGCCAGGGAAGTTGTTTTTCGTTTGAGTTATGGTTCCCTCAAGCCTCAACTTGGTTAGAGGAGGAGCAACCGACATTGGCTCGGTGTCGTGGTTATAAAGGACCTCGGCGTCGTCTGTTGATTGTCGATGATACAGCGACGAATCGTTTGACGCTGTGCCAGTTGTTAGGGGATTTGGGGTTTGAAGTCCTAGAGGCGGACCATGGAGAAGAGGCTCTCAGGCTGGCTCTTGAACAATCGGTGGATGGGGTGGTGACGGATTTGCTGATGCCGGGCCTCGATGGGGTTGAGTTGATTCGTCGTTTGCGGGCGCTTCCTGCTATGGCTCAGGTGCCGATTTTTGTGGCCTCGGCGAGTCTGTTGGTGGAGGAGCGCGATCGCTGTTTGGCGGCGGGGTGCAATGATTTTCTCGGTAAACCCATTGAGATGGAGATCTTGTTGGCACGCTTGCAGGAGTATCTCAATTTAGAATGGGTGTATGAGCCGGCCAGCCGCCTCGCTGATGCGGCTGAGATGTCAACGGTCTCTGATGTGGAGCCGATGCTGTTTCCAGACTCCCAACAGCTCGATGAGTTGACCCATTTGGCGAAACGGGGCAGCCTGAAGCGGTTGATTGAGGTGGCGGACCGATTTAGGCTCGATAATCCTGAATTAGAACCGTTTGTGCAACACCTGAATCAGCTTGCTCGTAGCTATCAAGATAAAGCTATCTTAGAGCTATTGAATCGGTCTTAACTGAAATTTCTGATGAATGCAATCCCGACGGCAACCCAATCGATTCTTATTGTGGATGATGATCCGGCTAATTTAGAGGTTCTCTCTAATTTGCTAGAACGATCTGGATATGAGGTCCTGATTGCTCGGGATGGCTATAGTGCGATCGAACGGGCTCAGTATGATCCGCCAGATTTGATCTGTTTGGATGTGATGATGCCAGGAATTGATGGGTTTGAAACCTGTCGCCGTTTGAAGCAAAACACCGAAACGGCGGATATTCCGGTGATTTTTATGACGGCGTTATCGGATATTGAGCATCAGGTGATGGGGTTGGGTTTGGGGGCGGTCGATTATATCCCCAAGCCGTTTTATGAGGATGTGGTTTTGTCTCGGGTGCAGTTACATCTTAAGTTACGCCGGTTAACGGATTCTCTGGCCAACCAGAATCAGCAGTTGGAGCAGTTGGTGGGCGATCGCACTCATCAACTCGAAGACACGATTCATCAGTTGCAAGTGACGCAACGAGAGTTAGAACAGCGAGAACAACAGTTAGCTCATGATGCGCTTCATGATTCTTTGACGGGGCTTCCCAACCGAGTTTGGTTGATGAATCGGCTCAATACGCTGCTTCATAATACAGCCAATTCTGCGGAGTTTGCGGTGTTATTTTTAGACCTCGATCGCTTTAAAGTCATTAATGACAGTTTGGGACATTTGGCGGGGGACGCGTTACTTAAAACTGTGGCTGGGCGACTTCTAGAAATCCTTGGCCATGATCCACAAACCTTGGATAATTTGAGTCCTGATTTTCCTGACACGGGACTGAGTACAGTCTCTCGTTTGGGAGGGGATGAATTTGTCATTCTCTTGGAAAATATCTCAGGGTTGGAAGAGGTTTTGGCGGTGGCTCGGCAGGTTCAACGTCAGTTTTCGCTGCCGTTTCATTTGGCAAATAATTATGAGGTGTTTACGAATGCGAGTATTGGTATTGCGCTCAAGAATGTTCAGTATCTCCATTGTGAAAATGTGCTGCGAGATGCCGATATTGCGATGTATCAAGCCAAGCAAGCTGGGCGGGGACGCTATGCTATTTTTAATCCGCAAATGCAGGCTCGGGCTAAGTTACGTTTGGAGTTAGAAAACGATTTGCGTCATGCGGTTGAACAAAAACTGGTGATTCAAGAGCATTGGCAAGGGAGGAGTTCCCATCGCCAGGGGCTGGGGGCGGATAATGAGTTTAGTTTATATTATCAACCATTGGTTTGTCTGAAAACGGGAAAGATTCGCGGTTTTGAGGCGTTGTTACGTTGGCATCATCCTCGAAAGGGCCTCATTTCACCGGTAGATTTTATCCCGATTAGTGAAGAGATTGGTCTAATTCATCAACTGGGAAGTTGGGTGTTTTGGGAGGCGTGTCAGCAGTTATCAGATTGGCGATCGCAGTTTCCGCACCTACAAGATTTGACGCTCAATGTCAACCTCTCTACCATTCAACTGATGCAACCCCAACTGGTAGAGTTGATCGAAAATGTTTTAATGGGAGTACAACTCCCTCAAGGTTGTATCAAACTCGAAATTACTGAAACTTGTTTACTGCAAAGTAATGTTCAAGTTTTTGATATTCTCCGCAAACTTCAAGAATTAGGATTATCCCTTTGTATTGATGATTTTGGCACAGGATACTCGTCCTTAAGCCGTTTACATGAGTTCCCCGTCCATACGCTCAAGATTGACAAAGCCTTTGTTGCTCGTTTACAAGAGAAGTCAAACGGAGTCTCGGAAAATGGCAATGAAATCGTCCATACCATTATCACTCTGGCTCATGCTCTGGGGATGGATGCCGTGGCGGAGGGGATTGAAACCCCCACGCAGTTGGCGATTGTGCGAGCGATGGGCTGTGAACTGGCTCAGGGCTATCTGTTCTCTCGTCCACTTCCGCCTCAGGAGGCTGAGACGTTTTTGGTTACGCCAGAGCGATTTACAGCTTGGCTTCCGGCGGCGATTCCTCATTCAACACCCTCTTCTACCACTTGATAGTATTTAGCTCGGTATGAACTCACAACAGCTCGACTACGGCACGATTCTGATTGTCGATGACAATCCAGCTAATTTAGATGTTTTGTCGGATTTTCTCGATAGTTCGGGATTTGAGGTGTTGGTGGCTCAAGATGGCATGAGTGCTATCGATAAGGTCAACTATGCTCCGCCTCATCTGATTTTGTTGGATATTATGATGCCGGGAATTGATGGGTTTGAAACCTGTCGTCGCCTCAAAGCCAATCCCGACACTCAGGAGATTCCCATTATTTTTACCAGTGCGTTGGCTGATACGGTGGATAAGGTGAAGGGCTTATCTCTCGGAGCGGTTGATTACATCACAAAACCCTTTCAACAAGAGGAGGTTTTAGCCCGAGTTCGTCTGCATCTGAAGCTCTATTTTATTGGACAAGAGTTGGCCCAACAAAATTCGTTGTTGGAGCAGCGGGTGAGTGAACGGACGGCAAAACTCAATCAAGTGATTCAGGAGTTACAAACGGCTCAGGTGCAACTGATTCAGAGTGAAAAAATGTCGAGTTTGGGGCAATTGGTAGCGGGTGTTGCTCATGAAATCAATAATCCAGTTAATTTTATTTTTGGCAATTTAACTCATGCCAATGACTATACATCGAGCTTGCTAGAAATCATTAAAACCTATCAAGATAAGTATCCTGATCCTGATGAAGACTTGCAGGAAACTTTGGAGGAATTAGAGCTGGAATTTTTGATTGAAGACTTGCCTAAGTTGCTGCGATCGATGCAGGTGGGGGCTGAGCGGATTCGTGAGATTGTTTTGAGTTTACGGAAGTTTTCTCGTATTGATGAGGCGGAGTTAAAGGCGGTGGATATTCATGATGGGATTGATACAACGTTGATGATTCTCCATAACCGTATTAAGGTGCGCTCAAGTAGCCCGGAGATTGAGATTATTCGGGATTATGGAGAGTTGCCGCATGTTGAATGTTATTCTGGGCAACTGAATCAGGTGTTTATGAATTTGTTGGCGAATGCCATTGATGCTCTCGAAGAGAAGCGGGAACGTCGGGAAACGACGTCGATTACGATTAGCACTCGTCGGGTTGCTGAAAATCGGGTGCGAATCTCGATCGCCGACAATGGCTTAGGGATGGAGGCGGCGGTTCGGGATAAGATTTTTAATCCCTTTTTTACGACAAAACCGATTGGGAAAGGGACGGGAATGGGGTTGGCGATCGCTTACTCCATTGTGGTCGAGAAACATAATGGCTCTTTAGTTTGTCTCTCGCAACCGGGCCAAGGGACTGAATTTGTCATCGAAATCCCCGGCGTGCAAGATAGCTGCACAACCGCCGCACCCGAGGTTCAGAAGGTCCAAGGTTAGGGGCGATCGCTGAACTTTTCCAGACAACGAACAAACATCTCAACTCCCATCGCCAACGCCGTTTCATCAAAATCAAAACGGGGGTGATGGTGAGGATAATCGAGGTTTTTCTGGGGATTGGCTGAACCGAGGAAGAAATAGCACCCAGGAACCGCCTCCAAGAAAAAGGACATATCCTCTCCACCCATAGTTTGGCAGTTGGGAACCACCCCGGCGGGGGTTTCAATCACCCGTTCAGCGACACTACGCACCAACTGTGCCATCTCAGGGTTGTTGATGGTCGCCGGATAGAGCTTCCAATAGTCGAGTTCATAACTCGCTCCATAGGCTTGGGTAATCCCGGCGAGAGTCTCGGAGATGCGGCGAGCAAAAAACCCCTCATAATCTGGTTTAAAGTAACGCACCGTTCCACCCAACTCTGCTGTATCGGCAATCACATTTAGGGCAGAACCACTGTGAAATTCTCCGACGGTGACGACGGCGGCGTTGATGGGGTCTACATTCCGGGAGACGATCGCCTGTAAGGCATTCACCACTTGCGCACCAACAACGATCGCGTCAACGGTTTGATGAGGAATGGCCCCATGACCCCCCTTACCGAGAATTTTAGCTCGGAACAGTTCGACTGCTCCCATAAGCGCTCCCGGACGAACGCCCACGGTTCCCAGGGGTAAGCTGTTCCACAGATGTAGGCCAATGATGGCATCGACATCAGGATTCTTGAGTACCCCGGCTTCAATCATGGGTTTTGCGCCCCCTGGGCCTTCCTCTGCGGGCTGGAAAATCAGTTTAACGGTTCCGGGGAAGTTTCGGTGTTGACTGAGGTAATAGGCGGTTCCTAGGGCGATGGTGGTATGGCCGTCATGACCGCAGGCGTGCATTTTACCGTCGTGACGAGATTTATAGGGAACCTCGTTTTCTTCTTGAATGGGTAAAGCATCCATGTCGGCGCGAATCCCTAAAACGGGTCCCGGCTGGCTTCCTTCGATGACGGCAACAAGGCCGGTTTTGGCAATCCCGCGTTGATAGTCAATGCCCCAATGGCTGAGTTTTTCGGCCACAAACTCGCTGGTGAGGTGTTCTTGAAACCCGAGTTCGGGCAACTGGTGTAGATGTCGCCGCCATTGCACTAGTTGCGGCTGAAGATCACGGATTTCAGGTCGTAGACGCTGGTGAAGCATGGCGGAGGAGGGGATGGAAAGGGAGGTCGAAACTGTCATAGATGGAGGTATTCGAGGGGAATGTGAGATGGGTTTGAGGAGAGAGATGCCCCATTTTTCCAGTTTAGGTGATTTTTTTGAGGATGTTTTGAATCTGGCGTTTAGGGAGGGGTTGGTTATGGGGCGATCGCCCAAATGGGGACAGTTTACGTCAAAAGGAGGGCGTAATTTGGCTCGATATTGCTCTACAATTGGGCGATCGCCTATGGCATTGTTGAGGCAAAATGCCAAGATAATGACAGTCTTTGTGCTGCATCCTTTGTGCTGCATCCTTTGTGCTGCATCTGCTCCCTCGCTCGTTTGTGCTACTGATGCGATCGCCTAATCAACTCGAAGTTGCTGAATATCTCTGCTGGCTGAGTGCTGTCATCGGAACCCTGGTGGCGGCGGTATCGGGTCGAATTGTCTTTGCTGGGGTTCCGCTGTCGCTGTCGTTGTTGCTGAATTTGATCAATCGCCGCCGTTTGGAGGTGATGCTCAATCAGCGGGCGATGATGGCGGTGATGCAATTACAAGATCAAGTGGGCCAGGAGTTTGATCTGCTCTATAACTCTATTCCTGAGTCGGGGAGAGTGTCGTCTGTGTCGTCTCGGGGAGGGTCGCCGCAACCGTTGGATTTGTCGGCCAGGGCCACTGATGAGAGACTGCAAGAGGTGACGCAGCAGTACCATCAACTTCAGGGGCAATATGATCGGCTACATATGACGTTAGCCGAGACGATTGATTATCTCAATCATTCGCCGCTTCCCCAGCGTCTTGATGGGTTGGAAACTCGTTTAACTGAGTTATCTCGGCAGTTGGACCAACTGCGACAGCAGTGGCGGACGACCATTCCGATTGAGGTCCCGATTCAGGTGAGTCAGGAGTCGGATACTTCTGAGTCGCAGACGTCACAGACAACGGTGGAGACCTCAGACCCGCGTCCAGAGCGCTCTCAGGGGTCGGCGAGTCCGGTGAATTTGCCTTTCCCAACCCATCGACAAGATAGCCAACCCCGAGAGAGGTTGCCAAATCCGACACCGGCCCCGGTTCCCACATTTTCGATTGAAGGCCGGACGGGAAAGCGAGATGGAACTGAGGGTCTCTCGTTGCCGTTACAGCCTGGAGTTTCTTCGCCGGGTTCGTCAGGGACAACGATTCCCCCGGCGGCCGGTTCTTCGGTGAGGGATTCGGCAGCTTCTCCGACGATTTCTGCTAAGATTCATCGGCCTGAGAGGGACAAGACGCAGGAGACCTCAACGGATGTGGCCGCTGGGCGGGAGGTGGGCCTACCGCAGTTTCAGTCTGGGTCGGGGTCTGAGGGCTTGCCGCAACAGGTTTGGGATTGTCTGTTTACGCTCGATCAGTGTCAGGATTGGGTGAGTGATTTGTTGATTACGCCGGATGGGGAGTTGTTGATTGCGGCCAGTTTTGATCGCACGATTCAGGTTTGGCATCTGAAAACTGGGGAGTTGTTGGGAGCGTTGATGGACCATGAGAGTCCGGTGTGTAGTTTGGCGTTGAGTCCTGATGGGTCGTTGTTGGCGAGTGGGAGTTGGGATAAGACGGTGAAGCTGTGGGATCTTCAGGGGCTGCGTGAGTTCCGTCCGACGGCGAAGAAACCTTGGGATGGGATGTTGTTTTTGGGGGATACTTTGGTGGATGAGACGGAGACGGCGGGGTCGGTGCGATCGCTGTCGATGAGTGCTGATAGCCGCTTTGTGGCCAGTGGTTGGTTTGAGGGGGATGTGCAGGTTTGGCAGGTGCGAGTGTCTCCGAAGCGTCGTCGTATTAGTGCGACGCTGTGCGATCGCGCTGAGGTTGGCCAGGGCCGGGTTGAGGCGGTGTGTTTTACCCCCGATGGACGGCAGTTATTGACGGCGGGGGCTGATGGTTCGATTGTGGTTTGGAGTTTTGAGACGGAGACGGGCCGCTTTCATCGCGATCGCCAGTTCACTCAGCTTACGGTTCCGGTGAATGCGATCGCTTTGGCGGCGGAGGGAAGGTTGCTGGTGAGTGGGAGTCGCGATCGCACCCTTGCGGTCTGGGATCTGGCGACTGGGGAGTTACAAGGGGTGTTAGAGGGTCATGCTGGCTCGGTGACGGCGTTGGCGGTTTGTCCAGATGGGGATACGGTGGTCAGTGGCAGTTCCGATGGCACGGTGAAGCTCTGGAGTCTGTCGCAACAGGGGGCGATCGCGTCGTTTTGTGATGGGAGTGATGCGGTGATGGCGGTGGCGGTGAGTCCCGATGGCCAGGCGATCGTGAGTGGGACGGCTGATGGGACGGTCAAGGTCTGGCGGCGAGGCTGAGATGGGTGCTTATCATAGTTTGTCCCTGTTTTGTGGTTTTAGTCACAAAAGTTTAAAAATAAAGCGCTAGAATTGCCATAGACCTCATCAACCCAGGATAGTTGTGACCTATGGCTCTTGTACGACAGGTTGAAATCCGCACTTTGGACTCGTTTCAGGGGGGAATGGCGCAGTTCTACACGCCCCAGTCTAGCCATGAGACGATGTTGGTACAGGTGGCACCTCAGACGATTGATGATTTGTTTGTCCATCATGGTCAAACCGACCAATTGCTGGTGGTTCGGGGCAGTTTGGTGCTGGTAATTTTGCAAAATCGCCGTTATCGCTATATTGCCCTGAGTCAGCAACAGCCTCAGGTGGTGCAAATTCCGCCGGGGGTTCCTCATGGGGCGATTAATTTGAGCGATGACCCCTGTGTGTTGGTGAATGCGGTGTTGCGTCATGGGGACCCTCATCCTCGGGATTATCGGCCGCTGAGGTTGCCCTTTCCCTTTGATTTAGGGGCGGCGAAGCAGGCGTTAGACCTGTTTGCAACTCCTGTTAGTGCGTCGGTGTAGCGATGGGCGGCTCCCATGAGGTTTCGCTGGGATGGTAGAATCAGCAAGGCTCCCGTTTGAGGAGCGTACCGCGCTGCATGGAGAGATTGACTGTGGTTCATACCCCCCTGACGAAAACTGATTCTATCCCCACCTTAAGCCCTAATTCTGCGAGCGATCGCACGGCGTTGGAGGTCTGGTTAAATCAACTGGCCGATCGCATTATCGCCGGCGAGACCCTCGATCGCGAGACGGCGCAGCAGTTAACGGAGATTGAGGGAACCGAGAACATTCTCCTCCTCTGCGCGGCGGCCGATCGCGTGCGTCAAGAATGCTGCGGCAATGTGGTGGATTTATGCAGTATTGTCAATGTCAAATCGGGCAGTTGTTCGGAGAATTGCGGCTTTTGTTCCCAATCGGCCCATCATCCCGGTGAGGATTCCCCGGTGTATGGTCTGAAGTCTCCTGAAGAGATTTTAGCCCAGGCTAAGTCAGCGGAATTGGCGGGGGCGAAACGGTTTTGTTTGGTGTCTCAGGGTCGGGGACCGAAGTATAGTAGTCCCAAATCCCAAGAGTTTGAGCAGGTTTTAGAAACGGTGCGCCGCATTATTGCCGAAACTCAGATTAAACCCTGTTGCGCCCTCGGGGAAGTGACGCCGGAACAGGCCCAGCAATTAGCTGAGGCGGGGGTGACACGCTACAACCATAATTTAGAGGCTTCGGAAAACTTTTTCCCCGAGATTGTCAGTACCCACAGTTGGCGCGATCGCGTCGAGACGGTAAAAAACCTGAAATCCGCCGGGATTCAAGCCTGTACGGGGGGCATTTTGGGGATGGGTGAGTCGTGGGGCGATCGCGTCGATTTAGCCTTCGCCCTGCGCGAATTAGAGGTGGAGTCGATTCCCCTGAATTTGCTTAATCCTCGCGAGGGAACCCCCCTGGGCGATCGCGATCGCCTCGATCCCTACGAGGCCCTCAAGGCGATCGCCCTATTCCGTCTGATTCTGCCGACGCGCATTCTCCGCTATGCCGGAGGACGAGAAGCCGTCATGGGTCAGTTACAGGCATTAGGTCTCAAATCGGGGTTAAATGCCATGTTAATCGGGCATTATCTAACAACGATGGGGCAACCCCCAGAAAAGGACAAAGAAATGCTCGAATCCCTCGGTTTAGAAGGAGGAGAAGCCCCAGTCAATTAGCCCCTTGCCAGAAAAGGGCGACCCTAAAAGCAAGCCCCTACTACATCTCTTCTCCCCTCCTGAGAGGGGAATGAGTGAGTCTTTCTTGCCCCTCACCCATTCCCCATTCACTATTAACTATTCACTATTCCCTGAGATTGACTCTCATTGTCAATTAGCTTAGAATTAAACGATATTTAACCGTGTGGGAGTGTCGAAACGTCTATGTCTAAATTATGGTGGACTGCTTTAAGTGGAGGACTGAGTGCCTTGGGCCTGCTAACCTTCGCTGACCTAGCCCAAGGTCAAGACCTATCGAGTAAACAGCTTGACGGTGGCGATCGCCCCATGTTACTGAGTCAAGTGACCTCCGTCTCCCAACTGTCCGATGTGCAACCGACAGATTGGGCCTTTCAGGCCTTACAGTCTTTAGTCGAACGCTATGGCTGTATCGCCGGCTATCCAGACGGAACCTTTCGCGGCAACAACTTCATGACTCGCTACGAGTTTGCCGCTGGCTTAAATGCCTGTTTAGATCAGATTGTGGCCATTGTCGATGGTGGAGACGGTCTTGATCCGAGTGACTTAGCCACTATCCGTCGTTTGCAAGAAGAATTTGCCGCTGAATTAGCGACATTGCGAGGTCGTGTCGATGGCTTAGAGGCCCGGACGGCCGAACTCGAAGCCAATCAATTCTCCACAACGACTAAGTTGGAAGGCGAAGCCATTTTTGCCCTCTATGGAATTGCGGCTGGGGATAATTTCGCGGGCAATGATATTGACCAGATTACCTCCTTTGGCTATCGTAGCCGCTTGGAGTTCCACACGAGCTTTACGGGAGAAGATTTACTGCTGACTCGTCTGCAAAGTAGCAATATCCCCGCCTTCTCAGATGTATCCACGGGATATCCCGAAGGAGATTTGTTCTTTGCTGATGATAGCGGCGGTGCCGTTGAAGTGGATGCCTTGGTGTATCAGTTTCCTTTAGGAAGAGCGAATGTGGCTTTGATTGCCAATGCAGGGGCGGCTGATGATATCGCCTCGACGGTGAATCCCTTTTTGGATGGTGATGGCGGTAGCGGGGCGGTCTCTCGCTTTGGGACTCGTGCCTCGATGTATTATCTCATGGATGGGTCTGGGATTGGGGTTGAGTATCCCATTAGTGATGCCCTCTCCTTCAATGTAGGGTATTTGGCTGGAGATAGTAGTAATCCTAATCGTGGGGCGGGACTGTTTAATGGGTCTTATGGTGCGATGGCCCAGTTGACCTTCACTCCGAGCGATCGCGCTGAGTTTGCCCTAACCTATATCAATGCCTATAACCGGGAGATGAACACCGGTAGTGTTCTGACGAACCTGCGACGGGCGACCAATGATGCGATTCCGACGCGGAGTAATGCCTATGGCTTCCAGGGATCGTTCCAGGTGTCGGATAACTTTGCTCTCGGGGGCTGGGTGAATTATGTGAATACGGAAACTCTTTCGACTTTGGGAGGACAGATTAATCGCGGCAGTTTCGATAATTGGAATTGGGCGGTGACTCTGGCGTTTCCTGATTTGCTTCTGCCGGGGAATTTGGCGGGAATTGTGGTTGGACAGGAACCCAAAGTCACGGGAGTGAGTTCTGGTTTGCTTGCTGACCTAGGTCTTGATGATGCAGATACCTCGTTGCATATTGAAGGGTTCTATTCCTTGCAACTGAATGAAAATATAACGGTCACGCCGGCGTTGATTTGGCTGACGGCACCGAATCATAATGCGGCTAATGATGATGCCCTCATTGGTGTGATTCGGACGACGTTCAGTTTTTAAGGGTTAGCTAAACGGTTCAATAGGGCAGATAAGTTGGGGGCGGAATCTGTCCTATTGGATCGGAGTTTTGAGGATTGGTGCAGGCGATTGTATTCGGTCCAAAAGGCTTGTTTAATCGAGTTAAGGTCGGCGGTTTCTGCTACGGAAATTCGGACTAATAAGCTACCGTCTTTTTGTTGTTCTAAGGCTTGGGGATTGACGGGTTTATAGTCTTTGCTAAGACTTTCTAAGCTGGTTAATAAAGACTTAAAACAAATTGCTTCTGAGAAGATTAGGTCTAAGGTGATCGACTTGGGATTGAGGCAATTGACCAGTTCTCCGGGGGCAAGACATTCGTGGTCTGAGGCGGGATACCGCTGGAGAAATTTGTTGTCCCAGATGTTATAACTGCGATAAAAGTATTTACAAATAACGCTATCGAGTTGGGTGAGGTTGTCGGTGTGCCAGTCTTGAAGACAGGTTCCGGTGAGGTCGGCGTTGTCGAAGTTGGTTCCATAGACGCGGGTGGATTTGAGGAAGGCGTAACTGAAGTCACTGTCTTGACAGTTGGCTTGGCTGAGGTTGGCTTCGGTGAAACTGGTGTGGGCGAGGTTGGCTTGGCTGAGGTTGGCTTTGGTGAGGTCACTGCGGCCGAGGCGGGCCTGTTGCAGTTGGCTGTGGTGGAGGTTGGCCCGATAGAGGTTGGCCCGACAGAGGTAGGCTTGTTGTAGGTTGACTGATTGCAGGTTGGCCCGAAAGAGGTCGGCTTCGTAGAGGTCGGCTTGGAAGAGGTTGGCCCCTTGGAGATGGGCCAAGCTGAGGGAGGTTTTACTGAGGACGACTCGGCTGAGGTTGGCCCCTTGTAGGGGATAATTGCGTAGGTCTGCGTCGTAGAGGTCGGGAATTAGATGAGGGTTGATCTCTCGCCATTGGTTCCAGGTCTCGACTCCTTGTCTCAGGATGGAGAGGTGTTCTAAGTTCGCCATGAATCGCCCACTCTACATATCTCTCTAGTAGTATCACAGAAAAAGTGGTGGCTTGTTGGCTCGAAACTGGGGTTGAGGAACAAGATTCGCTGAAATGGGGATTTATGTTAGGAAATTTTGATTTTTTGCTGAGGATTAAATGTTAAATCAGGGTTGGATGTATACTGACCGCCTGGGTTCGGTTCGATCGGGGCTGACGGTTTTAGACTATTATGCCCAACGCTATCGCCATTCGACGCGGGAAATGTGGCGCGATCGCATTCTCCAAGGCCAGATCTATCTCAATGATAGGCCCACAACGCCGGATACACCGCTACAAGCGGGTCAATGTCTTACCTATCATCGCCCTCCCTGGGAGGAAGCGGAGGTTCCGTTGGGGGTGGATTATCTCTATGAGGATGAGGATGTGCTGTTGGTGGGGAAACCGTCGGGCTTACCGGTTCTCCCTGGGGCGGGTTTTTTGCAGCATACGCTGTTGTTTCAGTTACGGCGAGAGTATCCGCAGGTTTCCCCGATTCATCGTTTGGGACGGGGAACGTCGGGGATTATGGTTTGGGCGAAGTCTGCTTTGGGGCGATCGCGGTTGAGTCAGCAACTGCGGAATCGCCAGATGGTTAAGGTGTATCGGGCTTGGGTGGGGGATTGGTCTCATGGGAATCTCAGCATCCAGCAACGGATTGGGAAACTCCCTCATCCGACGTTGGGAACGGTTTATGGGGCGACTGATGCGGGACGGCGATCGCAAAGTCAGGTGACTGTGGTCTCGCGACGGGAGGATGGGGTTCTGTTGCAGGTGAGAATCGCCACGGGACGACCCCATCAAATTCGCATTCATTTGGCGGCGGTGGGTCATCCTCTCGTGGGAGACCCACTCTATTCTCCGGGGGGTGGGTTGAATTTAAGGGTTAATCCTGAGACTCAAACTTATCCGGTTCCGGGGGATTGTGGCTATTTTCTTCATAGTTTTCGGCTGGGGTTTTATCATCCCAGTTCGGGCGATTGGCAATGTTGGGATTGTCCGCCGCCTGAGCGGTTGAGGTGAGGTTTTTTGGGGGAAATTTTATTGAAAAATCCCTTGACTTTTTGCGGCTCTTGACGTACCATTGAAGAATGGGAATCTGTGCCGCCATATATATAGGGTCTGTGAGGAAGAAACGGGCACGCCACTTGCGGATTGCCCCTACGTCGTTTTGAGTTGGGCGAAGGTATTAGAAGGGAACTTTGCCGGTGAGCATATCTCGATACATGAGAATCCCGCCTTTGAAGCTATAGAACGGGTAGCCGAAGGTGGCGGGGACGTTTTTCCCGAAGATTCCATGACTTAGCCAGGCGCAAGGATAGCCGAAACCGGGGGCGATCGCCAAGGTCCACCAGGTTTGAGTCATAATAGAGTAGAGAATGGCCCCGATGGCGACGACAAGCCCTAAAACATGGAGTCGGCGACAAATGGGGTTTTCATGGGCTTCGAGGTAGTAGGGGTAAAAGGCTTCAAAGGAGTTGATTTTTTGGGCCATAAGAAGAGAATAGTTAATAGTTAATAGTGAATAGGGAATAGGGAAGAGGTTGTTAGTTGCGGCGGGAGAAGAGTCCGAATAGGGGACCGAGTAAGGCGCCAAAGATGAAGCCTCCGGCGTGTGCCCAGTAGGCGATACCGCTTTCCATTCCACCTGCGTTGACTTGGGCTTCTAGGCTGGAAACGCTGTTAAAGGCTTGTTGTAAGAACCAGAAACCAAGGAAGAAAATTGCTGGAACTCGGACGGTAAACCAGAAAAAGCCGAGGGGAATTAGGGTGACAATTCGGGCTTGGGGGAAGCGAAAAATATAGGCTCCCATAATCCCGGCGATCGCACCACTGGCTCCCAATGTGGGTATCATTGAATCGGCATCAAATACATATTGGGCGAGGGAGGCGAGTACGCCACAGATAAGATAGAAAATCAGATAGCGAGATGACCCCATTTCTTCTTCAATGTTATTGCCGAAAATCCAGAGATACAGCATATTGAAGACGACATGGAGGACACTTCCATGGAGGAATTGCGAGGTGACAAGGGTTAAGGGTTCGGGGATTAAATCGCCGCTGCTTGCTCCTTGGAGACTTTCGGAGAGTTGACCGGGAATAAAGGCAAAGTCTTGTAAAAATGCCTGAAGTCCGGGAGTTCCGAGGCTCAGTTCGTAGAGGAAAATGAGAATGTTGGCGACAATTAAGACATAGGTGACAACTGGGGTGATTTGAATCGGATTTTCATCGTTTAAGGGAACCATTGAATTTTAGGAATCGCTAGACAATCGCGGACAACTCGAAACGGTGGGTGAATGGTTGAGGTTAACCTTTGATTACTTTTCTCCGTCCTCGCTGGGACGTTCAACGGAACGTTCAACGGGACTCTCAAAGCTGATATTCCCGTCAGGAGTGAGTTGGGGGCGAATCATTTGGGAACGGGGACGGATAAAGGGACGAACTGGAGGTGGTGTGGGAGGAACATTTCGTTGTTGATACCCATAGCCAGCGGCGGGTTCGCTGTAACCATAGCCGTCACCGACTTGTTCGTTGCGGTGAAGGGGGGGAATGGGGGGTTCGTCTTGTTT
>P_2C_Liq_2_UnCtyDRAFT_1000215_pt1 | contig 16760 bp, 15 predicted proteins | sample Pon2CUnioCityCA_FD_10236 | JGI IMG/M metagenome (IMG submission 10236) | reverse complement strand
TAGTGCCTTGGATAATATACGGTTATTCAAGGCGGGCGGCGGCTGCCGCAATATGACCGGCAAAGGTACTGACAAATGACTTGAGTCCGGTCATCGATGATAGTTGGGAAAACTTCCCAGAATCGATAGCACACCGTTTTGTAGCAAGAACAGTGGCCGCTGTGTATAACTGTTCTTGCACAAGTCGCTGACAGAGGAGGTTATATCGCTGGAGGTACGAGGCTCCCTCAAATTCTGGAAATACGGCAAAGTGTGGCGATGAGCTTGACACAGCTTTTCGGGATTCTGGGGCATCTTCGACGATCATAAGCCACCCCACAAAGGGACGAGGCTGCTTGCCAAATGCTCCTTCACGATAAGCTGTCCACAAATCCTGTGCTGTTCCAATCGCTTCCTCAGTTCGATTGTTGAAATTATTGCCAAACGACGGCCCGACTTGGCTTTTTAGTTCAACAGCCGCAATTAGCTCAGTCTTATGGATGACTAGCAGATCCCATAACTTAGTTGGACGAAAGTACCCGGGCAAGCTCAGCATGGCTCTATTCTGATGGATCTGGGCATCAGTCAGTCCATTGGCGTTGACGAGATCAATCATCAACGCCAAGAAACCGTCCAGGTTCTTGCCGGCCGTAACACCAGCACGTTCTCCTTGATCTACCTTACCCAAGGCAATCTGTCTCTGTCTGGCGGCTTCCCGGTTCCCCCAAAATGCCTTCACCCCCTCGTGGGCTTTGTCTTCATAATTCACTAAATCAAGAGCCATTATCTATTCCCTCTCAGGGCAAGTCGTTCTTCAGAACTCAGATTATAGAGTCTGAACACAGCTTCGTTGCAGGCTGGTACATCCCGCCTTAAAGCCGCGTCAGCCAACTCTCGCCGTAGCGGCTCAGGTACGTCAGCCCAGTGAGGAACGCGAATCCGACGTAAGTATTGCGCTTGGAAACGTAGGAATCCCCCGCGCATTTTCGTTGAATAGATTTCTACGAAAAGACGACTTACCGCTGAAAGTAGAACAGCCTGCAATGCCCGTAAGTTCCAACTTTCAGACGTAACATAGTAAAGATTGTGATGGGGATAGAAATGTCCAGATTCAAAGACAATATGAGCCTCTCCCTTGATATCGGGAATTAAGAGCTTTGGCTTGGTGGCTAAACTGGGAGTAATGCGATCAATTGTCCGATACCACTGGCTAGGAGTTTTCCGCGCACAGTGTCGTTTGGCGATCGCCCCCCGGCGAGCTTCAAGGTAACGTCTCAACCGAGGATAGTCGTCTAAATTCACCAATCCACCTGACTCAGCGAACGGATTAATAACGCCTTGTCCTTGCCATTGCACCTCCCCCGAGCTAATATCTTTAGTCGTGACTAAGGGTAGCTTGCGATCGCCTTCCACATCTAAGGCCTCGAAATCCCCGATAAATGCCTGATCAGCACCCGTCGCCACACCAATTCCCACCTTACATCCAACCGCTTCCAGGATAGGAAAGCATTGCTCCAAACGCCGAATGAGTGCCACCTGTTCTGATGACTCCAGTAGCCACGGCTGGGCAGCATCGGTCACTCTGATCAGTTCCCGCACCATCGTAGCTTCCTTGGGCAAAACCGGTGCGCGGAGTACGTCCGCCAACTGAGTCAACGTCGCCGCGTCAATCTTGGGACGATGAGCCAACCGAGTCGCACCCGGCCTGTCGCGAGTGATGACAGTAATGGCAGGATACGCCACAACTTGAGAGTGAAATGCCGGAGTATCCACCATATCGACGTAAATCTTCAGGTGGAACTGTTCTGAGATGAGACGTCGCAATGGCCCACCATAGCGATTCTTCATCCAACGATCCGAACAAATCACGCCCAGATGTCCCTGATTAGATAACACAGACAGCATCCGCTCGATGAAGGGAATATAAATGTCGGCCCGGTCATACATGGTTCGGTAGCGGCTGCGGTATGTAGCGAGTAGAGGCGCGGGAATTAGCTCAGGACGGATATAGGGTGGATTGCCCACCACAACCTCAAATTCTCCATCGAGGGGAGTCAGTAAGAAATCCCCCTGTGACAGCCAGCTATCTGCCAGGGTGATTGCGGTTTGCGAGTCAATTCCTTCGCACTTGAGAAGGTTGATCACTGCCGCCGTGGTGTGTTTAAACGAGGTATGGTGCAGCTCAACAGCCCGGATGGCATCACGAAGGTCATTTAAGGCTACGCTGTTGCTTTTAAAGACTCGCCACGCTTTCAATAACCGTTTGATAATCGCCAGCAGGAAATCACCACGACCAAACGAGGGTTCCAACAGCCGCATCTTGTGCAGGGGCTGATCTTCGCGGTAGCCAACGAGATCCAAGATGAACTCCACCACCTCCTCGCGGGTGAAGATTGCCCCCCGTGCATCGGCTTGGGGATTGCAGGCTAACTGCTCAATCGCTTCTTGCACCTGGGGACTGAAATTATGGGAATTGGCGAGATCAAGGCTCAGTTGTCTGAATGGCAAGATGATTTCTCTTGGGATTGATAGCCGGCTATAACTGATTGTATACTGCGGCGATCGCCCCTCACGTCATGGCTACCAACTTCCCGAATCAACCCTCTAGCTCGTCGTTTGCTCTCTCCTCTCAAAGACAATGGCACAATAGAGACAATCGAAGACCCTCGTCATGGCAATTATCGATTTTCCTATGAGTACCACCATCAACACGCCCACGCCCAAGGCTGAGTTGGCCGCGCAAGCCGTCGCCGACAATGCCCTGAGCGACTTTATCCAAGAAACCTTAGCCCTCACCCGACGTCTGTTTATTCAACTGCAACGCCGGCCTACAACCCTGGTAGCGGGGATTATCCAACCCCTGATGTGGTTGATTCTCTTTGGCGCTTTATTCCAAAATGCTCCCGCTGGCCTGTTTGAAGAAAGCCAAAACTATCTCCAGTTCCTCGGGGCTGGGGTGATTGTCTTTACCGCCTTCGCCGGCGCTCTCAATGCGGGTTTGCCGATTATGTTCGATCGCGAGTTCGGATTCCTCAATCGCCTCCTCGTCGCCCCCCTCTCTAGCCGCTTCTCGATTGTTTTGGCCTCAACTATCTATATTGTTAGTCTCAGTTTCCTGCAAACCGCTGTCATCATGGCCGCCGGAACCGTCATGGGGGCAGGACTTCCGGGATTGGCTGGCTTGGGGGCGATCGCCTTATTCCTCTTTTTCCTCATCCTCGGTGTGACCGGCCTAAGTCTCGGCTTAGCCTTCGCTCTCCCGGGCCATGTGGAACTGATTGCCGCCATTTTCGTCACTAATCTACCACTTCTATTTGCCAGTACGGCCCTAGCTCCTCTGTCCTTTATGCCCGGTTGGTTACAAGTGGTCGCCAGTCTCAACCCGCTCAGCTATGCCATTGAGCCAATTCGCTATCTCTATCTCCATGACAGTTGGAGCCTCGGTAGTATCGTCATGGAAGCTCCCTTTGCTGATATCAGCTTCGGCGCGGCTTTGCTCGTATTGTTTGTCTTTGCGATCGCCGCGTTAGCCCTGATTCAACCCCTACTCCGTCGTCGCTTCGCCTAATTCTCAANTCCCTTCGTCAATCCCCGTTTAGGAGGATCTGTTTATGAATCCCTTACGTTTTCTTGTCAGTAGTTCNCTNACTCTNNTCGCCCTGGCCAGCAGTCTGGTTCTCACGACAACGGCCCAGGCCCAAAGCNCCCGCGATGTTCCCTCCAATGACCCCTTCCGGGATAGTGCCAACACCGGCGATCGCGACCCCATGCAAGGGGAAGGTGGGCTAGATATGTTAGACATCATCCACCGCAGCAACTTAAGCGGCGGTCAAACCCTAGAACAATTCCGTTCTGGACAAGAAGGTCGTCTCAACAATGCTGCCGATGATTTTCGTCGCCGTCAACTCGAACTCATCCGCCAACAAAATACTGTCTCAACCGATGAGTTAGAGTCCCCCAATCCCGACAACTAACATCAGTTGCCTAGCACAAAAAAAGATGGGAGTCAACCCCCCCATCTTTTTTTGTATCTTGAAGTCAAATTAGACCCGTTTGTAGATGAACCCCAATGACAACCATTGGGAGCCATGGTTTGGTTATATCACAACTCCCAACTAGCCATCCTTAGGAATTGATGCCATAGGGAACCGAAGGCACAAAGCTCGGAACCACGACATCATCATTTTGCTTCGTCAGCTGATCATAGAGACGCTCCGTATTGGGGAAGTTGGCCGCCGGTAACGTCGGGAAACGACGATAGGGGACAATATCCTCACCAAAGGCCTCGATGTACTCAGGACAGTTNACCATAGTGCTAACGAAACCGCGAATCCCCTCAGAGGCGAGGATTTGGTTATACTTGCGGATTTCAGCCTGATCGCGGGGCGCACGACCGAGGAAGTGCTTGGTTCCCAACTCGATTACTTTGGTGTTGGGATAAGGCGTGTAGAACTCGCGGATATAGAGTTCGGAACAACCAATGCCCTCGATGAACTCTTTGAGGGTAATTTCGCCATTGCTCAGCTTGCTTTCGAGAGCGGTGAACTCGCGTTTGGTGACGTAAGGTTCGATGTCCCGCTCGAAGATTTGCCGGTAGGTGGCCCGGATGACCGTTTGCACCTGAAGTTTGTCGAGAGTGCTGGTGAGTTTGAACTGCTTGGTTTGTTGCCGCTGTTGGCTGACACCCTGCTGAATCCGGAAGTTGACATCGGGATGAGTCCGCATTCCGGCATCGCTAGGAGTTCCCAACTGTACAAAGCGAGGCGCTTCGGGTTCGGGTTTGACCAACATTCCCGTATCGCCGATGCTACCGGCCCGCAGGGAGCGTTGTGCTTGTCCGGCGGGAGTGACATAGCGTTCGTAGGGAACGGTGTCTTCTCCGAAAGACTCCAGGTATTCGGGGCTATCCATAATCGCGTCCACCAAAGCATAGAAGCCTTGTTTGGCGCAGATATCAAAGTAGCGGTTCATCTCGGGACGACCGTAGGTGGGACGACCCAGCAGACGACGGTGGATAAATTCTACGGATTTACAGACGTAGAGGGAGGTCCAATACATCTTGCGGAAGATTTCCGATTTCGCCAAGTCACGGATGAACTCACGCATGGTGATGTCCCCATTTTCAAGGCGAATTTCGGACACCTTTAACCCTTGTCCATCGTACAAGTCCCGTCCAAACACTTGACGGTAGGCCGCGCCAATAATGGCTTGGGTGGTGCTTTCGTTGTACTGAACACTACTTCCCTGGGTGATGGTGTAGCTGGGAACCGGAGACATTTTGAAGACTTTTGGCCCCAACGAACCGGGGTTAACACCTCGCGCACCGGGATTGCTCAGTTGGTTCTCGATACCGGCACCGCGACGGATCAGGATGCGGCGGGTATCTTTCCCAAAGGGCGCTGGCGCATTTTTGGGGCTGCGGGTTTCTTTGGGGAAAATCGCCCCGAATTGGATTTCTAGGGGATCGTTGCCGACACCATAGGGGTGGCGATCGGGTAAAGGCCGCACGTAGTCAGCGAAGAGGGTGATGAATTGCGGAACTTTGCGGAACGGCGCACTGTATTTGAACAGGTCAAATTGAGCGCCCCAGTTGCGGCATTCTTGGGCTTCTTGGCCGAAGCCACGCAGGTAGGGAACGGTCTCTTCGCCGAAGTAATCGGAATACTCCTGAGAATCGACCAGGGCATCAATGAGCGCTCCTTGTCCGCCTTCGGACATGATGGAGAAGTAGTTTTGCACTTCTTCTCGGGAGGAGGGAGCGCGACCGAGGATATGGCGGAAGGCCAGTTCTAGGGCGCGGCTGTTGATGAAGGGTTGGAAGAATTGTTGCCGATAAAGCGGGGTTTTGCACAGACGGCGCACAAACTCTTTCATCGAGATTTGCCCGTCTTTCACCTGAGACTCGAGGTAAGAAATCCCTTGGCTATAGGCTCGGGTGATGTCCCGCTCGAAGATTTGCCGGTAGGCAGCTTTGACAATGGTATCCTTCTCGCTGAAGGACAGCCCCGGCTTCATGGCGAATTTGGAGCGAGGTTCCGCCCCGTTGGCGTAGATTTGGGGCAGTTTTAGCCCTTGTTGATCCGACGATTGCCCTTTGCGAACTTTCTCGGAGGGGGTGGGCGCTTCAAATTCGCTCAGCAGCACGTCAAAGTACTGTTGCACCAGGTCGGCAGCTTCGCGGTCTTGTTTGAAGTAATTGACAGCGGCGGCCCGCATTTCTTGGATGGCCACAATCGTCGCCGCTGAGGAACAGGCGTTCTCGATGATTTCTCGCAGTCCCCGCACGTTGACGGAGATGATGTTGGGATCTCCGGCAACCAGGGCATAGGTGAGGTAGCGCAGGAACCAACTCAAATCTCGTAGGGATTTGGTCATGTTCGCTGGACCATAGCGGGCCACGTTGATGGCTCGGAATCCGGCGGGGGCGGCCCCGGCGCTGGGGGTGAAGAAGAGGTTTTTGATGCCGTCTAGGACGCTGCCTTCTTCTTCGATGTAGCTAACGGTCTCTAGGGTTTCTGAGGCGGCTCCTGCCATGGCCATGACTGGCTCTGGCTTTTCGAGGAAGGACATGGGAGACCCGCCGGTGAAGATGCGGTTGGCGGCGCGGGAAACGATTAAATCTGACTTGGCGGTGAGAATTTGGGCAATCTCAACTCGCTTGGTTCCGGATTTGAAGAAGGTGTCAAGTTCACCCAGTTCGTTCCGTCCCAGGTAACGATCCTGCTGTTCGGCTTGGGAGATCGTTGAGACGGGAACCGTTTTGAAGATTTGCTGGCGCACTAAGGTCGTGCCACCGCTTGCTTTTACACTCATGAGTTATATTTACAAGAACGACAGGATACCGGGGAGGGACAAGGGAGAGGCAAAGGCTTCTTCTTATCCTAGTATTGTTATCCGGCTTAAAACACTCTAGTTTTATTAAGTTCGCACTGTTAAGAAGTATGTCAAAATCAGGTGGCGAACTCGGGCGGTCAATATTCTAATTACCGCGACATGATAAAGGATCGCGGGTCTCTATATGAGAAAACGCAAAGTTTTGTAACGTTTGAGCGATCGCCGATCGCCCCCCTGATCCCAAATCCTACCGCTTGAGTGGGCTGATTCAGCAATTTTAAAAATTGGCATATGACAGACAGGTCTCAGATTAGTGCGGCAGTGCGCCAACTTTACAATACCTATCCCTTTCCCCCAGAACCGTTGCTGGATGAACCCCCTCCCGGCTATAACTGGCGCTGGCATTGGCAGGCCGCCTACAATTTCTGCACGGGACGCAAACCGCCACGGGATGATGTGCAAATTCTCGATGCTGGCTGCGGAACGGGAGTAGGGACGGAATACCTGGTTCATCTCAACCCCCAGGCCCAGGTGACGGGGATTGATCTCAGTGAGGAAGCCATCAATGTGGCCCGCCAACGCTGTCGCCGTTCGGGAGCCGATCGGGTTGAGTTACAAAACCTGAGTATCTACGATGTAAGCCAGCTCGACGACAGTTTCGATTACATTAACTGTGTTGGGGTTCTACATCACCTCCCAGACCCCGTTGCCGGGATTCAAGCCTTGGCCAATCGCTTGAAACCGGGAGGCTTAATGCACGTGTTTGTCTATGCGGAGTTGGGACGACGGGAGATTTATTTGGCTCAGCAGGCGTTAGGGTTGTTGCAAGGGGGCGATCGCCAAAACTTTCAAGAGGGGGTACGCTTAGGCCGCCAACTGTTTCAGGCTCTCCCAGACACCAATCGCCTCGTGGTCGAAGACAAACGCCGTTGGTCCCTAGAAAATCATCGCGATGCTAATTTCGCTGATATGTATCTCCATCCTCAGGAGGTCGATTACAATATCGAAACCCTATTTGAGTTGATTGATGCCTCGGGACTCTCGTTTGTCGGCTTTTCCAACCCCGCCTATTGGCAGATTGACCGCTTGATTGGCTCTGATGACGAGTTGATGGCGCGATCGCAGCAGTTGCCCGAACGAGACTATTATCGCCTCGTCGAACTGCTCGACCCAGAATTAACGCACTACGAATTCTTCCTCTCCCGTCCTCCTCTCGAACGGTGGAATTGGCAAGACGATGAAGCGTTACGTCAAGCCATCCCGGAGATTCATCCTTGTCTGCAAGGCTGGCCGAATCAATCGGTGTTTAACTACGACTATCAGATTGTCGATCTCTCACAGATGGAGTTTGCTTTCATGCAGGCCTGTGAACCTCAGAACACCACAGTCGGCCAACTCTGTGACCAACTCGGCGTTGATTTGGCCGAGGTGCGATCGCTGCTACAGCAACAACTGCTACTCCTGACCCCAGCCAGCACCACTTAAAGATCGCAATCGACTCAAACTCCAGGACGGTTGGCGTACCGCAGCGTGATATGATTGCTTCTGGTTTGGATTAGTCCAGACGCTCCTTCTCGTCAGCCCGAAACGGTTGATTACATCCTATGACGGTTTGAAGCAAGACCTTTGAGTCCAATCAGTCAAACCTCATCGGCTGTCATTAACCCCATCGGTACGGCGTGACCTCGATGTAGGTGTTCTTTGCACTATGCAGCCACGCTTTCAAGACAACCTCACGCCGTTGACGACCGGTCCTCGCTTTCGTCGGTCTAATGACGAGTTTGGCCGCACAACTGCCCCGATCTCGTCCCAGCCGGCTCGCGTCTCTGCGCCTGCGGTGCAACCGGAAACGGTTACCGTTGCTGAGGAGAGCCAATCCTCAGATGAGGAGTATTTTCAGCTTCAGAAGCAATTGTACATCGTGACATTGGCCATTTCTGGAGCGATCGTTGCCTCACTTTGGTGTCTGTACTCCCGTGACTTGGCCCTCAATTACTTAATTGGGGCGATCGTTGGCACAGTCTATTTACGCATGATGGCGAGAGATGTTGGTCGTCTCGGTCGGACGAAGGTTCGGTTGGGGAACGGACGGATGGCACTGTTTATCGGGCTAATGGTGATCGCCACCCAAGTTCAGCAGTTGCAAATTCTCCCCACCTTCTTTGGGTTTATGACGTACAAAGTAGCGATTCTCGTCCATGTCCTGTTGACGACGTTCGCGCCGGACTCAAACTCTTCCAGGCAACCTGTCAATTGATGAGATAACATGCTCGACGTGCTACATACCGTTAACACTTTCCATTTGGCTAACTTGGAGGTCGGTCAACATTGGTACTGGGAAGTCGGTAGCCTCAAACTTCACGGACAAGTTTTTCTGACCTCTTGGTTCGTGATCGCCGTGTTGGCGATCGTTTCAATTTTAGCAACCCGCAACCTGCAACGGGTTCCCAGCGGACTTCAGAATTTTATGGAGTACGCCCTGGAATTTATCCGGGATCTGGCCAAAACCCAGATTGGAGAAAAAGAGTATCGCCCCTGGGTTCCTTTCGTGGGGACGTTATTTTTATTCATTTTCGTGTCAAACTGGTCTGGGGCGCTTGTTCCTTGGAAGCTCATTGAGCTACCCGCAAGTGAACTCGCGGCCCCCACCAACGATATCAACACGACGGTGGCATTGGCCCTGCTGACCTCCTTGGCGTATTTTTATGCCGGATTCAGCAAACGCGGCTTAGGCTACTTCGCCCGCTATATTGAGCCAACGCCAATCCTTCTTCCAATTAACATTCTGGAAGATTTTACCAAACCCCTCTCCCTGAGTTTCCGTCTCTTTGGTAACATCTTAGCGGACGAATTAGTGGTAGCGGTTTTGGTTCTGTTGGTGCCGCTGTTCGTACCATTACCCGTAATGCTACTGGGACTATTTACCAGTGCCATTCAGGCGTTGATTTTCGCCACTCTTGCGGCTGCCTATATCGGCGAAGCAATGGAGGGACATGGTGACCACGATTAGTCACTAACCCTCCCCTGGGGGTTGACGGCAAGACACGACTCCCCCACAAAATTGACCGAGGCCGTTGGGTTGTCCCTCACGGGTAACACTCAATCGGACTCTCAACCGCTCAAAAATTCGACAGTTTTTTGTCGTCTGACGTTTAACTTAGACTGAAAAAAGGAGTAAACAATGGATTCTTTAACGGCTGCTGCCTCTGTTATCGCTGCTGCTCTCGCAGTAGGACTCGCTGCAATCGGACCTGGACTGGGTCAAGGTAATGCAGCTGGACAAGCCCTCGAAGGGATTGCTCGTCAACCCGAAGCAGAAGGCAAAATTCGCGGAACCTTGCTGCTGAGCTTGGCATTCATGGAAGCACTGACCATTTATGGTTTGGTGGTTGCTCTGGTGCTGCTGTTTGCTAACCCCTTCGCTTAATCAGTTTTCTGACGATAGGGGGTTCAGAGCCAGTTCAGGGACGTGAGTCAATGAACCAGGGATTTCTGACCCCCTATGCACGATAAGGAGGGTAAGGACAAACCTAAAACTATGCATTGGACAATCGTACTGGCAACTGAAGCCACTCAAGAGGGCGGGTTGTTTGCATTCGACGCAACCTTGCCCCTGATGGCCGTTCAGTTCATGATTTTGGTCGGGATTCTCAATGCGGTGTTCTATAAGCCGTTGACGAAGTCCCTCGATGACCGAGATGACTACATCCGTGGTAAAACACAAAGCGCACAAACGCGTCTGAAAGACGCTCAAGACAAAAAGGCGAAGTACGAGCAAGAACTCGCCTCAAGTCGCCGACAGGCACAAGAGATTATTAATGCGGCTCGGGACGAGGCTGACAAAACCGCTGATGCTGAAATCGCTGAGGCCCAACGTCAAGCCAATGAGGAACGAGAACAAGCGGCGGCTGAGATTGAACAGCAGAAACAGGCTGCTTTTGCTCAGATTGACCGACAGGTTGATGCACTCAGTCAGCAAATTCTCGAAAAAGTCCTCGGTTCTGAACTCGTGAAACGTTAGCGAGCGAGCGCGAGTCGGAGACTGTTACTGATAATTGTTGTTATGAACGATTGTGATTAACGGTCGATGTCTCGATTGAAGGGTTTGGTCGTGGCTCGGCCGCGATGACAAATCTGCGACGTAACATTTAAGCGATTAGGGTTTAAGAATCATGGAGACTTTTGTGTGGCTGGCTGAGGCCGAAGGAGGTTTTGCGTTTAATCCAGACCCACTCGGCACCAACCTAGTTAACCTCATCATTGTCATTGGTGTTCTGTACTACTTCGGACGAGGATTCCTCGGAAAAATCCTCAGCGATCGCCGCAACACCATTGAAACCGACATTAAAGAGGCTGAGCAAAAAGCGAGTCAAGCCGAAGCACAACTCAAAGCGGCTAACGCTGACCTCGAACAGGCTCAAGCTAAGGCTAAGGGTATTGTAGCAGACGCTCAAGAACGAGCTAAAGCCGTTAAAGCCCAAATTATGGACGAGACTCGCGCTGAAATCGAACGATTGAAAGCCTCCTCAGCTCAGGAGCTTCAGTCCGATGAAAGCCGCGCTATGGCTCAGCTACGTCAACGTGCAGTCAGTCTGGCCGTAGAAAAGGCTCAGACCTACTTGCGCGATCGCCTCAGCGCCGAAGACCAACAAAAAATTATCGATCGCAGCATTAGCCAAATTGGAGGTCAGCGATGACAGGACAAATGGCAACCGCCGAAATTGTTGAGCCTTATGCGAAAGCCTTGATGGCCATCGCCACCGAACATGACTTAGTCGATACCATCGGTGAAAATACGGCTCAAATTCTCGACACGCTCAAGAGTTCCGACGAACTCCAGCAATTTATCACCAATCCCATCATCAAACCGGCAACCAAAAAAGCCGTCTTAACACAGGTGTTTGAGGGCCAGGTGCATGACTATACCTTCCGCTTTCTGCGCCTGCTCGTCGATCGCGGTCGCATTCTGTTCTTACAAGAGATTTGTTCTCAGTATCAAGTCTTGTTGCGAGAACTGAAAAACATTGCTCTAGCTCAAGTGACCTCAGCCGTAGAACTCAGCGATGAGCAACAACAGCAAGTTCGCGATCGCGTCAAAGGGTTCACCAACGCCAATGACGTGGAGTTAGAGATCGACATCGATCCGGCCCTGCTCGGTGGCGTGATTATCCGCGTTGGCTCTCAAGTGCTTGATGTCAGTTTGCGCGGTCAACTGCGTCGTCTAGCTCTGAGCCTCAGTTAACGCCACCGCCATTGGCCGCGAGTGCGTCTAGACGTTCGTGATCACAGTTTTATCCAAGAAGCGTTCAACAGCGAGACAAGATTATGGTAGCTATCAGACCAGACGAAATTAGCAGCATCATTCAGAAACAGATTGAAGACTACGACCAAGATGTCAAAGTCTCCAACGTCGGAACCGTCCTTCAAGTTGGCGACGGAATTGCCCGTGTCTATGGCTTAGAACAAGCGATGGCCGGGGAACTCCTCGAATTTGAAGATGGAACCGTTGGCATCGCCCTCAACTTAGAAGAAGATAACGTTGGGGTCGTGTTGATGGGTGAAGGCCGCGATATCCAAGAAGGCTCTTCCGTTAAGTCCACCGGTAAAATTGCTCAAGTTCCCGTAGGTGAAGCCCTCGTGGGTCGAGTGGTGGATGCCCTGGGTCGTCCCATTGATGGCAAAGGTGACCTCCAAACCAACGAAACTCGCCTCATTGAATCCGGTGCACCGGGGATTATTGAACGGAAATCCGTTTGTGAACCCCTACAAACGGGGATTACCTCCATCGATGCCATGATTCCCGTCGGTCGTGGTCAACGGGAGTTGATTATTGGTGACCGTCAAACCGGCAAAACGGCGATCGCCATCGACACCATCCTCAACCAGAAGAGCGAAGACGTGGTCTGCGTCTATGTGGCAGTCGGTCAGAAAGCCTCCACCGTGGCTCAGGTCATCGGTGTCCTCGAAGACAACGGCGCCATGGATTACACCATCGTCGTCGCCGCTAACGCCTCTGACCCGGCGACCCTGCAATACTTAGCTCCCTATACCGGCGCTAGTATGGCGGAATACTTCATGTACAACGGTAAAGCCACTCTGGTTATCTATGATGACCTCTCGAAACAGGCTCAGGCTTATCGTCAAATGTCCCTGTTGCTGCGTCGTCCCCCCGGTCGTGAAGCCTATCCTGGAGATGTCTTCTATCTCCACTCTCGTCTGTTGGAACGGGCCGCCAAACTCAGCGATGAACTCGGTGCCGGTAGCATGACCGCACTGCCGATTATTGAAACCCAAGCCGGTGACGTCTCCGCCTACATTCCCACCAACGTCATCTCGATTACTGACGGGCAAATCTTCTTGTCCTCTGACCTGTTTAACTCCGGTCAGCGTCCGGCGGTCAACCCCGGTATTTCCGTCTCCCGTGTGGGTTCGGCGGCACAAACTAAAGCCATTAAGAAGGTGGCTGGGAAGATGAAACTCGAACTCGCTCAGTTCGATGAACTAGAAGCCTTCTCCCAGTTTGCTTCTGATTTGGATGCCGCGACTCGTAACCAACTCGAACGGGGTAAACGCCTACGTCAGTTGCTTAAACAGCCTCAAAACTCGCCGCTGCCTCTCGAAGAACAAGTGGCAATTGTTTACGCTGGGGTTAATGGTCTCCTCGATGAGATTCCTGTGGAGAAAGTTACCAGCTTCACCCAAGGCCTGCGGGAATATCTGCGTAGCAGCAAGCCGAAGTTTGGTGAGTTGATTCGCTCGACCAAGAAATTGGAAGAAGAATCGGAAAATATCCTCAAAGAGGCGATCGCAGAATATAAACAGACCTTCTTGGTGTCTGCGTAATCGCGAACTTGATTGCAGGGTGAGGGTGGCCGGCCATCCCTTGCCCTCAATCCCTCTAGTGCCACTATTGTTCAACCGTTTCCCCTATGGCTAATCTAAAGGCGATTCGCGATCGCATTAAATCTGTTAAAAATACGCGAAAAATTACCGAGGCCATGCGTCTTGTTGCAGCAGCGCGGGTTCGTCGCGCTCAAGAACAAGTCTTGGCCACTCGTCCCTTTGCTGATGCGTTGGCCCAAGTCCTGTTTGGCTTGCAAAACCGGCTGCAATTTGAAGACGCAGAGTTACCTCTACTCGAACAGCAAGAGGTGGAGTCGGTGGCCCTGGTGGTCGTCTCAGGCGATCGCGGTCTCTGTGGTGGCTACAATGCCAACATTATCCGTCGCGCCGAGGCCCGCGCCGCTGAACTCAAGGCTGAAGGCAAAAATGTCACCTTCATCCTCATCGGCCGCAAAGCCATTCAATACTTCAAGCGTCGGGAAGTCCCAATTACGGCCACCTTCGCCAACTTGGCACAAATCCCCACCGCCGAAGAAGCCGGACAAATTAATGACGAAACCCGCGCTCTTTATCTCTCGGAGAATGTGCAACGGGTGGAGTTAGTCTATACCAAATTTGTCTCCCTCGTCAGCTCCAAGCCAGTGGTGCAAACCCTGCTTCCCCTCGATCCTCAAGGCTTAGCCGCTCAGGATGACGAAATCTTCCGTCTCACCAGTCGCGGTGGCACCTTTGAAGTGCAGCGAGAACCCGCTCCCATGACGGCCAACGAACTGCCCCGAGATATGATTTTCGAGCAAGATCCGGTACAAATCCTCGATGCTTTGCTCCCTCTGTATATCACAAACCAGATTCTACGAGCCTTACAAGAATCAGCAGCCAGTGAGTTAGCAGCTCGGATGACGGCCATGAACAACGCCAGCGACAACGCCAATGACCTCATCTCTGAGTTAACCCGCTCCTACAACAAAGCGCGTCAAGCCGCCATTACTCAAGAAATTCTTGAAGTCGTCGGTGGTGCCGAAGCCCTCGGTTAATTAAGGTGAGAGGCAAGAGGCAAGAGGCAAGAGGGAACAGACCCCCCTCCCGGCAAAGGGATCTTGCCTAGACCTGTGTTTGCTATTCCCCAAATGCGTCTTCTTCGGAGGGCGCTTTTTTTTGTCTGTTTGCCCTTGACATTCTTAATTCATTTTGCTATAGTAAAACTATAAATAAAGCTTCACCCCTTAAATCAAAGCGCACCAAATTTTTGTTTAAGGTTGGCAAGGCTTCGCGGCCCCGGTGCGGGCCGCGCAAAGCCAAACATCTAAGCAGCGCAATTTTATTTTTGTTTATCGTACACTTATCAAAAACAACCATCTAAATCTTTCATCTAAATCTTTTCCGTCCTGAGAAAGATACCCAAAGGGCGGAGTAAGTTCCCCGAAGTCAACTATTAACTATTAACGCACTATCGTCGGATCTAGCCAGAACCCCACTTCCCGCGTGAGCAGATTCAAATCGCGGTAAACTCCCTGTTTCACCCATTGGGCCATCGCATCGAGGGGAGAAAAAGATTGTCCCACCTCCCAGGGAATATCCTGAGCAATAGGAGTCAGATGAGTTCCCTTGAGAAGCCGAAAACTGACCCAATCGGGAAACATCCCCTCCAAAACTGGACGCAGAATTAGGGTTTGGTCGATGGTGTCATCTTGGAACTTAATCAATAAATTGCGTCGAACCCCATAATGACTGGCGATTAACTCTTGGGTTTGTTCAGGAGATGGGGTAAACTCCACATCCGTCAGCACTGAAAGCTGCTCAACAAAGGGAATCGAACGCCGCGCGGGATAATTGTTATAGGCCATCAAAACATTGCCGGCCCGTTTCACATTGAACAAGCTACTGATGAGCAGATGTAGCTTAGACCCCATGCTATGACCGACCCCGTACACCGGCAAGCCTCGTTTGCGCAGTTTTCCGGTAGCATAGAGGCGATCGCGAGTTTGCTCAAAACGATTCAACGCCTCCTGAGCCATCTCCCCATGATTGAGGGTATTCACAAACGGAGTCGCAATCACCACATAGCGTTGTTGGGCCAGATATTCGAGCAGGAAGCGATAGGTCACTTGAGGCGCAGCGGCCACAAACGCACCACCGAGGAAGTGAACAATTCCTTTGGGATTTCCGGGAATCAGAACAGAACTTCGGTTAATCTCCTGCCAATTCGCAACCGACTGAGCCATAAAACGATTGTGCAAAACGCGCCTATTGTAACGCCATTGTAACAACTTTGACCCCAATGCGGACAAAAAAAAGGGAGCCGTGAGGCTCCCCAATGTCTGGAGTTTAGGGATTGGGTTGAGGGTTGAGCATCACCTCCACCGACTCCAAACTAGGCGTTCGAGTTGTTGCGTTTGGTGAGTCCGAACAGTCCCCCAATGGCCAGCAAGCCGAGCATCGTAGAAGGCTCAGGAATATCAGTAGACGGCTCACCAGGAATCGTCAGGTTGTATAAACCGGTATGAGACACACCATCAGCGCCTTCACCTTGGTCGTTCACCAAGCCTGAAGCCAAGGCCTGTCCCAACCCGTAGAGGAAGTGAGTTTCGCCACCATAGTTAACCTTCACGACTTCACTCAACTGGAGTCCCGAATCATGGTTAAGGTGACCGGCTAAACCAATGGAGATATCACCATTGCTATTTTGGTTGACGTAGTTGACGTTCGGGTCACTAAAGCGAGCGTAGCCTCCACCAAAGAGGAAAGCAGAAAATGCTGAATTGTAGTTGGTTGCACCTTTATCAGCGAACCAGGTTTGTAAGCCAGTATCAGAATGGTTCCAAGCTTCAGAGAACCATTTTTCAGCGAAGCTATTGTAGCCCCCATAGGAGGTCAACCAGTCATTACCGGTAAGGCTGCTAACGCTGATCGCTTCACCGTTTAGAAATCCCGACAGAGTTGTGGCCTGGCTCGTACTAGCTGCATTGGCATTTCCCAACATCCCCGAGAGTTCAATATTACCGCCAGGGCCATTGATATCGCCTTGTAGGAGTGTCGCCAAGTCAGCGTTGTTGTTGAGAACCGTGGAAGTAGTCCCTTGCTGTTCATATAAGAGGTAACTACCA
>P_2C_Liq_2_UnCtyDRAFT_1000209_pt1 | contig 16946 bp, 20 predicted proteins | sample Pon2CUnioCityCA_FD_10236 | JGI IMG/M metagenome (IMG submission 10236) | reverse complement strand
CGAGATGCCAAACCTCCAGCATCTAAGGCCGCATGAACTGCGAATTCTCGCCCAAAGGCGGCCCCTAGCTCGTGTCGTGCGAGGCATTCAAATGTTTTTCCCTCGCCCCAAAGCCGAATCTTCGACTTTTCGCGTGGTGAGCCATCGCTTGCTTGAAACAGAATGCGTGCGCGTTCGCTCGTCGTCCAGTCTTTAACTTTTGTGGAGCCTGTGACCGCTCCGCCAGATTTGCGTGATAAGCCGAGCAAGCTGATAACGCGCTTCAAAAGCACATTCTCAACAAACTCAACCAAGTTATCAGGCACTTTAACTTGCTCTTTTGCCGAGCGGCTGAAGAGATTTTTCTTGACGGCGAGAGTGAGCGCCTCTTTGTGGGCGCTCACCCAAATACCACGCCCAGGCAATTTTCCTGCAACGTCAAAGGCCAAGCTCTGATCTGGTCCGACAACAAATCTAAGAAGCTCCGATTTGGGGCGTAGCTCTCCTGTTGCAATGCACTTGCGCACTGCATCCTTGGAGGTACCCTCATTTATCTCGGCTTCTATTGTCATCAATACCCTAGTTTACTCAGCGTCTTCTTCTACGTCGTCTTCAGCGGTAAGGTCAGCTGGATCAATCCAACCAAGCTGAACACGCGCCGACATGACGAGGTCTTGTGCTTCTTCGAGCGTTATGCCGAAAGGTTCCAAGATGCCATCATCCTTGACGCGCTCGCCCTCAACACTGGTCCAGCCACCGGCCAGCTCCCAGTCAGCGCAGGTTGCGAAGTCTTCGAGGGTTTTCACGTCATCTTTCGCCAATGCCTCGAGCATTTGTGGTGACATCTCGCCAAACTCTGCCAAGCTGTCTTCCAGACCGAGTGCACGAGCGTTTTCCATTGCGGCTTTTGCATCGGCCTCAAGAATATCACGTGCCCGCGCTTGCAGTTCGTTGGCTGTGTCATCGTCGACACCTTCGATAACCAACAGCTCGTCAACCTCAACATAGGCGACTTCTTCAAGTGTGGTGAAGCCTTCGGAAACGAGGAGTTGTGCGAAGAATTCGTCAAGGTCGAGTTTGTCCATAAACAGTTTTGTGCGAAGCTCAAACTCACGCTGACGACGCTCGGATTCGTCTGCTTCTGTCATGATTTCGATTTCAAGACCTGTAAGCTGCGAAGCAAGGCGGACGTTTTGGCCGCGGCGGCCAATCGCAAGGCTCAACTGCTCATCAGGCACAACGACTTCGATACGCTCGGCTTCTTCATCCAGAACAACTTTAGAAACCTCAGCAGGCTGCAGAGCGTTCACAAGGAAGGTTGGAACATCTTCGTTCCAAGGGATGATATCGATCTTTTCACCTTGCAGTTCGTTCACAACGGCCTGAACACGGCTGCCGCGCATACCAACGCAGGCGCCAACAGGGTCGATGCTGCCGTCATAGGAAATGACAGCAATCTTGGCGCGCGAGCCTGGGTCGCGTGCAACAGCTTTGATCTCGATGATGCCTTCATAGATTTCCGGCACCTCCATTTTGAAGAGCTCCGCCATGAATTCTGGTGCGGTTCGGCTCAGGAAGATCTGTGGACCACGTGCTTCGCGACGCACATCCTTGATGAAGCAGCGGATGCGGTCGTTCGGGCGGTAGCTTTCGCGGCCGATCTTCTCGTTGCGGCGCAAGATGGCTTCACCGCTGCCCACATCGACAATGACGTTGCCATATTCTTCGCGCTTTACAACGCCGTTGATGATTGTGCCGGCACGGTCTTTGAACTGCTCAAACTGGCGATCACGTTCAGCTTCGCGCACTTTCTGAAGAATAACTTGCTTTGCGCTCTGTGCCGCAATCCGGCCCATCTCAACAGGAGGAACTTCTTCGACGAAAGTGTCACCGACCTTTGGATCGTCAAGGTAAAGCTTGGCTTGGTCGACGGTCATTTCCGCCTGATAGTTTTCAAGCTCTTCTTCGTCCACAACCGTGCGAACGCGCGTAAATGTGGCTTTGCCTGTCTTACGATCAATCGCAACACGAATGTCCATTTCGGCGCCGTAGCGGCTCTTGGCTGCGCGTGCGAGGCTCTCTTCCATGGCTTCGATAACAAGCACAGGGTCGATCATTTTTTCGCGGGCTACGGCTTCTGCGGTTTGCAATAGCTCTAACTGGTTGGCGGATGTGATTGCCATTTACTCGTCCTCCTCAGACTCAGGCGATTCTTCGATATCTACTTCTCCGCCGTCCGCATATGCGCCAGCGGCTTTTCTTTGTCTCAGCATTTCCTTGATCAACTCGTCGGTCATGATGAGTTTGGCTTCCACAAGCCATTCGAACTTCAGACCAATCGTGCCTTGATCAATGGTGAGCAAAACCTCGTCATCTTCAACGCCGGCAAGCTCGCCGCGAAAGCGCTTTTGCCCGTCGATCATTTCAGCCGTTTCGACCTTGGCCTCAAAGCCCTCGAAGGTTTCAAAATCTTTGAGGCGCGTCAGGGGGCGGTCAATGCCGGGGCTGGAAACCTCAAGCGTATAGGCATCTGACAGCGGATCTTCGACGTCGAGCAATGCGCTCACAGCGTTGGAGATGGCTGCGCAATCATCGACTTCTATGCCGCCTTCGGGACGTTCAGCCATAATCTGTAGTGTTTCAACTTCACCACTTTGCAGGCGAATGCGCACAAGCTCGAAACCCAAGTCTTCAATGACAGGAGTTACAATTTCGGCCAAACGTTTGTCTCTGGCGGATTTAGCAATCAGGTTCGACATTTTTCTCTTTGCTCAAACAAAAAAGCGGGCCGTGCGGCCCGCTGTATAATTCGGTGGTGCGCTGGTGATCAGCACGCCGCTGTTAAACGCTACCTAGTCGCAATATCCAAAGGATGCAAGGCCGAATCGCTTAGGCCTGAAGTGCGATATCATCCATGATCTTGGCTAAAGCGGTGCTGATCCTCGGTTCTGACAGAGCGTGCCCTGACAAACCGACGATTTGAAGTTCCGCTTTGCCCATGGCTTTGGCCAGTTCATAGGCTGAGACGGGCGGGCAAATCATATCGAAGCGACCTTGAACAATATGTGTCGGAATGTGAGCGATTTTCGCTGTGTTCTCTAGGATAAAGTTGTCACTCTCGATGAATAAGCGATTGTGAAAGTAGTGATTTTCCAATCGAGCAAACGCACGGCAGAACGCATCATTTGGAACATAAAAGTTACCCTCGGATTGTATTGAAGCGAGCGTATTTTCCCACGCTGTCCATGCTTGTGCACATTTTAGGGCTTCGGCGTCGCTTGTTCCAAAAAGCCGTCTATTGTATGCGCCGATCAGATCATCGTGCTCTATCTTGGGAATAGGGTCGAGAAAGCGCTGCCAGATGTCTGGCCAAAAGGCCCCAGCACCGCCACCATAGAACCAATCAAGCTCTCTTTGGCGCCCAAGAAAAACGCCGCGAAGTGTCATTGAATTCACCTGCGTGGGATGAGTGATCGCATAGATGAGGGAAAGTGTGGCGCCCCAGCTACCGCCAAAAACGTGCCAAGAGGGAATTTGAAGTTCGTTGCGGATCGTCTCAATATCTTTAACCAAATCCCAAGTGGTGTTGTTTTTGACCGAGGCAAAGGGCTTTGAGCGTCCGCAGCCGCGTTGATCAAAGAGAATGATCCTATAATGCTGCGGATTGAAAAAGCGGCGCATCGCGGGACTACATCCTCCGCCAGGCCCGCCATGAAGAACCACCACAGGAGCGCCTGTGGGATTGCCTGACTGTTCAACATAGAGCGTATGTCCGTCGCCTGCGTCGATCATCCGCCTGTCAAATGGTTCGACCGAAGGATAGAGTCTGGCTCGAACGCTTTTTTCATCTGCGGATTCGTGCATTTCGTATCTTTCCAGACGCATCAGAGCAATTTGAGGGCCCGACTATGCAAAACCAGACCAGAACAGTTGATCCAGCCGAACTCGCCAAGTTTGAGGCAATGGCCGCCGAATGGTGGGACCCAAACGGCAAATTTCGCCCCTTGCACCTGATGAACCCGTGCAGGCTTGATTATATTACGAAGCAAATTGCAGCGGAGTTCAATCGCAATCTTGCGGAGCCTATGCCGTTCAAGGGGCTTCGGATTATTGATATTGGGTGTGGTGGAGGGCTTTTGAGCGAGCCGCTTACACGTCTTGGAGCAGATGTATTGGGGGCTGATGCAGCTGAAAAGAATATCAAAGTTGCAAAGCTACACGCAGAACAAGAAGGACTTCAGATAGATTACAGAGCTGTCACAGCCGAGACTCTGGCCGATGCTGGAGAGCGCTTTGATGTGGTTGTGAATATGGAGGTGGTTGAACACGTGGCGGATCCTCAGGATTACCTCACAGAATGTGCAAATTTGCTGAAGCCTGGCGGGCTTCACATCTGTTCAACGATCAACCGTAATACAAAGAGTTTTGCTATCGCGATTATTGGGGCGGAATATGTCATGCGCTGGTTGCCCAAGGGCACGCATGAGTGGAAGAAGTTTATTTCGCCCGATGAACTTTTTGAATTCATTGAAAAGGCCGGAATGCAGCCGATTGATCGCAAAGGTTTTGTTTTTAATCCGATCAGCTGGAGTTGGAAGATCTCCGATCGTGATTTGAGCGTAAACTATGTAACTGCCGCAACAAAGCCCGCTTGATTACTCCCCGTTTTCAAGCTTTAGGCGCATATCGCGCAAAACAGGAATTGCTGCGCGGATATCATCTGAGCCTTTTTCGTCGACGAGGGCCTTGATGATGGGTTCAATCGCTGAAAGGGCAGAATTACGGGCTTGCCTGCCTGCCGGACTGATGGCGACCATCTTGCGGCGGGCATCGTCCCAATCGGGGCGAATATGCACATAACCAGCCCATTCGAGCTTGTTAAGCGTATTGGTCATTGCGCCTTTGGTCACATGAAAAACCTTCGCTAGCTGTGCTGGGGTCTTTTCTGAATTGGTATAAGCCAAATGCGTCAGCACAGAGAAATGTGAAATTTCCATCCCAGTAGGCAGAATACGGGTGAGTTTGTTTCTCAACAGCTGATCCGTGGCTAAAATTTCGCTGACCAGAGTGATTGCGAGGGAGCTTTGTTTATCGGTCATTACGGCCCCGCAAACACGCTGGACTGGGATAGGGATGCCACGCGCGCACGGGCCTTTGAAACCTCGGCTAAATCGCAATCAAAGTAAGTCAGGCCAATCTCTTCGCCTGCGTCGACAAGAACCTCTCCCCAAGGAGAGACAACAAGAGAATGACCATAGGTGCGGCGCTCTTTGCCGTTTTTTGTGTAATGTAACCCTGTTTGCGCAGGGGCGATCACATAGGCGCCGTTTTCTATTGCGCGCGCGCGTAATAGAGCGTGCCAATGAGCTTTTCCAGTTGTTTGCGCAAAAGCGGCAGGAACAGTGAGGATCTCTGCGCCCGCTTGGGCCAAAGTGCGGTAAAGATGTGGGAAACGCAGATCATAGCAGATTGTCAGACCAATGTTGCCGATCTCGGTCTTGGCTAGAACCGCTTGGTTGCCGCGTTCGTAAGTGGCGCTTTCCCGATAGTGCTCGGACTCGGAAATATCGACATCAAACATATGAATTTTGTCATAGGTGGCGAGAATGCTGCCAGTCGGGTCGATCAAAAAAGAGCGGTTGGCAAATTTCCCGTCTTTGGTCTCACTTTTAACGCCCAAGGAGCCGATAAGAATCCAGACTTTATAGCTCGCAGCCAGATTTTTCATTTCAGCTAAGAACGGATCGTCTTGTTCGTAATATAGAAGGCTTGAAAGCTCGGCCTTTGAGGGGGCGATACAATTGGACACTTCGGGTGTAAGAATAAATTTCGCACCGTTCTCAACGGCCTCAAGGACAAAGGCTTTACAGACAGAAAGATTGCCTTTTGGATCCTCAGTCGCGGTCATTTGAACAAGTGCAGTTTTCATCAATCGCGCCCCAGTAGAGCGTCAAGCTTCCCTGTGCGTTCGATTGCGTAGAGATCATCACAGCCACCGATGCTAACCCCATCAATAAAGATTTGTGGGACTGTGCGCGCGCCATTGGCCCGCTCGATCATTGCTGGTTTTAAATCGGGGTCGGTTAAGATGTTGTATTCAGTGTAGGTAACGCCTTTGCCGTCCAACAAACGTTTGGCAGCATGGCAAAAACCGCACAGTGGTGACGTGTAAATTTCTATTTGCTTCATCTGGGCCTCACAGTTGTATGTTGAGCCAGAACCTAGTCATTCTTTGCGGCGCGTGCCAGAAAAACCACTCGAACACTTGCAACATCATATAAGTAGCACGCCTCGGTGGCCGCACTCAAGGTTGCTCCTGTGGTCATGACATCATCTACCAAGACGATATGACGCCCTTTCACAAGGCGACGCATTTTCGAATTAACGGCAATTGCATTCTGGAGCCAAAGCTCACGTTCTTCCATATTAAGCCCAAAAAGAGGCGGGGTGCGCTTTGTTCGTTTCAACAAATCAGGAACGTGCTCAAAGCGCCCGGTAAGCGCTAGGTTATGTGAGAGAAGCTCTGACTGATTATATCTGCGCTTCATCAGGCGGGTCCAATGCAGCGGCACAGGCGCTATGAGCGGGTTTTCTGGCAAAATGGGTTGTAGAGTTTTTAACAGCCATGGCCCTGCCGCTGTCGCTATTTCTGCGCGGTCGGAGTATTTGAGCTCCCAGATGAGTTTTTTTGCGCCATCGCGGTAAAGAAAGGTTGCTCGTGCGGCTGTCCAGTTGCGAGGAGAGTGCAGGCAGGCGTCACAAATTTCGTCATGGCTGGACGCACCAGGCAATGGGCATCCGCAAGAATTACAAACAAGACCAGCGATAAAGTGAGATGACAGCCAGCATTTGCTGCATAAGCCGGTATCACCATCAATATTTGTGCCACAGCTTAAACAAGCGCTGGGATAAACTGTTCTAACAAGTGTTTGAATCCCAGCCCGCCAGCCCATATTCCTACCCCATGACAACTCGTGACCTGCATACAGACCGCACAGCCTTGCAACACAATCGCAAGAGATCCTCGCTTGGCGAGGCAAGTTTTGCGCATGAAGCCGCGATCGACGAAGTCGAGTATCGGCTGAGCTTGGTTAATAGAGCGTTTACAGAACCACTTCTCATTTCTGGCGCCCCCAGTTTGTGGCAAGCGGCTTTTCCAAGCTTCTCCTCTATCAAAGACGAGGAAACACTGGAGTGTGCACCGCAAACGCACGATCTCGTTTTACATTCGATGTCGCTTCACTGGGCCAATGATGTGGTTGGTCAACTTATTCAAGCGCGCAATGCCTTGAAGCCAGATGGCTTGTTTATGGGCTGTTTGTTTGGAGGCAACACCTTACACGAGCTTCGCAAATGCCTGAGCGAAGCCGAAATTGCGCTTACGGGCGGCCTTAGTCCCCGTGTTGCTATGGCGGCCGAGATTCGCGATCTGGGGCAATTGATGCAGCGTGCTGGGTTTGCGCTGCCAGTGGCAGATAAAATCACGCTTACGGCCAGTTATAGCAGCATTTTTCATCTGTCTCATGATTTGAGGCGTATGGGGGAGACAAATGCGCTCGCTTTGCGCAAGCGCACCTTCGAAAAGAGAGAGTTGTTCGGTCTTGCGGATGAGATTTACAAAGAGCACTTCTCTGATGGCGACGGCCGCATTATGGCGACCTTTGAAATTGTCTTTCTCACGGGCTGGGCGCCGCACGAAAGCCAGCAAAAACCTCTCAGACCTGGCTCTGCTCAAGCCCGATTGGCAGACGCACTAAAAACAAATGAGCTGAAATTTCCTGATCCTGACGCACAGATAAAGAACGGTGACACCTAGATGCAAAAGCAAACACAAGCAGACTTCGATGTAAGCCACTTACCCGCAGACCACCCTGAGGTTAAGAAACCAAAGATTGGTGTGTTGATGGCGAATTTGGGCACGCCTGATAATTATGATTACTGGTCGATGCGCCGATATCTGAACGAGTTCCTGTCGGATCGCCGAGTGATTGATTACGCCCCGTGGAAGTGGCAGCCCCTTTTGCAGCTTATCATCCTAACAAAGCGACCGTTCACCAGCGGAGCCGCCTATAAATCAATTTGGAACGAAGCCGAGGGTGAAAGCCCTTTGATGACCATCACCAAAGAGCAAACAGCGGCGGTGCGTGCAAAAATCGAAGCGGAGTATGGTGGAGAGGTTATGGTTGATTTCTGTATGCGCTATGGCAATCCATCAACAGACAGCAAGGTTACTGAGATGATTGCAGCAGGTTGTGACCGTGTTTTGTTTTTCTCGCTATACCCGCAATATGCGGGTGCGACGATGGCGACAGCCAACGACCAGTTCTTTCGCGCCATGATGAAAGAAAAGTGGCAACCGTCCGTGCGCACGGTCGCGCGCTATTTTGATGATACGCGCTATATTGACGCTTTGGCGCGCTCGATTGAAACATCTGTTGCAGAAATGGACGAGCGCCCAGAAACTCTCGTAGTGTCTTATCATGGTATGCCAAAGCGTTATTTGCTTCAGGGCGATCCCTATCACTGCCAGTGCCAAAAAACGACACGGCTTCTGCGCGAGCGTCTTGGGTGGAGTGATATTGAAATTGTAACGACGTTTCAGTCTGTTTTTGGTCCAGAAGAGTGGCTCAAGCCTTACACTGTGGAGGAAGTTGCGCGCTTGGCCGAAGAGGATGGGAAGAAGCGGATCGCGGTTGTTGCGCCTGCGTTTTCAGCGGACTGCATAGAAACGCTTGAAGAAATAAACGAAGAGATCAAGGAAGCTTTTGAGGAAGCTGGCGGCGAGGTCTTCCATTACATTCCATGTCTGAATGCTGGTGACGAACACGTTTCGTTTCTTACAGACCTGATCAAAGAAAATATTCAGGGGTGGTAAAACCAAAAACGGCAGCCGTTAGGCTGCCGTTTTGTCTTTCCCAAAAGGAAAAGCTTAGTTTGCTACTGCTGCCGCAACTGCGATCAGGAGAAGAAGTGGGATAGCCATGCCACCTGAAGAACCAGCTGTTTGGTCAACAATGACCGGTGCTTCAATAATTGGGTCTGACATATTGCCAGCTGAAGCTGCTGATGCTGCGGCTACAAATGCTGTCGCGATAACGAGTTTTTTCATTTATTCCTCCAGAACTTGAACGCACGTACCAACGTGCTACTCAATACTTGTTTCGTAGTTCACTGTTAATCAGCATAGCAATGGCTTTGCAAACCCAATGTGGCGTAATGCTGCTCAACGCGGTCACAGTATTGTCAAATAAGCAACACTTGTGTGCCAACTTTGGCCAAAGCAAAAAGCTCGGCGATATGTTCATTGTAAAGACCAATGCATCCGTTGGATGATCTGCGCCCAATTTTGCGCGTGTCGTGGGTTCCGTGGATACGGTAGTATGTCCAAGACAGATAAAGCGCGTGAGTTCCAAGGGGGTTGTCTGGCCCTGGGCCAACAAATTCGGGCCATTCAGGATTTCTGATACGCATAGAGGGAGTCGGGCGCCAGCTTGGGCCTTCAACTTTACGCACGACAGATGTGCGGCCCAAACGGGTCAGGTCTTCTGTGAGTGGAACGCTTGTTGGGTAAAGCTTGTATATAGATTGATCTTCCGACCAATAATGAAGCGCGCGAGACGTGGTGTCTACAAGGCAGGCACCATTCTGCAACGTGTCAAAGTATGGCTCCCAGCTCAGAGAACGAAAGCTAGAGATATTACGGCGCACAACTTCGCTTAAATCGCGCTCGACTTCGACAGTTTCGGCGCCATTCAGGCTAGAGGTTTGGGCCAGCGCAGGGGCTGCCAACATTGTTGTCGAGCCCGCAAGAAAGCCACGGCGGCTCATGGAACTGTTAAATTTTGACATCGGAGGTCTCCGGTAACCCAATTAGAAACGTATATATGGCGCTTGGGCCTCACTCGCAATTCAAACCTTTGTAATACGCCGCGACTGTGACGACTGCATTTGCGTGAGAGGGAAATCCCCGCTAAAGCAAAACGTGAAATCTCTTCGAAAGGGGCGTCATGCGCTTTATTGGTTCTATTCTTGTCGCGGCTGTTTTGTTGTCCGGCTGTGCTGTTGGCACAACAACTCCGCAAATCGGCGCTGATGGCAAACCATTGCCCAAGCTCTACCGCATATCGAACGGTGCAACGAGCAAGATTCAGTTTCGGATGCTTGATTCGGTCAATTCTTTGCGTCAGGCTTCTGGTGCTGATGCTGTCGAGATGGATGCGCCGCTTATTGCGGCTGCGGAAACGCACTCTCGCGATATGTCTGCACAAAACCGTCCTTGGCACTTTGGGTCAGATGGATCGTCGCCGATCGATCGTGTCCGCCGGCTTGGCTATTCTGGCGAGCTTGTTGGAGAGCTGATTTCCGAAACTTACGAGACCGAGCTTGAAACGCTTGGGGCATGGATGGAAAACAGTGATACCCGCGCGATTCTTTTGAACAAGCGCGCAACCAATATGGGGTTTGCTTGGTATCAGGAAAGTTCAGGTAAGATTTGGTGGACTTTGGTTATGGGAGCCAAGCCGCCGGTTTCTGTAGAATAGGTTAGGGCTTGATAATTATGGGTGTCCCATTGGGAACCATTGCATAGATTTCCTCCATTTGCCGATCGGTTACGGCAATACACCCTGCCGTCCAGTCGCGGGTTCCGTCTCGGTATTTTTTGGGGCGACCATGAATGAAAATATCGCCACCCGGACTCTTCCCCAAGGCCTTTGCGCGGGCCTTATCGGCTGCATTTGGATATGAGATCCCAATTGAGAGGTGAAATTCGCTATTGGGATTGCGGCGGTCGATTTTGTAAATGCCCTCGGGTGTGCGACCATCACCTTCGATGCTTTTATGTCCGACGGGATTGAAGCCGAGGTGGACTTTATATGATTTTAGTAGGCGATCGTCGCTCAGAAGGTGAAGGCTGCGATTGTCTTTTTCAACAACAACCAATGTGACGGGCGGCCCGTCATAGCTTTTGAACTTGGATGACGAGCAGCCAGCGACCAGCAAGGCTGAACAGAGAATTCCCAAGAGTGTTATCGCCCGCATATCTTTGCCTGTTGTTAAATATTGAGGCATTTTTATCAGGCTTCTTGAACGGTCGCACTCATTATTGATCAGCCGTTTTTGTATTTATCCAAAAATTGTTTTTTGGAGGCATCATAACAAGAGAGGAGCGCAGGGATTTCGATTTGCGTGGCATCACGCTCACCTTGCCTGCATTGGTCTGCAAAGTCTTCAAAACCGAGATTTAGAGCGCTTCCCTTGAGGAAGTGCATACTTGCGGCAAGATCATCTTCGGATTTGGTCTGTAAGGCAGCAAGCTCTTCTTCAACCTCTTGTAAAAAGACCTCAATGATTTCTTCAAAATCATCTGCTCCGATATCGTCGCGCAGTTCATTTACCTTGCTCCAGTTGATCATGTTTGCTGGCCCCTTCCATGCTGAACACCTCTACCAACGGAAAGTTAAGAAATAGAAAAAAGACCAATAAAAAGAGATTGGATAAATTCACTTAGGCTTAAACGCATAGGGTTAATCTGCTTTGGAGGCAGTGTGCAAACCACACGCAGGGTGAAAAATGCAGAGCCGTAGGCGCACAATTGAAACGGGTGAGATCGAAAGCAACCTTGTGCTGGTTGTTGACGATAGCCGTTTGCAGCGCAGTATTTTGCGCGCTAGCCTCAAGAAGTGGGGCTACCGCGTTGCGGAAGTTTCAAGCGGAGACGAGGCGCTGGCGTTTTGTGAGAACAAACAACCAGACCTTGTGATCAGCGACTGGATGATGCCTGGAATGGATGGCATTGAATTTTGCCGTCGCTTTAAAGCGCTTGATACGGAACGGTTCGGGTATTTTATTTTGCTCACCTCCAAGAGCGACAAGTCCGAAATTGCGCAAGGCCTTGATGCTGGTGCGGATGATTTTCTGACCAAACCTGTCAGCTCAGCAGAGCTGCGTGCACGGCTTGTGGCAGGTGAACGTATTCTCAACATGGAGCGGGAGCTCATCCGTAAAAACGAACTTGTTGAGAGCACATTGGGCGAGCTGAAATTACTTTATGACAAAATCGACAATGATTTGATTGAGGCAAAACAACTTCAGCAGTCTTTGGTGCGGGAGCGCTATAAGGATTTTGGCACGGCTTCGATATCGCTGATGTTGCAGTCGAGTGGGCACGTTGGCGGAGATCTTGTTGGATATTTCCCGATCAATGAGCAGGAAATCGGCTTGTTCGCGATTGACGTTTCAGGGCATGGAATTAGCTCTGCGCTTATGACGGCGCGTTTGGCGGGGTATATGTCGGCGGCTTCAAAGGAGCAAAACATTGCAATTGAGAAAGGTCCTGACGGGGCGTTTTTTCCGATTGCGCCAAGCGAAGTGATCGCGCGGCTGAACAATCTGGTGCAAAGCGAGATGACCACGGAGCACTACTTTACTTTGGTTTATGCAACGCTACACCTAAAAACAGGTAAGGTCATAGCCTCGCAGGCCGGGCATCCACACCCTTTGGTGCAAAGGCAAAACGGAGAGGTCGAGGCCGTTGGTGCGGGGGGGCTGCCTGTCGGGTTGGTGCCTGATGCGCACTATGAGCAATTTGATATTTGTCTGAACGCAGGTGACAGACTGATTATTTTTTCTGATGGTGTGCCAGAATGTATGAGTGAGTCCGGGGCTTTTTTTGAGGACGAAAGCCTTGTGAGCTTTATGAAGAATTGGAAAGCCAAGCGAGGGCCAAGTTTGCTGGACGGGCTGCTCTTTGAGTTGGACAGCTTTGCTGGAGATAGGGACTTCTCGGACGATATTTCGGCCATTCTTCTGGAGTTTCAGGGCGGCTCAGTCTGATCTCATGCCTTGCGCCTGTGTGTTTGCGCTATTAGGTGCAGGGCGAACAGACAGATTGGTGAAGCCCGATGGAAAACGCGACACACGTAAACTGGGATGAAAATATCCTGCCTTTTGAGCTGCGGGTCTCTGACTCTCGCGGACGGATTGTCCGCTTGGACCAGACGGTCAATGACATATTGGCGCAGCGCGACTACCCCAAGCAGGTTGAATCGCTGATTTCCGAGATGGTGATCATTACGGCCTTGCTTGGGAGTATGGTTGAGCCGCGTTGGAAATTGTCTTTGCAGGTGCAGACAGACGGGCCTGTGCGTATGATTGCGACAGATTATTTTGCTCCGTCTGAAGCAGAGGAGCCAGCGAGCATCCGTGCTTACGCCAGCTTTGATGCGGAGCGCATCACGGAGGGCAAGCCGTTTGACCAGCTGGGCAAGGGGTATTTTGCTGTTCTGGTAGACCAAGGCAAAGGCTCAAAACCGTATCAGGCGCTGACACCGCTGGAGGGAAGCTCTATTGCCGAGGCGGCCGAGGCCTATTTTGCGGCGTCAGAGCAGATCGCGACAAAGCTCATCGTTGAGCATGGCGAGACCTATATGAAAGATGAAGGCACACAATGGCGGGCGGCAGGAATGTTGCTTCAGCACCTGCCAAAATCTCTCAAGAGTGAAGGTGGCAACCCGGAAAGTGACAAAGAGCAGCGGGAACACGCTCTGCGCAAAGACGAAGACTGGAACAGGATCAATATCTTGCTTCAAACGGTGGAGAGCCTTGAATTGCTTGGCCCCTATGTGTCTCCGCCTGAGCTTGTCTGGCGGTTGTTTCACGAGGAAGAGCCAGCGGTTTATGAGGCGCGGTCTGTAAAGTTTGGCTGCACCTGTTCAGAAGAGCGCGTGCGCCAGAGCCTGTCAATTTACGGTGTCAAAGACATTGAGAAAATGACGACAGAAGACGGAAAAGTCACGGCGGATTGCCAGTTCTGTAACAGACATTTTGCGCTTGATCCTGCAACGGTCGGCCTTGCGGCCAAATAAGGCTTTGGAGCAGCTCACGCAGATAAAGGCGGTACTGGCGCAAGCGGGGACGCGCTCTTCGGATTATGATCTCAATCCTGATGTGATCCCCGTCGAACATGGGATCAAAAGCCCTGCGGCGGTTTTGATTGCGTTGATCCAGCGGAACGGTGCGCTTCATGTTATCCTGACAAAGCGGGCCAAGCATTTGCGCCATCATCCAGGTCAGATTGCCTTTCCGGGCGGTAAAGTTGAGGCTGGTGACTCCTCCGCTGAGGGCGCCAGTTTGCGCGAGGCCTATGAAGAGATTGGCCTGCCGCCTGAGACGGTTGAGGTATTTGGCACGCTGCCTGAACACCTGACTGTCACGGGCTTTACGGTTCAGCCGATCCTTGGATTTGTGCATAAGCCTTTCACGCCCGTTCTGGACGAAGGCGAAGTGGAAGAGATCATTTATGCGCCTCTCGCGCATCTGATTGACCCTGCGCGATACTCCATTGAGGGACGGCAGTTTCGCGGGGCCTACCGAAAATACTATACCGTTCCCTATGGTCCGCATTATATTTGGGGCGCGACAGCGCGCATGACGCTGGGCTTGGCGGAGCGGATTTCAGGGTGACACAGGTTTCAGGCACATGGCTTGAAGACAAGGCAGCACAGGCGCTTTTGAGCGCTCTGGAGGCAGCGGGGTATGAGGCTTATTTCGTGGGCGGTTGTGTGCGCAATGCTTTGCTTCATCTGCCTGTGAAAGACCTTGATATCGCGACGAGTGCGCGGCCTGAAACTGTGATCAAGACTGCAAAAGCGCTGGGGATGAAACCTGTTCCGACAGGGCTTGAGCACGGGACGGTTACAGTTGTTGGCGGCGGATCTGTGCTTGAAGTGACCACGTTTCGCAAAGATGTGGAGACAGACGGGCGGCACGCTGTTGTCGCGTTTTCTGACAGGCTTCAAGAGGATGCGGCGCGGCGCGACTTTCGGATGAACGCGCTCTATGCTGATCGTAGCGGGGCTGTGACAGACCCGACGGGCGGCTTGGCGGATATTGGGGCGCGCAAGATCTGTTTTGTCGGGGCCCCAGAGGCACGGATCAGGGAAGACTATCTGCGCATTGTGCGGCTCTTTCGCTTTGCGGCGCAGTTGGGCTTTGGGGCTGAGGGGATTGACCCAGTGGCCGCACAGGCTGCGGCGCGGCTGAGCTACGGTTTGAGCCGTGTTTCTGTCGAGCGGCAGACGGCTGAAACACTCAAGCTGTTGGCGTCAGATGATCTGATGGGCACGCTTGAGATTATGACAGAGACAGGCGTCTTGGCGCGTATTTTGGGCGCTGTGAGCCTGCCTACATTGCGACGCTATGCCGAGTTTGACGATAACGATCCTGTGGCGCGGCTGGCTGCGCTTATGGTGTTCTCGGGCACGATGCCTTTGAGGCTTTCCAAGAAAGAGCAGCGTTTGTTTGAGACGCTGCGCCGCTTTGCTTTTAGCACCCAGAGCGCGGAAGAGCTGGCGTATCAGACGGATGCGTCAACGGCCCGAAAGGCTTTGTTTGTGCGGGCGGCTTTGACGGGCGGTGCGGTTGACGTCTGCGGACTTGAGGCCGCGGCTGAACAGCGCTTTCCTCTTACGGCGAAGGACTTTCCCCAGCTTGCGGGCAAAGCCCTAGGCGAAGCTCTGAAACGCGCAGAAAGCGCGTGGCTTGTCTCGGGGTTTCGCCTGACAAAAGACCAGCTTTTAGACGAGGAATGACGAGAGCACTTCGTCGTTTGTGATGTCGCGTGCGCTGAAGCCTTTGTCGTTGGCGAGACGCATCAGGCGTTCGAAGCTCTCGGGGGTGTCGGTCTCGATCCCGATCAGCACAGAGCCAAAGTTACGGGCTGATTTCTTGAGATATTCAAAGCGCGTGATGTCGTCATGTGGGCCGAGAAAGCCGAGGAAATCCTTGAGCGCACCCGGGCGCTGGGGCATCCGCAGAATGAAGTATTTCTTGAGGCCTGAATAGCGCTGGGCGCGCTCTTTGACTTCGGGCAAACGCTCAAAGTCAAAATTGCTGCCCGAGACGATGCAGACAATTGTTTTGCCTTTGATTTCTTCGCGCATATCCTTGAGCGCGTCGATGGTCAGTGCGCCTGCTGGCTCAAGCACAACGCCTTCGATATTGAGCATTTCAATCAGGGTTGTGCAGAGCCTGTCTTCGCTGATCTGCAAGTGAACTTCGTCTTTAAAGGGGCGCAGCTTTGCGAATGTAAGCTGGCCGATTTCGGCAACGGCTGCGCCGTCCACAAAAGAGTCGACGCGCTCCAAAGCGACAGGCTTGCCCGCCTCTTGCGCAGCGGCGAGACAGGCGCCGCCTGACGGCTCAACGAAGGCGTAGCGAGTCTCTGTTCCAAAGTAGGAGGTCACCCCCGCAGAGAGGCCGCCGCCGCCCACAGGAAGCACGACGAGATCAGGCGCTTGGCCAAGCTGTTCCTCGATTTCGGCGGCGACTGTGGACTGGCCCATGATCACGTCTTCGGCGTCAAACGGGGGCAGGAAGATGCCCTTCTCGGCTTCGCAATAGGCTTTGGCGGCGGCCAGTGTTTCATCAAAGTAATCGCCCACAAGCTCGATCTCGATGAGGTCTCCACCAAAGGTTTTGGTCTTCATGATCTTTTGGCTCGGCGTTGTGACGGGCATAAAGATACGCCCGTGCACGCCAAGATATTTGCACATGAACGCAACGCCTTGAGCGTGGTTGCCAGCACTTGCGCAGACGAAGAGCGGCGAGGTTTCGCGGCCTTTCATAGCATTGGTCATAGCGTTGAAGGCACCCCGAATTTTGTAAGAGCGCACAGGGGTCAGGTCTTCGCGCTTGAGCAGGATATCGGCCTCATAGATTTCAGACAAATGCGCATTGCGCTGAAGCGGGGTGGCTTCAAATACATCGCGCAGGCGGGCTGCGATCTGGCGGGAGGCTGTTTTGATATTATCCATCTGTTTTTATTCTACCACGTCGGTCAGCAAAGCAAGGGGCTGCGCTTGCGGAGCGACGCAAAAAGCGCTACCTCGCGGCAAACGAGACAAGAGGAAAGTATGATGTCGGCTCCCAAAAAAGTTGTCCTTGCGTATTCTGGTGGTCTGGACACC
>P_2C_Liq_2_UnCtyDRAFT_1000208_pt1 | contig 16982 bp, 13 predicted proteins | sample Pon2CUnioCityCA_FD_10236 | JGI IMG/M metagenome (IMG submission 10236) | reverse complement strand
CTCGCCATCGGTGTCGGTGTGAGTATGTTTACCGCCATTACCTGTAGCCGTAGCCTCATGTTNTATGTGCTAACTCTGCCGAACCTGAAAAAACCCGAGTTTTTCTGTCCCAATCTGACGCCACAACTGGCTAAACGTTAAATTCCCCCTAGCGTCTGAGACAGATATACTAGGACAATTCAAAACAGTTTATCCAGTCAAAAATCCACTAAAAATAGGCAGTTACATGGTTCCCAGACGTCAAACCTAAACTGTCAGCTATTACTTTTCACCTCTCCTGACCTGCAAGCCCCCATCGACACGATGAAACTGAGTGTAACCCGACAACGAAGCCTCTGGTGGGCGATTTCCATCGCTTTCGCCGTGATCAGTACCCTAGCTATGGGACTGTCGATCGCCCGGTTGGGAGCGCCGTTACCCCTGGGGTTAGACTTCACAGGAGGGACTCGCCTACAACTTGAGCGAGACTGCACCATCACCAATAACTGCGATGGGCCGATTGATGTCAGCCTCGCTCGGCAAATTTTGGCAGGGCAAGGCCTAGGAACCAACGTGCAGGAATTTGGCGAAAACGAACAGGGGTTAGTGGTACGCACCACCGACTTAGACGTTGAGGCGCGATCGCAGCTCGAAGCCGCCCTAGAAGCAGAACTGGGAACCTTTGACCCCGAGAAAACCCAAATTGACACCGTCGGGCCAACCGTAGGACGGCGTTTACTGCGATCAGGGCTGCTGTCCCTGATTGTCGCGAGTTTAGGCATTGTCGGCTATCTGAGCATTCGCTTCCAACTCGACTATGCCCTGTTTGCGATCGTCGCCCTATTTCATGACGTTTGGATTACCGTCGGCCTGTTTGCCATCTTCGGTTTGGCAACTAACTTTGAAGCCGATAGCCTCTTTATCGTGGCGCTGCTAACCATCGTCGGCTTCTCCGTTAACGATACCGTCGTCATCTACGATCGCGTCCGCGAAACCCTAAAATTCAACCCCAACAACGACATCAACGACATCGTCGATGATGCCGTTAACCAAACCCTAACTCGCTCAATTAACACCACCGCCACCACCGTCTTACCCCTGCTGGCCATCTTTATCTTTGGCGGTGAAACCCTCAAATACTTTGCCCTGACCCTGATAGTGGGCTTCGTCCTCGGGGCCTACTCCAGTATCTTTATCGCCACCGCCGCCCTGGCCCTCTGGCGAGAGAAGCATCCTCAAGCGGCGGTTCTGGCGGCTGACGACGAAAATGGCGACGAAAATGGCGACGAAAATGGCGACGAGAGTGGCGATGGCAAAACCGCCTCCCTGGACGAGTCCTCATCAGCATAATCGAGACAATGGAGACAAGTGACCCAATCGAGTTGACACTCCCCGCGAAGACAGCGACGGGGATTCTTGGTTCATCAACCGGACTTAACCGAGCAGGATTACTCCAACCCAGCCAGAGGTCTAATCTCCCCAAGCGTATAACTTCCCGTGTGCCCCACGGTAGTTAGTCCAAGGCGCAGGATGTTGATGGCAGCATTCACATCCCGGTCAGCCTCATAGCCACAATGGGGACAGTGATGAGTTCTGACTGAGAGTGCTTTGTTGACTCGTTTGCCGCAGTTTGAGCAATCCTGACTCGTATAGTGGGGAGAAACTGCAATAGTTACCTTCGTGTACTTCGAGCCAAAATACTCCAACCAACAGCGAAATGTTGACCATCCCGCGTCACTAATCGACTTAGCCAGATGCCGATTGCGAACCAACCCTTTCACATTCAAATCTTCATAGGCGACCAAATCGTTAGATTGGATAACGCAGTCGGCGATTCTCTTGGCCCACTCATTACGCTGCCTACTTACTCTTAAATGCGTCCGGGCATATCGGTTCCTAGCTTTGTGATAGTTCTTAGACTGTGGTTTTGCTTTCTTGCGATACCTCTTGGACTTCCGCCGATTGGCTCTGTTCAACTGCTTTTCAGCCTGGCGGTAGAACTGCGGTGATTCCACCACGCTGCCATCACTGGTCGCGATAAAATACCGTAATCCTAAGTCAATGCCAACAGCCTTTTGAGTTGGCATTGACTCAATCTGAACATCCACCTGAACGCAGAACTGAACATAGTAGCCATCGGCACGACGTACTAAACGAACTCGCTTAATTAGGGATTCATCATAGCGTGCCAGATCGTAGCTGCCAATTAAGCGCAATTCCCCAATTCCAAAGCCATCGGTGAATTTGATACGCTTCGGTTCAAGCAGTTTCCACCCGGAGGTTTTGTACTCCACTGAGCGAGAATGCTTCTTGAATTTGGGATAGCCTACGGGCTTAATGCCCTTTTTGCAGTTGTCATAGAACCGAGTGATTGAACTCCATGCTCGTTCTGCTGCTGCCTGACGAGCCATTGAGTTGAGTTTCTTGGCAAAGGGAAACTCCTCAGCCAACGCTTTGCAGAGCTTACTGAGGTCATATTTGCCCACATCTTGGCTATCCATCCAATAGCGCACAGATTTGTTCCGGACAAACTGAGCCGTCCGTATCGCCTCGTCTATAGCGGTAGCCTGGGCAGGCTTTACCCGTGCTTTGAACTCAAGTACAATCATTTCCTTATACTGGCATATCTGGCGTAAGAATGCGGCTCAAGCCGCCGTTGCTTTTCATCCCTGGGCTAAAATCGTCCCATTCCGTAATAATCAAGATACGGGGTGTTTCAGATTAGCGTAGGACTGTGATGTCAGACCCCCAAGCCTCGACCTTTCAGCAACAACTCCAACGTCTCCATCGCTTAACCGTAGTTGCCCGTTGGCTGCTGGTCATCATTCTTTGGCTCAGCGTTGGCCTGATCAGCCTCTGGACCTTACGCCCCGAGATTGCCCTATGGCTCGAACACTTTACCTGGGTGGCTCTGTGGTACGCCTTTCGTCACTATCCTTGGGCCGCCTTGGGCATCGGAGTCTGTGTTGGCTGGACGGTCTCCGTGCTAGTCTGGCAAAGCCGCAATATCATCTGGGGAATGCCAGACCTAGAACGTCGTCGCCTAGAACATCAACTCTGGCGGATTCGCGCCAATGGGACCGAACATCCCCTCTGGAAATGGGTGGTTGCGGGTCAATGTCGTTCAGACTCCTCGAAAAAGTCAACATCAGAACGTTAATATGAAATCCATACAGGTGTCATGCCAGCCTCGAACCGTCTGGCGGGGATGTTGCCCGACACCTGACTTCCTTTAACGTTTTTGAACATGGCACCTCGCGCCCTGAGAAACGTCAAGTTTCCCAAATCTCTACCTGCGCTTATGTTCGGTCCGACCTCCTTTCGCCGCATTTTGCTGTCGCGAATTCTCCTCCTCAGCGTCCCGGTGTTGCTGATTGGACAATATGTGACCTACCGCAAAGCGCGATCGAGCTTACTCGAAACAGCTCGTCAGAACCTGACCGAAAGTGCCATCCGTAAAGGAAATCGCATTGAGGAGCGATCAAACTCCCTGAAAACCCAATTGCGTCTGGCCAGTGAAACGGCAGCCCTTGAGTCGGGGTCTGTTCCTAGAATGCAGAGCTTCCTGGATAACTTCCGGGAACAACTCCCCGATACAGTGACCTGTCTGCAAGTGACAGACTTAGACACCCAGACGGCCATCGCCCAAACCTGTGATGAGCAAATTTTTAACCCACCTCCGGCAACCTGGTGGGGGGAATCCCAAACAAGTTTAAATCGGACTCTATTTGTAACAGCCGACATTGCTGAGAACGTCAATTCTGCCTCGGTTTCGACNGNNAGCCACCTCAGACCCCGAAGAACCGAAATGANCCTAAGTGCGCCCATTTATCCCGAAGAGGCCACTCGTCCGCGCTATGTGATCACTGTGCGATCGGTCTTAGAACAAATCGACGAACCCGAAAACCGCGCTGGCTCCCTGACGGGTGAAACCGTCGTGATTGATGACCAAGGTGTGATCCTAGAACATCCGATGCCCCAATTAGTGGGCAGCAACATTGAGAACCAACCCAATTTTGAACGGATGCAAAGTTTGGTCAACAGCGCCCTGGTGGGGAATCAGAACTTTCAACATCTCTTCTCGTTTACGGGTAGCCAAAAGGAGTTACTCAGTGGCTACACCGCCATTGCTTCACCCATATCTTTTTTGGATGACGACGACGAGGAGAGGCGCTGGATTGTCCTGGCCGTGACCCCCCTCGATAACGCCTTGGCCGGACTAGAGCCTATCCGTCAGGTTATGTTTAATTTAGTTCTCGGACTCTTGGCAGCCAACCTGATTGCAACTCTCTACTTAGCCCAAGATTTGGCCCGTCCTGTTGAAAAATTGGGGGAATACGCTCGTAATATCGAGTGCAACACCGCCTCAGACCCCATGCCCGCTAAATTCTTCATTCAAGAGTTTAACCAACTCTCAAAAGCCTTAAATCGTGCCATTGAACGCTTAAAAACTTGGGCGCAGGAACTCGAAGATGCCTGGACAGAATCGAAAAACGCCAATCGCCTCAAAAGTGAATTTTTGGCCACCATCTCCCATGAGTTGCGGACTCCTCTCAATGGCATTATCGGCAGTTTGCGGCTGGTTCGAGATGGCTTTTGTGATGATGAAGCCGAAGAACAGGAATTTTTACAACGGGCCGATGATGCCGCCGTTCACTTATTGGGCATTATCAATGATATTTTGGATATCTCGAAAATTGAGGCCGGAACCCTCTCGGTGGTCATTGAATCGGTGGATTTGATGCAGGTGATTGCTGAGGCGATCGAGTTAAATCAAGCCGTGGCAAAGGATAAGGGACTCGTGTTATCTACCGAGGTGCAGGCGGAACCCCCAATTTTTGTTCGGGCTGATGCCGCTAAACTGAAGCAGGTGTTACTCAATGCGATCGGCAATGCGGTCAAGTTCACCGAAAGCGGTAGCATTTCGGTTCAGGTTCGGGTGGAAACGGGAAATCCTGACGTTAGCATGGCTCAATATGGAACCCACTATGTTGTGGTTGACATCATTGATACGGGCATTGGTGTCGATCCGGCGGATTTCGAGAAGTTATTTAAGCCTTTTGTGATGGTTGACGGGTCCAAAACGCGCCGCTTTGGAGGAACTGGCCTGGGCTTGGCTATTTCACGAAACTTAATGGATATGATGAATGGTGCAATCCGTCTCGATAGTGCTGGTGTCGGTTCGGGAACTACGGTAACTCTTGAGTTGCCCATGACTCAGAAAAATGTATCGTTAGAGAAGACCTCCACATTGGCTGAGGCCGACTCTGACTCAGATTTGAGATGATAATAGAGGCTGTGAGGTTTTCCGAGTCTCACTCAGCCGATTTCCCTTATGAAGACATTCCAATTTTTGACTCGGCGTATTGAGCGTAAGTGGCATCACTGGCGCGATGGTCGCACTCCAAGGGATTCGATGACTCGACACTCGTCGGTTGCTCCTCGAAACGCGTCAGGGGCTGCCCCTCGTCGGGTGAATATGTCCGGGTCGGTGTCTACGGTGGTTGCAGTGTTCTGTTTGACGGGTGCTTTAGGACAGCGCTTTTATAATCAACCCAAACTCGATGTGGGCAGCCGCGCGCCGCAAACGGTTATCGCGCCGAGATCCGATAATGTTGAAGATAGCAAAACGACTGAGGAACGTCGTCGCAGCGCTCGTTTAGGGGCTTCTCCGGTGCTGATGGGCGATCCGATGGTGAATGAGCGCGTCTTGAGTCAGGTCAAACGCTATCTTGAGCAAGGGAATCGCCTCCGCGAAGCCGTCGGAGAGTTTCCCTATGTGGAGACGGGGCTTCTCTCTCGGGAGGTCCAACGCTATCTACGTAGTGCCTCAACTTGGGAATGGCGCGCCATTCAATGGACGCTGTCACGGCAGATCCAAGGGAGGGTTGACGCAACCGCCCAGACGGCCGTTGAGTCAACCGTTGAGGCGACCGAAGACCCTCTAGCGGAGTTGGAGGCCCAGACGGCGGAAGCTGATGAGGTCGAGACTCGTCGCGAACAGATGTTACAGGCGAGTCGCCTGGGGGCTGTCAATGGGGCGTCTCAGGTGCTGTCGGATCTGTTGGAGAGCCAGACGAGTCCGATGAATCAGTCCCTCCAACAACTCCTTGTTGTCTCTCAACAGTTGGATGAGGAAGGCCTTGAGGCGGTGATGACGGCTGTTGAAATGGCCCGGGAACAGTATGCTCAAGCCTTAGAGCAGTTGGCCGAGGTGTCATACGCCAATGGGCAACCGGTATATACGAATACTCTGCTCAATTTGTCGGCGGAGGATTGGCAGCAAACGCGTAACATAACCTTACATGTGGGACGACAAATGTTGACTCAGGGCATTGCGTCTGGGGTTCCCGACAGGATGTTGCAGGATTCGGTGGAGATGCAATTGTCGTTGGCTCTACCGGATGCCCAGATTCGTCATTTAATGAGTGCGGTGTTGATGAATGCCCTGGAAGCGAATTTGGTCACGGACCCCGATCGCACTCGAGAACGGGCTGAGTCGGCGGCTGAGGCTCAGGAACCGGCCTATCTGCCGGTGGAAGCCGGTGAGGTGATTGTCGAAGCTGGTGAGGTGATTACTCGCCCTCAGTTTCTGCTGCTCGACCATTTTGGTTTGGCCCGTCGCGCTCCGGTGAATTGGATTGGTTGGATTGCCTTTGGGGGGACGGTGTTTGTGGCGGTGTCTCTCTATGGGGTGGTTGAACGACGAGTCCATCCGAAGATTTGTAATGGCGATCGCCTCTTGATTCTCTTGTTAAGTCTCAGTGCGCCGGTGATGGTTCTGTTTGGTGTGCCGACGACGAGTTTTCCGGCGATTGGTTTGGCGGTGGGCAGTTTTTATGGCTCCTGGATGGGGGTGACGGTGGTGGCTCTGTTGAGTCTGATTATGCCTATTGGCTTGGAGATTGAGTTGGGCTATCTGATTGCTGGGGCCATCAGTGGTGCGATTGGTGGGGTAATGGCGGGACGGCTGCGATCGCGTGAGGAATTAGCTCTGTTGGGGGCGGGAGTCGGCTTCGCCCAAGGGGCCAGCTTCTTCCTCATCACTGTCATGGGTCTGCTGTTACAGGGAACCACCGGACCGTTATGGTCGTTGTTACTAGAGACGGCTCTGATTCAGGGACTCTGGGGGGTTGGCTGGAGTGTGGTGGTGCTTGGGGTCAGTCCCTATTTGGAACATCTGTTTGATTTGGTCACCCCGATTCGCTTAGCAGAACTGTCTAATCCGAATCGGCCATTGCTCAAACGCTTGGCGGCTGAGGCGCCGGGAACGTTCCAACATACGTTATTTGTGGCGACGTTAGCTGAGTCTGCGGCGAAAGCCCTCGGCTGTAATGTGGAGTTAGTGCGAGCCGGCACTCTCTATCATGATATTGGTAAGATGCACGATCCTCAGGGATTTGTGGAAAATCAAATGGGGGGTCCGAATAAGCACGATCGCATCAATGATCCCTGGAAAAGTGCCGCGATTATTAAAAAGCACGTGACTCAAGGATTAGTCATGGCTCGTAAAAGCCGTCTTCCCAAAGCTATTCAGGCCTTTATCCCGGAACATCAAGGAACGATGTTAATTGCCTATTTTTATTATCAGGCAAAACATAGTAATCGTCGTGAGGTCAATGATGCTGATTTTCGTTACGACGGCCCGATTCCTCAATCGAGAGAAACGGGGATTGTCATGTTAGCCGATTCCTGTGAAGCGGCGCTGCGATCGCTCAAAGATGCCACCCCCGAAGATGCCCTTTCAATGGTGAATAAGATTCTTCGCGCTCGCTGGCAGGATAATCAGTTAGTAGACTCGGGCTTAACTCGGGCAGAAATGGGAAAAATTGCCGAGATTTTTGTGCAAGTTTGGCAACAGTTTAATCACAAACGCATTGCCTATCCCAAAGCCGTTTTATCGAATAAATAGCCCTATTCCTTAAGCGGGATTGGGCTGGGTTAAGACTTCGAGAATGTACTCTCCCTGGTTGACTGAGGCGTTGCTAGAGAGGTCATAGACTAATCCTGAGTCTTCGCTGTGGACATCGACTAATTGCGGCAAACACCCCTCTCGGTTGAAGACTAGGAGTTGATAGAGAAGTTGTCCTGACGTGATCCAAGTCCCTAATAGAACCCGCGATTGCAGCATTCCTCCCTGTTTGGCATAGTATTTTTGACTCTTACTTTTTGGGAAAAATTGCACGGTTTTCGAGGCGGTTTGAATGAGAGGAAACCGTTGGATATCTAACATTCCTTTGCTGACTAAGTAATTTTTAACGCCGCGAACGCCACGATAGACGGAATCAGGATTAATTTGCATTCCAGATCCGAGTTCTATTGTCCAAGCTTCTAAGTCAAATTTAACAACTTTCCCCAATTTTTCTAACTGTTTCTCTAGGCTTAACCAGGGCTTCATAAATGATTCGTCGAAAGCATCCCCATCATAGCAATCAAGAAGGATGGCGGTATTAAGCAAAAAGTATTTGGCGCTGGCTTCTCGCCCTTGAAAACAGTAAAGATAATCAAAAGATTGGTCGGTGCTGCTATGTAAATCTAAGACATAGTTGGCGTCTAAACATAAGGATTGGAGCTGGTAGCGATAGTGGTCTTCAAAGGGAAGTCCTGAGGCTCTATTTTCTGCCTGTTTTAGTTCCTCGAAGCGACTCCTAAGTTGCTGGCGAAAGTTGTTTTGGATTTGTTGGTAGTTCAGGTGAAGTTGGGTTTTGGCAAATTCCGCAATTGAGGACCGATTCTGATTCTCCAGGTCTTTTTCATAATCCCAAAAAATTCGATTCCAATCGGTTCCTGTATAGGGATTATAGCGACCGCTGGCGTAATGGTGCGATCGCTGATTGGTGGCGAAGGGATTGCAGGTGGGAACTAGCCAAATCTCTCCCTGGAGTTGGCAGGGATCGAGTTCACACAAAAACTGAATCAGTTGGTAGATAACCGCATTTCCTGACAGTTCTGCGCCATGTAAGTTGGCTTGTAAGTAGGCTTTTTTCCCTGGAGTGGCGCCGCGAAATTTATAAACCTGAATGGCCAGAGTATCTCCTGAGGCCAAATGTGCGATGTCAACAGAATCGATATCAGGAATCATAGGGCAAATGGGGAATAGCCATGGCGATCGCCGTTAAGCCTCGCTAGGGTTCAATTTTATCATTGCCCAAGTGGTATAGGTGCCGATGGGACTCCAGAGGAGATAGGGCAACAGTAGTAGTGTAGCTGTCAGGGAACGCGGTTGGATGGCGATCGCCAACAGAAGCGCCAACACAAAACCGGTGGCCCCGATGAGAGTTCCCGCCCGCAAACTCTCTAAACGACACATAATCGGGGTATACGATAGGGTCACGACTTCTAGAACCAGGTAGTATCCCAACAAGAGCCAGCGATTGAGAGAGTCTGGGGTCTGATTCCACACCAAAACAGCCGACCAGCCCACACCAATGAAAACAATCGTCCAAATCAAGGGAATTAAGCGCTCAAACGTTAACCACTGAGGCCGTTGGAGACGATTAAACCAACGTAAGCCACCCGCCGATAACAGACGGTTGCAGCCAACGCCTAGCACAATCATGACCAGGGGAATCGTGAACCAGGTAGGAAGTGACATCAATGGCAATCAATAATTAGGGAATGGGGAATGTAACAGGCGATCGCACCGTTGCTGGTGCTGTGACTCGATTCGGTCTTAATCGTACGCCTCAATCTTAACTGGCGAACCATTCTCAAGGGTCACTAGCCAGTTTTATTACCATAATTTCTCCAAAAAAGCAATAAAATTTAATAAGATTAAATATAAATTTAGGAAGAATCAGGGGTAACGAGCAGACCCAGCCCTCAAATTGCCCCAATCGCGCACTGGTTTCGTTGCAAATTATTACAATCTGTTTCATTCCGTCACAACTTCAGGGAACTCCCGTTCACAGATCCGAGTGCCGTGCTAGGATTCAGCATCAGATAGACGTAAGCGATGTATAGGAGAAGAACTTTGGGCATTCGGGTTGCTGTTGTTGGTTCTGGACCGGCTGGATCATCTGCCGCCGAAACGTTGGCAAAGGCAGGCATCGAAACCTACTTGTTTGAGCGCAAGTTGGATAACGCCAAGCCTTGTGGAGGAGCCATTCCTCTGTGTATGGTCAGTGAATTTGACATCCCCCCAGAGATTGTGGACCGTCGGGTTCGCAACATGAAAATGATCTCCCCTTCCAACCGGGAAGTGGACATCCGCATTGTCAAACAAGACGAATATATTGGAATGTGCCGCCGAGAAGTTCTCGACGGCTTTTTACGCGATCGCGCCGAAAAACTCGGAGCGAATCTGATCAACGGAACCGTTCATAAACTCGAAATTCCCACGAGCGACACCGCTCCCTACGTCATCCACTACGCCGATCACTCCGACGGTAGCCTCACCGGGGAAAACAAAACCCTGAAAGTGGATGTGGTCATTGGTGCTGACGGTGCCAACTCTCGTGTCGCCAAAGCGATCGAAGCGGGAGACTATAACTACGCCATTGCCTTCCAAGAGCGGATTCGTCTGCCGGAAGACAAAATGGCCTACTACAACGACTTGGCGGAAATGTACGTCGGTGATGACGTGTCTCCCGACTTTTACGCATGGGTGTTCCCCAAATACGACCACGTAGCCGTGGGAACCGGAACCATGCGCGTCAACCAAGCCAAAATCAAGAAACTCCAGGCCGGGATTCGCGCTCGGGCCGCTCGTCGCCTCGAAGGTGGAGAAATCATCAAGGTTGAAGCTCACCCCATCCCCGAGCATCCCCGTCCTCGTCGGGTTCGGGGCCGCGTCGCCCTCGTTGGTGATGCCGCCGGAACCGTGACCAAATCCTCGGGAGAAGGGATTTACTTCGCGGCTAAATCGGCCCGGATGTGTGCCGAAACCATCGTCGAAACCACGAACGCTGGTCAAAAACTGCCCACGGAAGATGACTTGAAACTCTACATCAAACGTTGGGACAAACAGTATGGCATGACCTACCTGGTATTAGATCTGCTGCAACGAGTGTTCTATCGCACCGATGCCACTCGCGAAGCCTTTGTGGAAATGTGCGATGACAAGGATGTGCAGAAGCTCACCTTTGACAGCTATCTGTATAAAACCGTTGTTCCCGCCAATCCTCTGGTGCAGATGAAAATCACGGCTAAAACCATTGGTAGCTTGTTGCGTGGTAACGCCCTCGCTCCCTAAGTCTCACCCTCAAACCTAAATCCTGCGCGAGAAGCTGTTACTTGGTTTCTCGCGCTTTTTTGCGGTGCCAGTCGCCCCTGAAATGTCTCTAAAACCTGATAGGATAAAGGTTCTAGGATAAATCATCAAGGGTGCGCCACTTGCGGTGTGCCTGTTGCCTGTTGCCTTTTGCCTTTTGCCTTTCCATGGTTAAAATCCGCCGTCGCTCCCCCAATCCCCCCGTCAAAACCGAGGGTTGTCAATATCAAGTGCCGATTCCCGATGCCGAACCGGCCAATATCCTAGAGGAGATTGTTTGGCATAAAGAAACCGAAGTCGCCAAACTTCGCCTTTATATGCCCTTGCGAGAGTTACAGAAGCAAGTCGCCATCGCTCCGCCTCCCCGAGACTTCATCGCCGCGTTGCGTCAGGGAAAAACGACCCCCGCATTAATTGCTGAAGTCAAGAAAGCCTCACCCAGTAAAGGCCTGATTCGCGAGGATTTTGACCCGGTGGCGATCGCCCAAGCCTATGAAGCTGGCGGGGCCAGTTGTATCTCAGTGTTGACGGATCAGAAGTTCTTTCAGGGGAGTTTTGACTATCTGCGGGATGCTCGTCAAGCGGTGAATCTGCCCGTCTTGTGCAAAGACTTTATTATTTACCCCTATCAGATTTATCAGGCTCGGGGCAAAGGTGCAGATGCCGTGTTATTGATTGCCGCAATTTTGGGCGATCGCGATTTGCAATATTTCCTCAAAATCACCAAAATTCTGGGAATTACAGCCCTAGTGGAAGTCCATACCGCTGAAGAATTTGATCGCGTTCTGGCCCTCGATGGCATCGAACTCATCGGCATCAACAATCGTAACTTAGAAGACTTCAGCGTCAACTTGCAAACCACCGTAGACCTACTCACCCCCCGCCAGCAAAAGATTCAAGATAAAGGGGTTGCGATCGTCAGTGAGTCGGGAATGTTTGCACGTCCTGACCTCGATCGCGTAGCCGGGGCCGGGGCCAACGCCGTCTTAGTCGGGGAATCCCTAATGCGACAAGCCGATCCCACAGCGGCCATTGCTGAGTTATTTTCCACCTCATCGACGGCCAGTTAAGCCTCGTGGCCTCACGAGCCGCAGTACAATGAACAGTAATGTCCAGACAATCTCCTAGCCACTGTTTTGGCCGGTTTATCTCTGGGCGTTCGGCGTTGTACTGCCGATCTACCTCACCCCTTACGACTTAATATGGAGCCGCTTCCCCTTCCCTCTCACATTCATTACGAGTTACTGTTGCAACTCCTTGAACGTCAAACTCTGTTTTCAGTCAATCACTATTCCGAGGAGCGACGGCAAATTGATGAGTTGATTATGACATTGCGTAAAGCCCTATCTCAGCAGAAGCGACTCGAACAAGCCTGTCAGATGAAAGGGGTTCGAGTTGACTATCGTTGGTCTTTGAATCAGGCTATTGAGCAAACAGCCCGGGTTGGCGATCGCGAAGCCAGTTAACCGGGTCCCGAGACGCCGGCCCGTTTTTCGGTAAACTGCAAGTCCCAGTTGTATAATGGCGATCTTTAGCGATCGCCAACGTGTTATGGACGACAAATTAATGTTAATGATTCCGGGTCCGACCCCGGTTCCCGAAAAAGCCCTCACCGCCATGGGACGACATCCCATCGGCCACCGCAGCGGCGAGTTTTCCGAATTAGTCGCGGAAGTCTTAGCCGATCTCAAATGGCTGCATCAAACTCAAAATGACGTGTTAGTCGTCACCGCCAGCGGAACCGGAGCCATGGAAGCCGGGATTATCAATGTCCTGAGTTCGGGCGATCGCGTCTTAGTCGGGTCCAATGGTAAATTTGGCGATCGCTGGGCCAAAGTGGCCAAAGCCTATCACCTCGATGTCCAAACCATTACCGCTGACTGGGGACAACCCCTCGACCCCGAAGCCTTCCGTCAGGCCTTAGAAGCGGACACCAACAAAGAGATCAAGGCCGTTATCCTCACCCATAGCGAAACCTCCAGCGGGGTGCTCAACGACCTCGAAACCATCAATCGTCATGTCAAGGCCCATGGAGAGGCCTTAATTATCGTCGATGCTGTCACCAGTTTAGGAGCTTGCAGCGTTCCCATCGATGACTGGGGTCTCGATGTAGTAGCCTCGGGGTCTCAGAAAGGCTATATGATTCCTCCAGGGTTAGGCTTTGTCTGCATGAGCGATCGCGCCTGGAAAGCATACGAAACCTCTAACCTACCCCGGTTTTATTTCGACCTAGGTCCTTATCGCAAGAATGCGGCCAAAAACACCACCCCCTTCACCCCGCCAGTGAACCTATTTTTTGCCCTACAAGCCTCCCTACGCATGATGCGGGCCGAAGGACTCGACAGCATCTTTGCCCGTCACGATCGCCTCAAACGCGCCGCTCGTGAAGCCGTTAAAGCTATGGGACTCCCCCTATTGGGTGCAGATGACTGCGCCAGTCCAGCGGTGACGGCTGTAGCCCCCAGCAGCGTTGAGGCTGAACAAGTGCGTTCCGTGATGAAAAAGCAATTTGACATTGCTCTCGCCGGTGGACAAGACCATCTCAAAGGTAAAATCTTTCGGATTGGTCATTTAGGCTTCGTCAGCGATCGCGATCTTCTCTGTGCGATCGGCTCCCTCGAAGCCACACTTGAGAGTCTCAAGGCGGGGAACGAACCCGGAGCGGGAATTACCGCCGCCGCCAAAATCCTCAACGCCGGCTAGACTCTGGCAACTTTTTGAGCCACCATCCCCCTAAAATGAGTCATTTTAGGGGGATTTTTAACCTCAAACCGGCATTATCCCCATGTTGCGATAACCTTGCCGGTTAAGAAATACTGCATTAGCGACCCTGAATACGCTCTAATAATTGTTCCGTCCGTTGAACCCATTGCAATTGATTTTGAACTTGATAGCGATCGCGGGCATAAGCTAGCACCTCCCGCGCATTCTCAAAATTGCCCTGTTGAATAAACACCAACCCCGCCCCATAATAGGCATTCGCATAGCCCGGATTTGCCTCCCGAGATGCCCGGAACGCCCTGAGTGCGGCATCTAAATCTCCTTCTGCTAATAAAATCGCCCCAAGTTGATAATGGGCTTCCGTATAACTTGGATTCAGAGAAATTGCCTGGCGTAACGCTCGTTTTGCCCGTCGAGTTTGCCCCCGCTCTAAATACAAAAGCCCCAAATAATAAGACGGTTCAGGAGCATTATCAGTATGACGTTGCGCCAAACGAAACGCTGATAACGCTTCATCAGATTGACCCTGTTGATAATGCAGTAGGCCTAGATTATAGTGAGCAAATCCGAGTCGTGGATCTAAGTCGATCGCCCGTTGCAAATACTGACGCGCCCGAGGTAAATTATTGACCTCCAAGAGAATTGCCCCAAGATTCCCATAAGCCAAAGCAAACCCCGAATCCGTCCGCACCGCCTCCAAAAACGCCTCAGCCGCCAGTTGTAGCTCTCCCGACTGTCGCAATGCCAGTCCGAGATTATAGTACCCTGGAGAAAACTCAGGATCGAGGCGTACCGCTTCTCGGAAGGCCGCGATCGCCCCCGACAAGTCCCCCTCTTGCACCCGTTGCAACCCCTGATTAAGCTGTCGTTCAGCAGCCGAATCCAGAGGAGACAAGTCAAACCCCGGCTGGGCCAATCCGGGAGACTGCCAAACCGGACAGCCCCCCACAACCAATCCCGCCATGGCGATCGCCCCAACCCGCAATCCCAGCCATTGTCCCCTCTCTCGCCCACCCATTAAACCCATCACAACCGCTCCCGAAGCCTTAGATCTAACCTCAATTCTAGCGGGCGACCCCAACGGTACTAGGTTATTTCTAGGTATTATTTCTAGGTGATCATCAAGGTACACCTCAACACTGTTCCCTATTCCCTGCACCGCACTGAGCCTGTCGAAGTGTTCCCTGTTCCCTGTTCACTATTCACTATTCACTATTCACTGTTCACTATTCACTGTTCCCTATGACCAGTGCCTTTGATCGCGCCATAATGCAGCGTTGTCTCAGCCTCGCCCGACGGGCCTGGGGACAAACCGCCCCCAATCCCATGGTGGGGGCCGTGATTATCCAAGGAGGAGATATTGTCGGCGAAGGGTTCCATCCCGGTGCCGGCCAGCCTCACGCCGAAGTCTTCGCCCTCCGACAAGCCGGCGATCGCGCCCAGGGGGCCACCATCTATGTCAGCCTCGAACCCTGTAACCACCATGGTCGCACCCCCCCCTGTTCCGAAGCCTTGATTCAAGCCCAAGTGGCCAAAGTCATCATCGGAACCGTCGATCCCAATCCCAAAGTCGGCGGAGAAGGAATCGCCCGTCTGCAAAACGCCGGAATTGAAGTCGTCGTCGGTGTCGAAGACGCCGACTGTCGCCGTCTCAACGAAGCCTTCTTCCACCGCATCACCCATCACCGACCCTTTGGCATTCTCAAATATGCCATGACCCTCGACGGCAAAATTGCCAGTCAACAGGGCCATAGTCGCTGGGTCACCGGAACCCCCGCCCGGCAACGAGTCCACCAGCTTCGCGGCCAATGTGAGGCAGTGATTGTAGGCGGCAACACAGTCCGCAAAGATAACCCCCATCTCACCTGTCATAACCAGCCATCGACGAACCCCCTACGGGTGGTTATGAGTCGTTCCCTAGACTTACCCGAAACGGCCAAACTCTGGGATATCAGCGAAGCCCCCACCCTGGTTGTCACTGAAACTGGTGTAAAACCGGAGTTTCAGCAACAATTACGCGATCGCGGTGTCGACGTCCTCGCCGTTCCCCAGCTAACCCCCACGGTAGTCATGGAACACCTCTATCAACAAGGAATGATGTCAGTTCTCTGGGAATGCGGGGGTCAATTAGCGGCCAAAGCCATCTCAGAAGGAATGGTTCAGAAAGTCATGGCCTTCATCGCCCCCAAACTCATCGGCGGCGATTCCGCCCCAACCCCAGTGTCCCATCTCGGGTTAAACCAGATGACCGACGCCCTAGCCTTGCACGATCTCCACTGCCAAACTATCGGCGAAGATTTACTGCTTGAAGGATATCTTTGAGGCAAGAGAACTGTTCTATTCACTATTCACTATTAACTATTCACTATTCCAAGTCCAAACTCAATTGAATACAACCATCATCCTCAACCTTGCGAGTGGGGATTTGGGGTTCAGACATAGCCACACCGCGATCGCAGCGGCCCGGAATCCGTTGATCGATCGCCAGCCAATTGCGGAAAATCAGCAGACGGTCATCTTGGGGGACATCGAGACGGTAAATCCGTAACACCTTCTTGTTGCGACGCTGACAGCGTAAACAGGTTAAGCCATAGCCAATTTTGTCCAGAAAGCGCCGTAGAATCACCATGGGGGTGGAGTTTTTGGCTAAACCGATGCCGGTGGTGGTTTTGATGTCTTGACGGTATTTGAGGGCAATTTCCGCCAGTTTTTGTAAGTCCGGATCAGTGTTCGAGAGTTCTCGTTCCGGGGTTTCTAGGAACTTGTGAATCCCTAAAAGGTGCATGGTGCCGATGGTTGCCCCGAGTTGTGATCGGTTGAAGTCCGGTTGAAAGACTTGTCCTTGGCCTTGTTCGATCAGCTGTTGGACGATACGACGATCGCGATCGCGCAAAAACGATCGCCCGACGGTGAGGAAATAATGGAGACGTAGTTTCTGATACGCTCCCTTATCATCTTGTTGCACAAGGGCCTCGGTGACGGGGACTTTGTAACGACGGTGAAGTTCGTATTTGCGTAAGGCCCGGCGATCGCCTGAGCGTTTCAGCAGCCGTTTTTTGCTAGCCCGATA
>P_2C_Liq_2_UnCtyDRAFT_1000205_pt1 | contig 17078 bp, 18 predicted proteins | sample Pon2CUnioCityCA_FD_10236 | JGI IMG/M metagenome (IMG submission 10236) | reverse complement strand
CGTAATTACATCACTTGAGATGGAATCCTCATACACCCATTGGTTCAATGTCGCAGGGTTTTCAGTCAAACGAGTCCGATACGTAAATTCACCGACTTCACCAGCTTGACCATCATCCATAATGACAGTTGAATCATCGCCACTCATTTCAGCATACGCAATCCCGAAGCCCATGACAGGGTCATAACTCTCCGTTGGAAGTTGCATACGGTCTGAGAATAAGTTAAATGATGAAGATGCCCATAATGGAATCCCACCAATGTGATTAGTCACTAAGTAACGCTCTGCTGCAGCAAAGAATTGATGTTTCAAATCAACTGGTGCGAATTTGAAATCATAGACGCCGCTTGCAGGAACAAAGTCACCGAGTGCTGGTTCTTCTGGTTCTTCTTCCTCAGCAGCCTCAACGGTAACTGTACGCGTTACAGATGCACTTTCACCATCTGAATTTTCTACACTGTAAGTTAAAGTGTAAGTACCAGCTGCATCAGCGTTTACAGAGCCGCTTACTGCAATATCTGCAGTTAAGTCTCCGTCATTTTCGTCAGATGCACTGACCCCAGCGAGTGGATCAAAGCTTTCACCCACTTCTAAGGTGACATTTCCAGCGCCGGAGATTGATGGGACACTTGGGTCGCCTGCACAGGCGGCAAGGCCAACAACGAGCACTAGAAACGATACTGCTAATAATAATCTTTTCATAATGTGTTCTCCTCTCTTTTTTAACTGCATACATAATCCCTGAACACGGGGTTTATATATAAGGTTGTAAAAAGACTTGTGGAATTTATGAAGCCTTTTGAACAAAATACCACTATTCATGCTACTTTGACAAGTTTTTTAACGGTTTTTTGCAAAAAAAAGCGTTTTCATGCGTTTTTTGTATCGAATGATANGAAAAACGCGCCATGCTNTGACACAGCGGATAAAAAAAGGCACTCCGTGTGGGAGTGCCTTGAATTTAAGCAAAACTATCGTAATACGTATGTTCACGGGGAAGTTCATGTTTGTTGAGAACCTTGATGCATGCGTGAATCATTCCCGGTGATCCACACAAGTAGGCTTCTGAGCCGGTTAGATCACCCGTCATACGGTCTAAGACGTCGGTGATTAAGCCGGTTTCACCTTGCCAGTTATCCTCTGGAAGCGGTTCAGAGAGTGCTGGGATGTATTCGAAATTCGGGAACTCTTTTTGTAATTCATCAAATTCTTCGGTGTAATATAAATCTTTTTTAGTTTTTGCCCCAAAGAAGTACCGGACTTTTCGAGGCATGTTTAAATCTCGTAAACGGTAAAGGATTGAGCGAATCGGGGCCTTTCCAGATCCACCAGCAATGCATACAATATCGCGGTCTGATTCTTCACGTAAGTAAAAATCGCCATAGGGACCGGTTATTTTCATTTTGTCACCCGGTTGCATCACTTCGTGAATGTACGTGGTTGCGACGCCTTTATTGACTAAGCGAACGAGAAATTCAACGTGATCTTTCACTTTCGCATCACCCGCAAATGAGTAGGCACGAACGGCTTCAACACCTGGAATAATAAACTGTGCATACTGTCCAGGATGAAAATCCAACGTTTTCGGGTTGACCATTTTAAACCGTACGAGTTTGATGTCGTAGGTCAAATCTTCTAATGCGGCCAGTTCAACGTCATATTCTTTGGCCCCAAATAAACTCTGTGGGATTTCAATTTTTGTATCTTGAGCCACGCGCGTTTGACAAGACAAGCGAACACCAGCTTCAGCGTCTTTCGGTCCAATGAAGGGCTCTTCCGTCGGTTTTAAGTCAAAGGCACCATCGGTCACTTTTACTTTGCATAATCCACAGGTCGCTTTACCACCGCAGGCGGAAGGTATGTATATTTGATTTTTCGATAAAATGTTGAGCGCCGTATCCGATTCATTAATCGGAATCTGCAAGGAGTCATTGACGGTAAGCACTTTTTCGCCGGTGCTCCCGAATGCGCTCTCTGCAGCGACGAGTAATAGACTCATTAAGACAAGGATGCCAATGAGGATACTAATAACAATAATCGGTTCCATGAGTTCCTCCTAAAAGAATGAGAGTCCAGTAAAGCCGATAAAGGCTAAGGATAATATGCCCATGATGATGAAGACAATTCCGCGGCCGGCAAGTCCACGAGGGACGACCGAATGATTTTCCATTTTTTCACGAATGGCAGCCAGTAAGATGATGGCTAAGGCCCATCCGAGGCCAGCACCGAGTGAAAATGTCGCAGTTTCAGCAAAATTATAGCTGCGGTTTACAAAGAATTGTGAGACGGCTAGAACCACACAGTTAACGGTGATGAGTGGCAAAAATAAACCGAAATTGTTGTACATTCTGGGCGATACTTTTTCGATAAAAATTTCTAAAAATTGGACGGTCGTCGCGATCGTAATGATGAACACTAAAATTGATAGTCGCTGCGTCCCAGTAGCTTCTAGTAATAAGTAAATGGGATAGTTGATCACAGCGGTCAAAAAGACCACAAATATAACAGCTAACCCCATCCCTTTTGCATTTTTTACGTTGGTGGAAATGGCAATCAGCGGACACATCCCAAGAATGAAGATGAGGGCAATGTTTCTAGATAGAACGGATTCAATGAAGATTTCAATTAGATTTATCATCGCATTCGCCCCTATTCTGCTGCCACTTCAAAGTTTTGGGCCCACTCACGAACGCCCCAAATGATTAATCCAAGGACGAAGAAGCCGCCTGGTGCGAGTGCCATAACGGTCCAGTTAACCCATGTATCAGGCATGACCCGGAAATTCAATATTGTTCCAAACGCAAGTGCTTCTCGGACAATTGCGACTGCAATCAAAATCCACGTGTAGCCTAACGAGTTGGCAATGCCATCGAAAAACGTATATTTCATCGGGTTTTTAACGGCAAAGGCTTCGGCCCGCCCCATGACGATGCAGTTGGTTACAATGAGACCCAAATAGGCACCTAAGGCTGCGGCGATCACCGGGAAATATGCTTCTAAAAACATTTGCACCATAATGACAAACGCCGAAATGATGACCATGTAGGTGATCATCCGGACGCGCGAGGGAATGACTTTGCGCACCATGGAGACGACTAACGAACTTGCAGTGACAACAAAGGTGACTGCTAAGCCCATGGCAATCGCATTCTCGACGCGGTTCGTGACGGCTAACGCTGAACATATTCCTAATACAGCGACGACGATGGGGTTTTCTTTAAACAGCCCATCTTTTGTGATGTTAAACCATTTCGTGTATTGCAATCTGAGCCAGAATTTTCGCATTATTCGCCTCCTAACGTCGCTTGATACGCGGGCACGACCGTTTCATAACTCGTGTTTAAAATAATCTGGAATGAGCTCGATGTTGAGGTAGCACCAGTTATTGCATCAACTTCGTTCGGTGCATTGGCCCCTTCTTTTAAAATTTCAACACTCGGATCGAACACCACGCCCTCGTATTTCGCGAGGTATGGAAGTTCGACGATACGGCCCCCGAGCCCTGGGGTTTCTTGTTGGGCAAGGATACCAACTTTTTCAATGGTCATTAAATCTTCGTTGAGCGTTAAGACTCCGATAATCGGACCCCATACGCCACCACCTTCAATCTCGAAACTAATGCTTCCAGTTTCCGGATTGCGGTATACAGGTTTTGTTTGACCATCGATTTCTACGTTGACTTCTTCAACGTTTGCGACAAACGTATCATAAATATTTGATGTGTTGTATTCAATGTCAAATGCATCGAGTACTTTTGATTGGAGTAAGGCTTGTTCATTCCGTGTGATACGCTCAGAAGTCAACACGTCCATTCCGATAAGTAAACTTGACGTAATCACGCCCATGGCAACTACGAAACCAATAATTTTTAATGTCCGATTCATGCAGGTTCCTCCTTACTAGTTATCCACGCATCAATTAAAGCGCCCAACGCACTCATAATGATGACGGCAAAGACAAATCCTTCTGCGAATGTGGCAAAGTAGCGAATGATAAACGTAATAAACGCAACGCCAGCTCCGTAGATCCAGATAGCTTTTGCATTCACTGGCGAATGGACCGGATCACTGGCGATGAAAAAGGCTCCAAATAGCAATGTTCCTGTAAACATCGACGGAATCGTTCCCCCAGTAGCCCCGAATAATTCGAAGATTCCTGCTGTGACTAGATAACTCACTAAGATGCTTGTGGGTAACCGCCAGTCAATCACTTTTAAGACCATTAGGGCGCTCCCCAACACCAATAACAAGAGACCGAATGTTTCGCCAATGTTTCCGGGAACAAAGCCCATAATCAAGTCACTAAACACGTAATTGGTTGAGCCAGATGCGTTAATCTCGTGCAAAGGCATAACCGGAGCTAATGCATCAAGAGATGCTTGGCTGAATGGATTGAACCACCCATAGACTTCCGGATCATACCACCCAAAGATAATGGCGGGAAAAGAAATCATTAAAAACATGATGCCAACCGCGGCGGGATGGAAAATTGTTTTTCCGTATCCACCAAACAGTTGCTTGGCAAATAAATTGCCAAATACAACACCGACCCCGGCCATCCAAAGTGGTGCGCTAGGTGGCAACATTAACGCATACAACAGCGGAAATACGAGCCAACTTTCGTCAATCTTTTGTTTTCTTCCTTTAGCAAATACAAAATCAACACCGACACTGAGGCCGATTGAAAGCGCCGCGATTGCGAGCACGTACCATCCAAAGATGATAAATGATGCGCCTAAAATAACGCCCAGTGCAGCCTCTAAATAGATCAGTTTTTTACCAGTAATTGCGCGACTAACCCATTGGCTTTGCGAGTCACTCATGAAGTCACCACTTTCTAAATTTATAGATGTATTACACATTCGTCATTATAGCATAATCATGCGTTGATTGCGTAGAGATTTGGCAATGTAAAAGCTTACTTTTACGATTTTTTCATTTCGTTTTTTTAGACAAATAAGCAATGGCAAATGGCATGAAGTCAGTCATTTGAATCAGTTTCGCATTCGCTTGGCCGATACGTCCTTTTTGCAAGCTAAACGACCTTTCGAATGCTTGGCCAATGGCGGCGAATTCATCAGTCACGTAATCAAACTCATACACGTGGCGAATCTCGGTTTGTCCATTGTTTTGCTGATAATACATGTCTTTTATCGATCGTTTGGTATAGCTTTGGCTCTCTGCATAATGCAAGGCTGTGACCGTTTCATACGACGTCCCAATGAGACACACTTTAAATGATCGATCCAGCATTCTTTGAAGAGGGCTTTCCTCATCAAAGGCGTGGCCCGGCGCATGCGGATGTAAAAGTGTATCACCCCCATACCCCCATGCAGCAAACGCGTTTTTGTAGTGTGCTGAGCGTTTCACACTTTTTAAACTGCGAAAATATTCAGCGACTCGACCAATTGCATAGGTCGGAGTTAAATCCGCATCATACGGAGGCATGTGGGCTCGAATCTTCTCGACCCAGGCACTTGGAACGGGTGGGTTTTCCCAGTCTGCAGGATCACTCAGGTTACCTGATTGAGACGGCATTACTAAGGTTCCGTTGGGTGTGATCACCGTTTGAATGGCTTCAATGAGGGTGCGCTCACCACCAATAATCCAGCCAATGGAAGAAAGGCTGACATGCAGGATGAGGCCATCTCCTCGTTTTAAGCCGAGGGCCTTTAAGTCTTTAATAAGATCGGCTTTTGAAAGTGGCTCTTTCGTCCGGTCAATGACTCTTTTCTCAGACATGGGATTTCCTCTCAAGTTGTAGTTCGATGGGGCAAATATCTTCGTAAAAATCTCGTTCGTGAGAGACGAGAATTAACGTCCCTTCATAGGCAATTAAGGCCTCTTTTAAAGCCTCTTTAATCGCCACATCTAAATGATTGGTCGGTTCATCCAAAATAAAGACATTGCTTTTAACAGGCCACAGCAAAGCGAGACGAACTTTCGATTGTTCGCCCCCAGATAAGGTTTTGATGGGTCGTGTTGCTTTATCGTTACGGATACCAAAGCGCGCGAGTGTCGCGTAGACTTGGCGATTATCAAATGCTGGGAAATGTCCACGGACGACCGAAAACGGGGTCTCTTTAGAGCCAATATGATGATCTTGAGAGAAATAGTTTATCTGCGCTGTATCAATCCACGTCACATCGCCCTCAAAGGCTTTAAGCTCATCCATAATCGTCCGAATTAAGGTGGTCTTGCCAACCCCATTTTCTCCGGTAATGGCCCATTTTTCACCGCGACGGATGGTCATATCAATGGGCTCAACTAAAGGCGCATCGTAGCCGATGGATAAGCCATTGATTTGCACGACTTTTTCTCCGGTAGGCGCGGCGTTGGGAAATTCAAATTGATAGGCTTTCTGTACCTCAACTGGAGCAACACGGTCAAGTTTTGCTAACATTTTTCGGCGGCTTTGGGCGCGCCTCGTTGTTTTTGCACGGGCAATGTTTTTCGCAATGAACGCTTCGGTTTTTTCAATGAATTTCTGCTGCGCTTTAAACGCTTTTTCGTGTTGATTGGCTCGCATCTCGCGTTCTTTTAAGTAAAACGCATAATCCCCGCGGTATACACTGATGGTCTTTTGTTCAAGTGCCCACACCACACTGGCGACTTCTTGGGCGATACGGGCTTCATGGGTGACAAGTAAAAAAGCGTTGGGCAGGCGTTTTAAATATTTTAATAACCAGTCTACTTGGTTTTCGTCTAAAAAGTTAGATGGTTCATCTAACAGCATAATGTCCGCTTTTGAAAGTAAGATTTCTGATAGCTTAACTTTTGAGCGCATCCCACCAGACAGAGTTCCGATGGTTTGCTTTAGTACCTCGGGTTCTAATCCTAAGCCAGTAATCACTTTGGATATTTCTGTTTGAAATTGATAAAATTCGGACTCATTTAACGTGTCTTGGATTCGGCTCGCTTGCTCAATCTTTTTAAACTGCACATCGGCGCTAGATTCGGCGGCTTCTTCGTATAGTTGATGCATGCGCGCTTCGAGGTCAAAGAGCTCTTGGAAAACACCGGATAAATAATGCAATACAGACTCGTCTTTAGGCAGAACCAAGTGCTGATCTAGAGCTTTAAATCGTTTGTTGGGGTGAAATGAAATCGTCCCTGAATCGGGAGATAGTTGGTGCATCAATAGACGCACTAATGTTGATTTTCCAGTGCCATTTGGCCCCAGTAAAACAACGTGCTCACCAGGGAGTAAGCGCGCCGATACATGCTCGATGAGAGGATTCCCATCATAATTAAAGGTGATTTCTTTCAATTCAATTAAGCTCATCGCGCATTATTATAGCATTTTAAGGCCAAAAAAAACGACCCCTTGGGGTCGTTTACATTCACTTATTGGATAATTTCTTAATATGAGCGAGCGCCGTATCAAGCACGGCTTGGTCATTCATATTGGCATCAATGATTTCATACGGAACGTCATGGATCAAACACTGGGCTTCTAATAATTTTACGTAATCTTTCAACAAGGTTTTGAAATACGGAATGTTAGCATCAAAATTATCGATCTCTTGCTGGCGGCCTCGCTGTTTTAAGCGTTCAACAAACGTCTCCCAATTAATGTCTAAGATTAGATAAAGGTCAATCGGTTGAATGTCATTCATGTACGCATTAAAGACGCCATTATAGAAATTTTTTATCGTTTTATCTTCAATGTTCTTCTGCGCAAATAGCCAGTGCTCAATCATGTGCCGGTCAATGATCACATTGTCATCATAGGTTTTTTGCGTTTTCCAATGTTTATGCAAAAAATAAATTTGTAAAAGCATTTCGACATCATCCATGCCTTCATATAACCATTTTAATAAAGTGTTAAACACCGGGTCTTCTTTGGCAAATTCATCCATGTATGGCACGTCTAGTGCGGCGCCTAATTTCTTCACTAATGTGCTTTTTCCTGAGGCAATCATGCCACCAACTGCTACACGCATTGATAATCTCCTTGAATTTTAACGTCTTTTTTATCATATCATTATTCAGATTTGCTCGGACAAAAAAATCCAAAAAAAAACCAACCTCGGTATGAGGTTGGTTTTAAACCAATNATTAAGCTTCTTTGTAACCTTGTTCTTCTGATAACCATGTCGAAGACACATTGAGCATAACACCGTAGAAGATTTTTGATGTAACATCTGCAATGGTGTAAAGCACTTGTTGTGCAACGATTGCGATGGCGAGTACTTCAGTTGCTGAGCCACCGAATAATGGCATGATGTATGCGACTGGATAAATGGTCCATGCCACATAGAATAACGGTAGAATTGCCGCAAATAGTGGTTCTGCTTTGCTGCCTTTCATATTTGCACGGCCTTCTTTAATTACTTGCGTAATCAATACTAAGACCCAAATGTAGAATAAGGTTGAGATAACTCCCCAAATAATCCACAATGTAATATCAGTTTCAGCCCCACGACCTGGTTCATAGAATTGACCCACGTAACCAGTAATGATCATGAGTGATCCGCTTGCAGTAAAGCGTACGAGATATTTTCTGAACGCTGCGCCTGCGATACCTGCTACGAAAAGAATTTGAATCAGTAAGTGAGGGACATCAATGAGCCAGTTGAGGTAACGGAACCCATTAGTAAATGTCGATTCACCGGATGCGACGTATTGTCCACCCTCTAATACAAAGGCATCTGCCCAGCTTTGGGATTGTAAATATAATAGTAAGAATGCCGAAACCATAACGACGCCACTTAATACGCTTGATGGGCGATATTTAGGAGCGTTATTTTTAATGGTTAAGACGAAATATAGAAGCGCTGCCCCCATAGCAGCAAATCCAAAGGTTAACACATGTTGCACAACTTCAAATTGCCATACTGCTAAGCTGCTTAATCCTGTCATTTGTTCCTCCTTGATAAATAAATAAGATATTATTATTGTACGCCACGACGCCGTTTATTACAATTTAAACGCTTACAAAGATTGAAAAAAAACTGTTTTTGTGCAATATGCACAAAAAAAGCATACCAACTTGGTATGCTTTATAAACTAGTATTTAATCTGATTGGTTTTGATTACGAATTGCATCTAAGTCTTCTTTGAATTTCCGGAATTCTTCGATTAATTGATTGCGCAGTTCTTCGCGGGTTTGAGGTGGTGTTTCGTCCCCTGAATCTACGGCATCTCGATATTCTTGGATGCGTGCTTGAACGAGTTCTTTGATATCATCTTTAATTTGCGCAGCTTCTTCTTCACGCTCGCTCTGGTATTCATTCAACTGTGACTCAAAATCGGCATACAGAGTTTCTCTTAATACTTCGCGATCCGTCGCGAGTGCTTCATCAAAGGTAAGGGTCTCATCATTTCTCATCGCAGCACGGATCAGAATGACATGACCGACTGAAATATCATAGTCGTCGGCAGTAGCCTGGATGTCTTCGTAATATGCAGCACCATCTTCGACTGCGGCTTGCACGCCTTTATTATCAAGATAAGTCTGAATGCGTGATTGAACAGACGCTCTCAAAGATTCTAAATCTTCTTCGGCTGATGACGTCAATGATACAACGACTACATTGTCGCTGCGAGTAACGTCTACATAGCCCGTTTCGATCGCTGAATCTAAAAAGAGTTCAAGTGCGGCTTCGTAAGTTAAGCCGATGAAGCTTAAATCTGCCGCGACAATTTCAGCGTCTTCGTTGGATAATACATACCCGGTAATAACGCCATCTTCATCCAGAGTGAATGTGATGGAAGGGTTGATATCAATGGTCATTACCGTGGATGCGTCTTCTGGGTTGTAAGTCGGCGTCTCGTCTGTTAAGGTAGGTTCAGCACAGGCGGCTAAGAAAATTATAGCCAACAGAGTAATGGATAAAAATATTTTTTTCATAGTATCCCTTCTTTCATCTTTATTATACGCCTGAGAATCTTATACTTCAAGGCATTGACATTAGCTATACTAAGAAGTGTTTTTCCCTTGCATTTGTATACCCCATAGGGTATTATACATTTGGCTCATTGGCAAGGAGAATGATTATGATTTGTGACCAAAATGTTAAAAATCGCATCAAACGGGCGCAAGGCCAAATGACTGGCGTCTTAACAATGATGGATAGCGATCTTGCCTGTGAAGATATCATCACGCAATTAAAAGCCATTCGTTCTAGTATTGACAAAGCGATTGGTGTTTTAACTGCTGATAATATTTTGCAAGCTTTAAATTCAGAATCTGACCTAGACCAAGAAACGCTTCAAGAAGCGCTTAATTTGGTAATAAAGGGTCGCTAGAAAGGAGGAACAAATGTTTGATTTTGCTGTAGAATCACAATCGGAACAATCAATTTTTGACCAACAAAAACATTTTGACTTCGCAGTCATTGGAGGCGGTCCTGCGGGCATGAATGCAGCACTTTATGCCATTCGCAAAGGATTATCAGTCGCAGTTTTCTCACTCGAAATCGGCGGACAACTTCATAATACGAGCGAAGTCGATAACTATATTGGCATCGAACATACAACGGGTGGACAACTGTCTGAGTCTTTTCACCATCATGTGTTAGAACTTGGAGTTCCTATCAAAACGGGTCACATGGTGACAAAGTTAGAAAAACCCGATGATTTTCACATCACCTTAGACAACGGCGATGTTTACACGGCACAAACGGTACTCTATGCCACCGGTGGTGCACCTCGTAAGTTGGGGGTTAAAGGGGAAGATGAATTTGCCAATAAAGGAGTCTCCTACTGCACGACCTGTGATGCACCATTCTTTAAAAACGAACACGTCATTGTCGCCGGCGGGGGAAACAGTGCGGCAGAGTCAGTCGTTGATTTAGCCGCTTGGGCNTCAAAAATTACGGTCGTTCACCGCTCTCAGTGGCGGGCCGACCAAATCATTCTGGATCAATTTAAAGACATCAATGATTTGACCATCCATTTAGAAACCCAAATTTTAGAAATTTTTGGGGATACAAAAATGCGAGGCGTTCGCGTCTTAGACAAAACGACTCAAGAAGAACGCGTCATTGAAGCAGATGGCATGTTCGTAGAAATTGGCAACATCCCAAAAAGTAAATTACTCGATGGGTTGGTTGAGATGAATGAACAACATGAAATCATCGTCAACCGTGACCAAGAAACATCGCTGGAAGGCCTTTACGCGGCTGGCGATGTGACCACTCAACCATACAAACAAATTATCATTTCAGCGGCCGAAGGCGCTGTCGCAGCATTAGCTGCCACCCAATACCTCATGCATCATAAAAAATAAAGGAGATTCTCATGGAAAAATTATTGAATGAAGACGTAACTAAACAAGTAAAAGAGTACTTAAATCCGATGAAATCGAATGTCAAAATGGTATTATTTACCCAAGAAGATCCATGCAATACGTGCCAAGAAACGAAACAGCTACTCAGTGAAGTCAGTGAATTGACAGACAAACTTACGCTCGTTGAAAAAGATTTAAATGCTGACGCAAGCGATGCGGAAAAATACGGCATTACCCTCACCCCAAGTTTCGTCATGCTTGATGAAAATGACGATTATCAAGGGGTTAAATTCAACGGCATCCCAGCTGGCCATGAAATTAACTCATTCTTATCCGCTTTAATGGATATGTCCGGCATTGATTTCGGCCTCGCTGATACTATTGGGTCAAGTCTGGATAACCTTGAAACACCCGTGAATATCAAAGTCTTTGTGACGTTATCATGCCCGCATTGCCCGGGTGCAGTATCCAATGCGCACCGTTTAGCAATGAGTCACCCAAACATTGAAAGTGAAATGATCGAAGCGCAAACGTTCGGTGAAATCTCACAAAAATTCAACGTGTCAGGGGTCCCTAAAATCGTCATTAATGATACCCACGAACTCGTCGGTAATCAACCGATTCAAGAATACTTAAAAACCATCGAAGCGTTATAATATCAAGCCACCTGCGGGTGGCTTTTTTTATGGATGAGGCGCATTAAACGTAAAAAAAAAGACTACGAATAGTCTTCAAAGTCTAAATTGGTGCGAATGGGGGGAGTTGAACCCCCACAGCCTTTCGGCCACATGGCCCTCAACCATGCGCGTCTACCAGTTCCGCCACACTCGCAGGTGGTGGAGAATGACGGATTCGAACCATCGACCCCTTGCACGTCAAGCAAGTGCTCTCCCACTGAGCTAATCCTCCACAGCTGCAAAAAATATTGTATCTCACTGGGGGGGGAGTGTCAAGGTAAACCGCGGTTTTTCTAAGCGCTTGAAGTCGCCTTTTTAAAGCGGTGTATCGTGTACGGAACGATGATGACTGCGGCACTCCAGTTGACCCCAACAATGCCCCACCATACCCCCGTGACACCGAGACCAAAGACACCGCCTAACAGCCAAAAGACAATGATGGGGAAAAACTGCCGGTAAATACCGATGAACAAAGAAAATCCTGGTTTTTTAATGGCCTGCAATGTGGATACGGAAATGTTTAAAAAGATGTAGGATGTAAAGCCGACCGTCGCAATCCGTAAATAGTTGACACCTTCTTGAATGACGGAACTTTCGTCAATGAATAGTGGCATTAGGAAGGGGGCCGCAATAAACGTGATCACCATCGACGCCCCCATTATAATTAAGCCAATGATTCCTGATTTCATTACAGCTTCTTTCATTCGGTCATATTTTTTGGCACCGAAATTTTGGGCAACGATCGATAAGGCCGCAATGTTTAAGCCAATGGTTGGTAAAAACAACAGCTGTTCAATGCGCAGCGCTGCACCATACGCAGCCACCGCATTGTCGCCCCCGTAAAGCGCCGCAAAATAATTGATCACAAAAACCCCAAGGGCGATGGTGGCATTGGACAATGAAATCGGTAACGATTGTTGGAACACACTGCGAATTTCTTTCCATTTAACCGGCGCGTTTTTAAACGTTTCCCAGGTAAAGTAATCGGATTTAAAAAGCGAGCGGGTGAGATACGCCGTTCCCAGTAACTGGACGATGAGTGTCGCTAAGGCGACCCCTAATGTGGATAAGCGCGGTAAGCCAAACCAGCCAAAAATAAACAACGGATTCAAGGCGATATTCAAGAAAAATCCAAGAATTAAAAAATTGCGAAACGGTTTCGTATTGCCCTCGGCGTTTAGAACCCCACTGATTAAAAAATTATAGGCGAATAACACACTCCCCAGATAAATCGTCTGTGTGTAGCGAGCGCCTAAAGCAAGCGTTTCATCGGACGCACCCATAAGCGTGAAAATACTCGGCACTACAAAAATACCAAGGAGCGCAAAGATACCCCCAATGAGACCGGTTAACATCACGCCGTTTTTGATGTATGTGTGGTAATGTTTAAATTCTTTTTGGCCGATGTCATGGCCAGTCAATGCGGTAATCGCTTGACTGGTGCCTAAGCCAAACGACACCATCAAGAAAAATAAAGGAAAGCTAAAAGATAACCCCGCTAATGCCTCGGTACTTAATCGCCCGACATAAAGTGTGTCGACCACGTTGAATAACGTATTAAATAAAAAGCCCACCGAAGCGGGAATCGCGATGGCTTTTATATGATGGAGTATCGGGCCTTCTGTGAGCGTCTTGTATGTTTTAGTCATCGGGCTCCTTTAAGGGTTCAAATGAGATAATTAATCCACTGTATAGTGTAATGGATAACACGCATAAAGTGGATGACTTATGCAAGTTAATCGTGCATGTAAATGTCGATGAGATCTTCGGGGGTTAACAACCCCAACATGGTTTCGCTCGGTTTGCCATTTTCTGTCACGATGACAAGTTGTAGATGCAATGCATCCTGCATTAAATAGCTGGAGAACCGTTCAGCAATCTCATCCAACGTATCACGGCGAGAAACAAAGGCATATTGATAGTCCGGATGGTCCGTTAAATACAAGACCGCGCGCAAGCGCTCCAGAGAATCGTGCACAGAAAGCGTCAGCTCTGCGGCTTCCGCCACGGCGTAAAAAAGGGTCGCTCGATTGAACATGCCAATGCATTGGTCATCTTTGATCACGGGTAAGTGAGAAAAATGGGTGCGATCCATAATCGCTTTAGCAGCTTCAATGGTCGTGTGTAAACTCACAGAATGCACATCGGCGAAGCGCACCATCCGCTGCTCAGCTCTTAAGGGATCTAAGATTCGCCGGGCGACTGTTGAAAAAGCGTTGTAAAATGACGCATCGATGGTCGCGATATGTGTTTTGTGCGCCAACAAGTTTCTCAGCTGCGCCGCATTTTCTAAAATTTCTTGATGATACTGTGATTTAAACACTCGCCGGTTCGAGCGATAGACCATTTCATTAAACGACATATGAACAGATTCGGGCAGTTTTAGCTCCACGCGTAAGTCTAGTTCGATGGCTTTAAACGTCTGTAAAAAAGCTTGGTTAGACATGGCATCCTCATTTCAGCGTTCCGGGAGGGATTTGAACCCCCGACCTGCAGCTTAGGAAGCCGTTGCTCTATCCAACTGAGCTACCGGAACGTATACGTATTATAAAGCGATGCCTCGTAAAAACCCAATCCAAGTCCTATTTTTTGTTATGTAAGCGCTTTTATGCTATGTTGAAGGTGAGACATATGCATCAATCCCACAATCTAGGAGGTTGTATAATGGGTCGAATCGAAGGAAAAGTTGCGATCATTACAGGTGGTGCTGGCGGTATCGGCATTGCGACGGCAAAGCGGTTTTTAGAAGAAGGTGCCAAGGTTTCCATCGTGGATATTTCACAGGGCGCCCTTGATGATGCACTCAAAGAACTACGTCCACTGGGCGATGTACTCGCGGTGCAAGCGGACGTGTCAAATGAAGCGGACGTAAAGAAATATGTCAAAGAGACCGTCAAAGCGTTTGGTCAAGTCGATATTTTCTTTAACAATGCAGGCATCGAAGGGAAATCTGCCCCGTTAACCGAGGTCACACAAGCTGATTTTGATGCCTTAATTGGCATCAATGTACGGGGCGTATGGCTCGGTATTAAACACGTCGTTCCGGAAATGATGAAACACGAATCCGGGTCGATCATTAATACCTCAAGCGTCGCCGGATTAACCGGATCAGCGGGTCTTGGTCCGTATGTGACGAGTAAACACGCGGTGGTTGGTTTAACCCGTGTGGCAGCTTTAGAGTACGCGCCGCATATCCGTGTAAACTCGGTCCATCCAGGCCCGATACACACCCGGATGATGCGCTCCATTGAGGGCCAATTCAGTCCCGATGACCCGGAAGCAGTAATGAAAGGCTATGAACAAACAATCCCCTTGAAACGATACGGGAACCCAGAAGAAATTGCCAATCTTGTTCTCTTTTTAGCCAGTGATGAAAGCAGTTATTCCACCGGGAAACAATTTGTGGCCGATGGTGGATTTATTAATTAATTCCAGTCACATTAAAAGCGCTCCCTGCTGGGAGCGCTTTTTCATTGGGGTTGGAAACGACGCAGTAGAAGGGAATCGAACCCTTGTTTTCACCGTCGGACGATAAAATCGACCATTGAATCTTACCGCAGATTTGGCGTTCCGGGAGGGATTCGAACCCCCGACCGACGGCTTAGAAGGCCGTTGCTCTATCCTCTGAGCTACCGGAACACAAGCTTTCATATTATAGACCAACTTACCTTCTAAGTAAATACGCGCATAAAAAAAACCTAGGGAACCCCTAGGTTAAATGGGCCACGTGGCAGGCGCTTGTAATTTTACATGATTTGGGGTCGTAATTGGGGCATTCACCTTCCACGACAATCTGCATCTTATTGATATTAAATCCTTTAAATATCTCATGGTTTTTGATTAAGTCAAATAAGTCTTTATCATCAATTTCCACAATGCGGTTGTTCACCGAACACGATAAGTGAATGTGCTGATCGGCAGTGTGATGGCTTTCTTTCCCCATGACTAAGTCGTAGTGTTTTTTGCCTTTGATGTAGACTTCGGTAATGATTTTTTGGTCCATCAGAAAATCTAAATTATTGTAAATGGTCCCCAGATTGCGGAACCCTTTTAATTTCATCGCAAGGTGTAAATCTTGCAGCGTTAAATGGTTCCCGGCTAAGGCTTCGATAATCGCCCGCCGTTGTTGTGTGATGCGAATGTTTTCATCGCGCAATTTTTGGTAAAGCTCTTCAATGGGTTTCATCATTATCACCTACGTCTAGTTTAACATTTTTCTAAATAAGAAAAAAGTAATCTATAATACACATTTATCAAAGCAATAAAAAAAGCGCATTATATCGCGCTTTACTTCATCTTCTCTCGCATTTTAGTCGCCGCATAGGGGGGTAAAAATTCTTTGATTTCACCGCCGAACCTGGCAATTTCTTTCACCGCCGATGAACTCAAGAAGGCGTGGCGGTTGTCGGTCATGAAAAAGACCGTATCAATCGTTTTATCCAGTACCCGGTTCGCATTGGTGAGTTGAAATTCATAGTCAAAATCAGTTAACGCACGGAGGCCTCTAACAATGTGACTGGCCTTTAACTCCTTGGCTTTTTGGACCGTTAAGACGGTGTTTTCTATGACTTCAATTTGTGAATGATTCGCGAGGACATGGCGTAAAATATCTGCCCGCTCCTCAGCACTAAACAACGTTTTCTTATCCGGATTAATACTGATGACGACGTATAACTTATCAAATAGCTTTAAAGCTCGCTCGATGATATCAACGTGACCGTTTGTAATCGGGTCAAAGCTTCCAGGATACAGGGCAGTTCTCATAATGACTCCTTGAGATGGGTGATTTGGGTACGGCCATGGGTGCGGTGTTTAATCACCTCAAAGCCGTTTGCGTCAATGTCACTCTCGTGTAAACACACGATACGTGTAGACGGTTTGAGTGCGTTTGATGATTTTAACGCCTTTAAAAAAGGCTCGAGGTAGCCCGCTTGATAGGGCGGGTCAACCAGGATTAAGTCATACGGCGTGTCGGTCGTCTTTAAAACCTTAAACGCATCCGCATGAATGACTGTCACAGGGATTTTTAAATGGCTTGCATTGGTTGATAAAAGGGCGGCACTTGCCTGGTTTTTCTCAACCGCATCAACCACTAAAGCACCGCGTGACATGGCTTCAAAGGCGAGACTTCCAACCCCTGCAAAAGCATCTAAAACGCGGGCATAC
>P_2C_Liq_2_UnCtyDRAFT_1000204_pt1 | contig 17080 bp, 17 predicted proteins | sample Pon2CUnioCityCA_FD_10236 | JGI IMG/M metagenome (IMG submission 10236) | reverse complement strand
AATGGAGAAGACCGTTATATTGAAGTTCCTCTAGGTACTATCGCTAAGGATGAAGAAACAGGCGAAGTACTCTTTGAAATCACTGACCATGGACAAGAACATATACTTGTGAAAGGCGGTCGCGGTGGATTAGGTAATGTACACTTTAAGAGCTCGACCTTTCAGACGCCAAGATTTGCGCAGCCTGGTGAGGATCCAGTAGAAGGATGGTTTATTTTAGAACTGAAGGTCCTTGCTGATGTTGGCCTTGTAGGATTCCCTAATGCAGGTAAGAGCACCTTATTAAGTGTTGTGAGCGCAGCCAAACCGGAAATCGCGAACTATCCCTTTACAACACTAGTGCCAAATTTAGGTATGGTAATGTACCGCGATGCACGTTCTTTCGTTATGGCAGATATTCCGGGTATTATTGAGGGCGCTGCAGAAGGAAAAGGATTGGGTTATAGGTTTTTGCGTCATATAGAGCGCAACGCTTTATTGCTGTTCATGGTTCCTGCGGATGCAGACGACTACGCGAAGGAATACGAGATACTCTTGAATGAATTGGTAAAGTATAATCCAGAATTAGCAGATAAGGAACGGATTTTGGCCATAACGAAAAGTGATATGATCGATGAAGATCTTCAGAGTGAAATCGCAGCTCAGTTACCTTCGAATATTCCACACCTTTTTATTTCATCCGTTGCGGGTAAAAATATCATGCAGCTGAAGGATCTAATCTGGGAAAAATTAAATGCGCCTGCCTAATGTTTGAGCAGTTAAATAGCCTTGATACGAGTGCATTGCTTGCATTAAATAGGCTGTTTCCTGCAAGTAGCGATACCTTTTGGATTGCGGTTACGAAAACCATCAGTTGGTTGCCCTTATATGCTGTGCTCATTCAGAGGCTCTACAGTTCAAGCAACAGGGTCTTGTTTGTACAGCGGTTCGCACTCGGGGTACTAGGGGTGTTGCTGTTTGATCAAGGCGCTGAGTTTTTCAAATACACGCTTGAACGCCCCAGACCATGTCATGAAGTAGAAGGTTTGAGAGTTTTAGCACATTGCAGTCCATTTGGGTTTTTTAGTGCCCATGCAGCAAACAGCTTTGGACTTGCTTTTCTTTTTCGAAAATGGTTGCACTCAAGCTGGTTCCCAATCCTATTACTTGTGGCCATCCTTCAAAGTTTTTCACGTATTCATTTAGGCGTACACTATCCATCAGATTTGCTTGCCGGAGCACTATGGGGATTTCTCATTAGTTTCGTCTTACATAAAATCGAATCTACATGGAGTTAAATGCAATGGCCTATCTGGCAGTGTTTGTTGGCGGTGGAGGTGGTTCTGTTCTGCGATTTGCAATGTCAAAGGCCATCGTCGCAAACGAATGGCTTCAAGGACACTGGGCTACATTACTCATTAATGTTTTAGCAAGCATTGTCTTAGTCGTCATTGTCGACGCCTATGACGATAAGTCTAAACACATGTACTTATTACTTTTAGGAACTGGATTTTGCGGTGGGTGGTCCACTTTTAGTACTTTTTCGATGGAGACGATCCACTTGCTTAGTGCGGGAAGAACTATAGAGGCCGTTCTTTATGTGAGTCTATCTGTACTTCTCGGTGTAGGAGCCGCCTTTGCTACCGTGGTTTGGCTCAGCCGTGAACACACATCGTAATTATTAGCGAAGCAAACTGAGGTGGCCTCGCTTTTCGATCAATTTATCATTCTGCCCTTTCGCAAAAACCGTCCAGGTATACACCCCTTGAATGGCTTCTTTTCCGTTGGGATGCATACCGTCCCAACCTGTTGATGGATCGGTAGTTTCGAATAATACTTCTCCCCAACGATTAAAGATTTTGAAACTAAATTCTTTGATTCCAACAGCGGTCGCAAAGAAAATTTCATTCTTCCCATCACCATCTGGTGTGAAGGCATTAGGAACGAAAATGAGGGTCTCTGGATTGATTCGAATAGTTGCCTTGGAAGTATCTGGACAATCAAACGTATTTATAACGACATGTTCCACCTCAAACCAACCGGTGTCGGTGTAGGAATGATTGAATTGGGCTTGATTGTAATAAATACTACCATCACCCATGTTCGTTAGGATGTCGTCTGTTGGATCAGCAGCTAAGTCCGTGATTTCAATATTCGAAGTGTAAATGGTGGCGTTCGTAGGATCTGCAACGAAGGAACTTGTTGGTGATGGATATACCGTAATGAAATCGGCATACGAAACAGTGATTGTATCCGTGCATCCTTCAATGAAATAAATAGTGAGGTTTAAATCATATGTTCCCGGATTGGCATAGGTATAGACAGCATTGCTATCATTGCTCAACACACCATCCCCGAAATCCCAATTGTAAATGACTTGCCCGTCTGTTATCGTGCTGTCCCAGAAGGCAACGGTAAATGGCGCACATCCTATTTGGTTTTCAACACTAACGTTGGTTTCGGGTCTTCTATAGATACGAATCGTATCAAGAAACGTGTCCTCACAACCGTTTTCCTCAATGGTAAGACTCACATAGTGATCCCCCCAAGTGCTAAATACGATGGGCGGTGGGTTCCAACCGGTAAATGCTGGAATGCTTGCGTCCAAACCGAAGTCCCAATTGGCCACTGCATTTCCTCCGTTCGAGCTTTGATTTTGAAAGGTGATTAAGTTCTCATCAAAACAAACGGGTCCGGTGAAAGAAAACGCAGGATTTACCGGATTGTAAAGTTCATAGGTGACTTCTGCGGTATCTGTACAGGGGTATCCTGGGTTCAAAATCAATTGAATGGTATAGGTACCCGTATCGCCATAAGTATAGGTAGGGTTTTGACCCGTGGCCGAAGCGCCTGGATTGTTTGGGTCATTGAACAACCAAAGGTAGTTCGTCCCATTGTAGGAACTGTCTAAAAAGGTAACCGTGGTTCCATTACATATGGTATTGGGCTGAAAATCTTGTGGGGTTGGATTGGAGACTACATTGCTCTGACAAACCATTACATTGAACTGATAATCCCGCCTTAGCGTTGAAAGCAGGACGCCATTTGAGTCGTATTCCTCCGCACACACGGCGAATACGTATTGCCCTACACCAGTTGGAGTTCCCGTAAGTATACCTGTACTGCTATTGATAGCGACCGTAGGAGAGGTGGGTAGTGGGTAACCTGTGGAGTAAGGGAATAAAAATGGGACCGGGGTATAAGGCGGAGCGCTTGGAGGGTTCGGTGCAGGACTGTTTTGCGAACCTCCGTGTAACGGTTGACATAAAGAATAAAAAACACTATCGCCGTCCAATTCTAAAACAGCGAAATTAATATTCAAACTGTCGTCCTTACACATGACAATAGGTGGGTCTGAAATAAAGGCGCAACTGCTGTTACAGACAGAATCTTGTGGAGGTATTTTAATATAATAGGAACTGCCCCAAGTACCTGAATTCGCAACATTTGAAATGGTGTTGTTTCTACAGCAGCGCTGGTACGTAATGGTGTATCCGTGGGTCGCTGGCTGCAAGGTTACGTTCGTCGTATAGGTCGCTTTTTCCGTACACACATTCGGCGGTGTTTGGAGGCAAGGGTTATTTACCACTGCGGGTATCCCTACAATGGGCCCGCGCGCCACCATCACGGTTTGAACAACTGTATTTTGATTGGGACCGCCGTAAATAGTTATAGGTGCTTGCATGTCGAAAGGCGCGCCGCTCGAATTGCAATCCCGATAAATCGTCAGTCGTATTTGGTAGGTATTGCCATTCGTTCCCGTTCCCACACATTTGTAGGAGATTTCACCACCCACTAAATGCGCCGCCTTCGATGAGAAGGAGAGGAGAAACAGGGTGATAAATAGAACGATTCTACGCATGGTTTAAATCTACCAATAATTATGCCCCAACAAACAATTAGAGTATGGCTAAAGTTCTCAGTGGCAGCACATGCTCAAAACCATTTTCCTTTAACCACTGCTGATTTTTAGAATAACGGGTGACTAACACGAAATCACCGCCCCAACCACCTAAGCTCTTCACCGCCCCGTTGTATCCTTTGAAGAGGTGTTCACTCACGGGCAGAAGTCCTAAATGGCCTCCTATAAGTTGTTCGTGCTCGCGCATTACAGATTCTAGACGCTCCATAGTGGATGCGTTAATAAAGGCAGAGGTGAGTGCGTTGATTTCTTCGATTTGCTGCGGGTTAAAGGGCTGTTTTTGTACCAAGGCTAAGCTTTCAGAAGTCAATTGCTTCTTACCGCTGAAAACGAAGGCGAGATCATCCCCAAAGTCCGCAGACCACCCCACGGGTGTGGCTTCAGCGGAACCTTTTTCGATGCGATAAAGAATGGGGCCTGCAGCAGATGCACATGCCAGGTCGTATCCGCTTCCGCCGTGCGCTTCATGAAAGAAATCTAGAGGATCTAGATTCGCGAATTGGGCAAGTAAACTGGTAAAAGTACTGGAGGAACCTAGACCCCAACTGCGGTCAAATTCAAGATGAGTTTCAAAATGCAGTCCACCCGTTAGTTTATCGCTGTTAGCCGCTACAATTTGAAGTTGCTTTACCAGATGTTGGGCTTCCTTTGGCTGGTCCGTTTTTACTATTTCGAGTTGTGAACTAAGCAGTACATCAAGCCAACAGTCGCCTTGAACGGTATATGCTTGCCAGTGAATGTTTGGCGAGTCAAAAGATCGAACATGCATCTTTTGGCCTAAAGTTGTAGGTACGGCTAAACCAGTCGCCCCCTGGGTAATGGCATATTCTCCAGTGAGTAAAAGCTTGCCGTGGGCATAAAATTCCTTCACTGTTTATTGGCCGACTTTGGGAACGGGAACACCGCGTAATTCACAGAAATAATTCACTACTTCTCTATGATGAGGAACTTTGTCTTTGAAGTAATTCGCGATATGAATTTTCTCCTCCGGTGTAGCTTCAAGCTGCGTTAAAATATTCATCAAGTGCATTTTCATATGACCTTTTTGAATACCCGTAGTTACTAAGGCACGTAATGCGGCAAAATTCTGTGCGAGGCCACTTACGGCTACTATGCCCATTAATTCTTCAGCATCGGGATTTCCGAGCATTTCCAAGCTTTTAACCACTAGGGGATGCAGCTTTGTCAATCCCCCAACAACGCCAAGCGATAATGGGATTTCTATCCAAAAAGTAAATACGCCGTCCTCTACGTTACAGCCGGTAAGGCTCTTGTAACTTCCTGAACGCGAGGCATGGGTGTGACAGGCGGCTTCTACCGCACGGAAGTCATTTCCTGTTGCAATTATCACCCCATCGATACCGTTCATGATGCCTTTGTTGTGAGTGGTCGCTCTATAGGGTTCAGCATTAGCGATTGCGATTGCGCGCTCGAATTTTCGGGGAATTCCGCTGCGCTTACTCCTTCGCTTGCCAATTCTTCTACTGGACAACTTACACTTGCACGAACGATACAGCGGGGAGTGTAGTTACTTAGAATACGCATCACTACTTCAAGTGAGTTAACATCTAAGCGGTCATGGCTCGATACAAAATTTTCAAGACACTTCGCCATCTCCTCTAGGTTGGAGTTGATGAAGTTTGCCCCCATGGAATCACAGGTTTCGAAAGTGACTTCCAATTGGTAATACGCTTCGAGACGATCGGTAGCATCAATAAATTTGATTGATGTGATACCGCCACCCCGCGCCTCCATATTTGCAGTGAGCTCTGCAGTTGCTCGGCGCAATTCTTGTTCAAGTGAACTAAAATCTTCTTTTAAAGCACTGGCATCGTCCGTATACATAAAATGTACATGACCAATTTTTTCCGTACCCAATACCTCTGTTTTGAAACCGCCACGGGCCATCCAAAATGCAGCACTTTTTGCAGCCGCCGCAACCACTGAACTTTCTTCAATGGCCATAGGAATCGTATAAAGTTTACCGTTGATTTTGAAATTTGGCGCGACACCATATGGCATGTAATAATTGCTCATGGTGTTTTCAATGAATTCGTCGTGACGCTTCTGAAGTGCCTCGTCTTCATGCCAATACGTGGTTAAGACAGATCGTGCGGCATCCGCATCTTCAAAATTATTGTTGACGAGCCATTCAAGTTTGGCGGCTTTGCTCAGTTTTGAGAATCCTTTAATGGGATCTTTCATGGTGGTGTAATTATGATGTCAAAGATAACCCTACTGCGCGTAAGAATGTTCAAAGTGAGCAGGTTAGTTCCCTAAAGGCACTTCAATCAGTAAGATTCTTGATTCCGGGGAAGTGGCTTTTAATGAAATGGTATTGGTGTCCCAAATTCCAAGGGCATCGCGGCGGCCCAATTGGTGCTCGCCCAACTTAAATCCACCTTCCAGTACAAACGCATAAAGACCATTGTTATCCGATTTCCACTGGTATTGCGCCCCTTCTGAATCATCAAAGCGGCCCATGTGGAACCACGCATTTTGATGTATCCATACTCCAGCATCATCAGCAGAAGGGCTGAGCACTTGGTGCAGAACATTCTTCTGATCAAAATCTGGAAGTTGCTGCTGATCGTAACGCGGCGTAACATCACGTTCATTTGGTATCACCCAGATCTGGAGAAACTTTACTTCCTTTTCCTTATTGGGATTGAATTCACTGTGGGTAACACCAGATCCTGCGCTCATTACTTGAATTTCGCCCTCCTTGATGGTCTTCTCATTTCCCATAGAGTCGCGATGTCTTAAATCACCACTGATGGGAATAGAGATGATCTCCATATTTTCGTGCGGATGTGTCCCAAAACCCATTCCAGGTGCCACGGTATCATCGTTAAGTACGCGCAACAAACCGAAGTTCATTTTTTGGGCGTTGAAGTAATTCGCGAAGCTAAAACTGTGGTGGCTGTTCAACCAGCCGTGATTTGCATGACCTCGTGAATCGTGAGGATGAAAAATGGTTTTCATAGTTTCTTTTGAATAGATGTTATAACAACCATATAAACTAGAAATTGTTCATTTTCACGATTCATCATGGTCTTTACAAGGAGTTTTTTTGAATTTCGATATCGATCGCCTTCTGAAGATTAGCCAATTCACGAGAATATTCAGTTAAAGCCTTTAGGCGACGTTCGATCTCATCAGAATTGATGCGATTGCTTTCTTCTGAAACTCTATTGATGTGTTCCATGACGTTCTTTACTTCAAAACGCATGCGATTCACCAGTCTGAATTCATCTTTCTTTAAAGGGTGCATAGTTGTAGCAGCTTTACCCATCAAAATTCCGAAGTTTACGCCTACTCCTCATCAGCGGTCAACTAATTTTGTTAACAACGCGGATTGTTGGGGTTCTATTCAAGCGGATGTGACAATCCAAAGTTTATTACCTTTTGCCCATGAACGGTAGGGTACGGTCGATTGGCTTTGCACATCATTCAGTAAATCAATACACCTAAAAATTTGATATGAAAAAAATCATGTTTACCCTGCTGATGGCAGCATCTGTTGCGGCCTCTGCGCAAGCCTTCCCATTCGATTTCGAATCTACAACCGCCGGAATGGTAGGTTATGACGGGGCAACCTTTACCATAGTCTCGAATCCAAGTTCGGTAGGTAATTCTAGCGCTAATGTCGCTAAGATTGTTAAAGTAAATGCAGCCGATTTGTGGGCAGGAGGAAAGATTACATCAGTGTCTTCTTTGAACTTTACTAGCGCTGCATCGAGCGTATTGTCTATGAAAGTGTACACGACTCAACCCGTGGGTACCGTCATAAAGGTAAAATTAGAGACTCCTTATACCAGCGAGGTAGATGCAGTGACCACGGTATCCGGCTCATGGGAAACGCTCACGTTTGACTTTGGAATTCCGGCGCCTTCAGGTAGTGTAGACTTAGTCATTATGCCCCAGCCGTTTACACCAGGTGGGGGAAATACCTTTTACATTGACGACATTGAGCAGGTAGCTGGTATCATTGCTACACCTAGAGTGGGATTACCCGTTACTTTTGAATCGGGTACCACTGCACGTCATTTCTTTGATTTTGAAAGCGCTATTATGACAAGTGTGCCTAATCCTGACGTAGATGCAGATAATGGAAGTGCAAACGTCGGAAAGATTGTGCGTTATTTAGGTGCTCCATATGGGGGAAGTAAAATCACCTTCGCAAACAACCTCGATTTTGTAAATCACCCGGTTATAACGATGAAAGTTTGGACGTCCGCGCCTATTGGTACGAACGTAACTTTGAAAGCTGAGAAACCTTTTTGGGGTGAAGAGCGTAGTGTTCAAACCACGAAAACCGAAGAGTGGGAAACGCTATCCTTCGATTTTACAAATGCTCCGACTGATATGCCTACGCTGGCTTTGCTGTTCGACTTTATTGCGGGTAGCTCGAACATTGGCGATGGATCGTCAACTTCTACCTTCTATTTTGACGATATAAAGTATGCGAATGTGGCTATAGGGATTGAGGACGAGTCGAAAAATGGGATGTCTATTTATCCCAACCCAACAGCAGATCACTGGGTAGTCAGCTACCCTTCGGTTGATTCTTATACAATACAACTTTATGATTTAAACGGTCAGCAGCTGTATCATGCGTTAAGTAGTAGCCAAACGCATGCAATAGATGCATCTCATTACGCAGCGGGAGTTTATCTTGCTAAGATTCAATCTGGTAGTAACGAGCAAACCGTGCGTTTGATCAAGTACTAGGCATTTAATTGAGAAACTAAGTTCCAAAGTGGTAACCAATTTCCGTTGGTTACCACTTTGGTGCAAAAAGGCCGGGGTAGTTCGCTATCTCGGCCTTTTTTGTAGCTCCTGCACAATGTGTTGCGAGGTCTAATAAGCCTACTGTTTTCGCGTGTTTGGATATAAAAAAAGCCCTTCAGTCACACTGAAAGGCTTTTAGGTGGTGGTGATGGACGGAATCGAACCGCCGACACAAGGATTTTCAATCCTTTGCTCTACCAACTGAGCTACATCACCTGCCGGGCGGCAAATATACACCTACAATTCAAATGTGAAAGCACATTCAATGAAAAATTAGAATCTCACATAGAATTGCCAATAGATGAAGGATTTAACGACCTTTGAGTTCATGTTAATTACTATAGACATAGGGAACACCCGCATTAAAATGGGGTTGTTTCAAGGAAGGGACCTCCTTAAACAAGAGGCTTTTGATATCGATGCGTTAGCGCAGGCGCAAAGCCTTTACAAGACATGGGACACTGCTGGTGTTCGTTCCATAGGTATTGCCAGTGGGGCAGTAGATGTGAATTGGTCCAGAAGTATTCACTGGCTATCAATAAACGCTCCATGGCCATTAGAGGTTGCTTATAAGACTCCTGATTCTCTAGGTTTAGATCGATTGCTTTTTGCATCGGCCCACTGGTTAGAGCACCGTCAAGATCTTATTACGGTCGTAGCGGGAAGCTGTATTACTTATAATATTGTTAAAAATGATGCCTTTATTGGCGGCGCAATTTCTCCAGGATGGGCCATGCGTTACAAGGCAATGCATGCATTTACAGAAGCGCTGCCACACCTTGTTAAAACTAGTGAAACTCATGTAGTAGGGGCCTCAACGGAAGAAAGTATGTGGGCAGGAGTGGATACTGCTTTACCCATAGAAATTGATGGGATGATTCGTTCGATTCAAAAAGAAACAGGCATAAATCTTGTAATCATTTGCGGTGGAGATGCAAAGGCCTTGTCAAACCACCTAAAAAGCTACATATTTGCACCCTCGAATTACGAACTATATGCCCTGCAGCGCATTGATGAATATTTTCAAAGTCAATCAGTTAAATAAATCCGTTGGCACCGTAGTGCTAACGTTGATTATGCTGTTTTTGGGGGCGCCTGTATCCGCTCAAACCAACTCAGTAAGCCCACTTAGTATTAACGGAATGGGTGAGACGACCTTCGGAATTACCCCTTCCTACCTTGGAATGGGGGGTACCGGCATCGGCTATGTCGATCGCTACACCATTAATGTTTTTAATCCTGCGGGTTACGCAAACTTGGAATACTCCACACTCGAGATGAGTGGAGCTCACCGAACTTTTCGTCATCAGGTGATTAGTGAATCTATCGATCAAGATAACTACAACACGTACTTCGACTACTTTGGCTTTGGATTTAAGTTTGCGGATTGGATCGGTGGAGCATTCTCGTTAAGCCCTTATGCGGCAAAAGGATACAATGTTAGTGTAGCAGATTCTTCGGACGATTTCGGAATTTACGAATACCGTTCTATCGGTTCTGGCGGTTACGACCAGTTCACCCTTGGGCTCGCTTTACAACCTGTTCCGTGGTTTAGCGTCGGAGGTAATGCACGCTATGTCTTTGGCGAAATGGAAACAAGCAACAAAACCATTTTAGCCAACAACCAATTCCTTTCCGTTAGCAAAACAAATAAAACAGGAATTAGCGACTTGACTTTCGACATAGGAACACAGTTGCAAGGAGATATTGATCGATTCCATTTTGTAGCTGGAGCAGTTTACGGTTTTGGAGGTTCTATGAATTCGCGTCAAATTTCAACGCAGTATTCATTTATTAATAGTGGTATCGTAGAAACCCCGGTCGACACATTATTTTACAATCTGGCAGAAGAAGGCAGTATCATACTCCCTACCTCTTTGGGATTTGGGTTCGGTTTGAGTAGAACGGTCGAAAATGTACCCGTAAATGCTTGGGATTTGGTTGTGGACTACCGAAANGTGAATTGGCAAGATTATAGAGACTTTACTCCATTAGGAGGAACGCCGTTGCAATCGGCTATTGCCGCTAGTGAAAGAGGGAGTGTAGGCCTAGTAATGGTGCCTGCCTATGTGATCCCACAGCTTAGACGCAGCTCGAATTACTTTGCCATATCAAGGTACCGGTTCGGTTATTCAAGAGAAAAAGGTCAATATTACTGGCAGGAGCCCACCACTGGTCCAACGTACGTTACGCAAGAGCTCAACTTAGGTTTAACGCTTCCTATTATTTATAGAAGTTTAGCTCCTGGTGAACAAAAGGCAAGCTTTTTGAATATTAGTATAGGAAGGGGGACCCGTTGGAGCGGCGTCGAATCCGATTTAAAGGAAGATTATTGGAATTTGAACTTTGGGATAACACTCAACGACAAATGGTTCCAGAAATTTAGATATAGATAAAAACGTGATGATTATGAAACGAATCCTATTTGTATTCGGTATTTTATTGATGAGCTTTTCTGCTCAAGCGCAGGAGTCGAAATGGGGGAATTCCATTGCAGATTCTGTTTCTTGTTTTCAGAACTATAACATCATGGGTTCTTACTACCAAAGTAAGGACTATGCAGAAGCCTATGATGCGTGGAAAGCATTGTTTGAGACTTGTCCATCAGCGAATATTCGCATCTATACCTATGGTGATAACATCATAGAAGCAAAAATTAAAGAGACGAACGACGACGCTGCAAAGAATGTTTTGATTCAGGAGTTATTAGCACTGTATGATGCGTTTGCCCTGCACTTCCCTGAAGAAAAAGCAAATGCGATGTCCTCAAAAGCGTATCATTTCTACAATTACTACAAGAAGGATGCGGACAGCATTTCCAAAGCGGTAGTCATGTTCGACGAGGCGAAGTCGCTTTTAGGTGATACTATGTCAGTGGCCCATACAGACCGTTACTTCCAGGCAAACGTCAAGGAATTTAATAAAACGAAAGACGTTGATCGATTGTTTGAGGTATACAACTCAGTATTGGTTTCGCTGGAGTTCAACTTTAATACGTTCAATGTTGAAAACTACACGATTGAGCTCAAGGCAGATTCTGTTTTAGGATTCATTGCGTATGCTGATAGCATTCGCCCTATGGCTGAAGCTGCAAAAGCGGCATACGAGTTGGAATTGGCGGCATACGATTCTACAAATGCATACAACAACTCTTCGAAGAAGCGCATGAAGCAAGCAGCGAAACTTCCACCTTTAGTTAAGCCAGAAATGGATGCAGCTACACAGGCGTTGGTTAGTGTTTTGGAAAAAGCGGACGAACTAAAGACAAAGTATGAATTGGATGAGCAAGGCCTAACTTCTGTGGACAAGCGTAAGATTTCGAACAATGAAATCCGATTGAGAAACATTACTAAGGTTCAAAGCAACATTGAGAAAATTTTGAGTCCGCTTTTGACTTGTGATAAACTTACGTTGATTTATAACGAGGAGGCTTTTGAACAGAACAAGGATAATATCGAGTGGTTGAAACGCGCGGGTAACCTGTTACAGAAAGAACGTGTAGGCGATAACGGCGAAATGACTTCTTGTACAGATAACCCTGTATTTATCTCTATCGCAGAAACTTTGTACGAGATAGAGCCAAGCGCGCAGGCGGCGTTGAACATGGCGAAATTAGGGGTTAATAAGAGCGATTGGGCTATGGCGAAGAAGTACTACACTGAAGCCATCGAGCAAGAAGAAGATTTACGTCGTAAGGCTAACAGCTACATGGGATTGGCGTATGTCAATCAAAAAATGGGGGCACTTTCTGCGGCCAAGAGCAATTGTCTTAAAGCAGGTCAACTTCGCAAAGATTGGGGTAATCCATATTTGTATTTAGCGACCTTATACGCTGAAGCAGCAGGGACATGTGGTGCAAATGCAGTTGAGAAAAACGCAGTGTATTGGGCAGCAATCAACAAGTTGAGCTACGCAAGAAGTATTGATCCGAGCATTGCAAATAAAGCGGCGAAATTAATATCTGCCTACACGCAACAAATTCCAGATAAGGGAATTTCATTCCAATTGGGCTACAAGGAAGGTGATAAAATCAACATCGGCTGTTGGATTAACGAAACAGTAAGCGTTAAATTCTACTAGAGCATTTACGCTGTCATTTATATTTCCCCTAGACGAAAGTCTGGGGGATTTTTTTTGCGCTTTTTTACCGACCTTCGTTAGGATGAAAGCTCTCTCTAAAGAACCCAAATCGCTTTTCATTTTGGCAGCGATTTTTTTTATGTCCTGTTCGAATGATTCAAAGGACGTGGCTGCAGTCAGTAAGATACCAGTGGTGTTTCCGTTGAATGAGCAGCACGGCGCGCACATCACCTATAGTGATAGCGGGCAGAAGGTTCTAGAAATTCGCGCAGGATTGCTGCAAGACTTTGGAAATATGGATCCGGCATACGTTTTCTTTGGGGAAGGTATAATGGTGAATTTCTACAGCGCGAATACAAAAACAGCAACGGTCTTAAAAGCGGATACCGCAAGACAGTTGAAGAAGGAGGATCTTTGGGGTATCGGTGGGAACGTTGAAGTAACGAATGGAAAAGGAGAGCGAATGACCACAGAATTATTATTCTGGGATAAAAAAGAAGAGCGATTGTATAGCGATGCAAAGGTTCAGATCTTATCCGATGGGCAGCTCATCAGAGGTAAAGGCTTTGAAGCAGATCAATCTTTCAATACCTACCGCATTTATAAGGTTCAAGGAGAAATAACAGTAGATGATGAATAAAGCATTACGATTTATAGAGATTTTGTGGCTCGGTGTAGCGGCGGTGAGCGCAGTGGAGATCTATGTTAATTGGGGTACGAATTGGCAGAATACGATAAAGTTTACACTCTTTCTGGGAGCCGGGATATTCATGTATTTCCTCCGCCGACGATCACGTCTTAAACAATAGAAGCAAGAAACATTGGAATATCTTTTACCTATAGTATTTGCTGTATTCTTTTCCGCGCTGTTTTCAGGGCTGGAAATGGCGTATTTGAGCATCAATAAGCTGCATGTTGAGCTTGAACGACAAAAAGGCGGTATTGCCTACAAGGCGCTGGGTTATTTAGTAGATCGACCTGCGGCATTTATTGCGGCCATTCTAGTGGGAAACAATGTCGCATTGGTGCTCTATGGAAATTATATGCACCGTGTACTTACTCCTGTTTTTGAAGGATGGGGTGCCATGGAATACCTCATTCTTCTCTTAGAAACCTCCGTTTCAACGGTAGTTATTTTAGTATTTGCAGAATTTCTACCTAAAACGTTGTTTCGCCAAAATGCGGAGGGACTCATGCGTTGGTTGAGCTTGCCAGCATGGTTGTTGTTTTGGCTGTTGCGTTTGCCTAGCGCATTAATGCTTGGCGTAAGCCAGTTCTTCTTGAAGTATGTATTTCGAGTCGAAGTGCAGGAAGAAGAAAATGCCTTTGGTCGCATGGAGCTCGATCATTATGTTAGGGAACGTGTTCCAAGGACGTCAGAGGGAAATGATGAAGTAGATCCGGAATTGGAAATCTTCAAAAATGCGCTCGAATTCCCTGAGACTAAGGCCAGGGAATTTATGATTCCAAGAACTGAAATTGAAAGTGTGGAGGTTAATGAACTTCCCGAAAAGGTGCGGGCATTTTTCATAGAATCGGGATACAGTAAGTTGCTGGTTTACGAAGAAAATATCGATAAGATAATTGGTTATGTCCATGCATTCGAGCTGTTTAAAAAGCCCGACCATCTTAAACGAGTGCTTCGGCCGGTTGCATTTATTCCAGAAAGCATGCGAGCAGATGAGATACTCAATCTCTTCACGAGGGAGAAACGCAATATTGCGGTGGTCTTGGATGAACATGGGGGAACCAGTGGAATGATTACGCTCGAAGATGTAATAGAAGAAATCTTTGGGGAAATAGAGGATGAACACGATACAGAAGAGTTGCTGGAGCGTCAAATAAAAGACGGTGAATGGCTCTTCTCAGCGCGTTTGGACATCTCAGATATCAATGAAAAATGGGGACTTGAGCTTCCACAGAGCGAAAATTACAATACGCTTGGGGGCTATATTTTAGACCTCTTCCAGAGCCTTCCCGAGAAGGGAACGGTGGTTCGCAGTGAGCAATACTTATTCCTCGTACAAAAAACTAAGGCAAACAGGTTGGAAGAGGTGCTTGTAAAGGCCAATTAATTGGCGCCAATCCTTATATTCGCAGACTCATTCATTTAATTGCAAGATAATGGCAACAATCCAACGCATCAGACAGCGCTCAGGACTTTTAGTAGTCGTGGTGTTTGTAGCACTCATTGCTTTCCTCTTAGGAGATTTATTCCGCTCCGGTGGATCTAAGTTTTTTGGAGACCCAAATATCATCGGAACCGTTAATGGACGTGATATCACGCGTCAAGAACTCAGCCAAGGAATGGAGGAGTTACGTGCGGGAAATCCAGAACAATACGCAAACACTAGCAGTATCCAACTCGCAAACTTTGTTTGGAATAACATCGTTACTGAAGAGTTGCTTTCTGAAGAATTAAGTGCAGCAGGCATGAGCGTAAGTGAGCAGGAGATTTATTTTGATATCATTACCAACCCAAATATTCGTCAAAATTTTACCGGTGCTAACGGGCAGTTTGACGAAAATATGTTCAAGAGTTACATCGCGCAGGTTCGCGAGAATCGTGACGCTTCCGAACAATCTGTAGAGATGTGGACGCAGTGGTTGGCTTTCGAGCGCGCAGTCGCGAATCAAGCACAAAACTTCAAATACACCAACGCAATCGAAAAGGCGATCTTTATGCCGACCGGTCTTGCAGAGACGGAAATTAAACGAGGCGATGCGCAACATCCAGCGCAGTACGTTTATGTCCCGTATATCGATGTAAACGAAGATGAAATCGATGTTACTGAAGAAGATGCAAAGCGTTATTACAATGCGCATAAAGAAGATTTCAAACAGGAAGAAGGACGGAATATTGAATTCATCAACTTCCCATTGGCCCCTTCTGAGTCGGATCGTGAAGCAGTGCGTGCGGAATTGGCCACTCTTTCATTAGAATGGATGAACGAGGAAGATGATTCTGTCTTCGTTAATTTACACAGTGATGTTCGTTTCCAATCGGAATACTACACCACCACAGAATTAGTGGGTACTGGTTTAGATACACTTGTAGACGGACAATCTGTCGGGTATCAGAAGGGACCTATTGATTTAGGTGGAGCTTTTGCAGTGGTTAAACTTGTGGATAGAAAAATTGTCCCAGACAGTGTACAGGCACGTCATATACTCATCCCATTCGCTGGAGCGACAAGAGCTGATGCTTCTATTACACGCAATCCACAAGAAGCAAAGGTACTGGCGGATAGCTTGTTCGCATATCTCGAAGAGAACCCTGCCGCTTTCGAATCTGTAAGTGAAGAGTTTTCTTCAGACATTGTCGCAAAAGAAAAAGGCGGTGATTTAGGTTACTTCTCTCGCGGCGCAATGGCGAAGCCTTTTGAGAACTTCTGTTTCTTTAAGAAAAATGGTGCCATGGGCGTTGTTCCTACGCAGTTCGGTTGGCACGTTATTCAGGTTACGGATCAGAAGGGTTCAAACGACGTCTACAAGATTGGCCAAATCATTCGCGAGATTTTACCTTCGGATGCAACTATTCAGAATCTATACAATCAAGCTTCTGGTTATGCTGCTGAGGCGCAAACCGCAGAAGATTACCGTGCTCTTGCCACTGAAAAGGGATTCTTCTTGCGTCCAGCACGTAATTTAGGTCGTTTTGAAGAAGTAGTCTCAGGATTAGGTTCTGCACGTCGTGTAGTCCGTTGGGCTTGGGATGAAGAAAGAGAAGAAGGCAACATTGGTTTGTTAGAGAACGATGGTAAAGGGTATGTAGTTGTTGTTTTAACAGATCAGCTCAGTGAGGGAACGACTCCATTTGAATTGGTTCAAGGACAGTGCTTGGAAGCGGCGAAAAAGGATGCGAAGAAGTCTTTGATTACGGAGCGTTTGGAAAATGCTTTGACGGGTGCTAGTACTATTGAAGCGGTTGCAACTGCTGCTGGTAAAGAAGTACGTACACTTAGTTTCCGCATTTCTCAGTTTAACATTGCCGGTGTAGGTAATGAAGCTGAAGTAGTAGGAACAATCTGTGGTTTAGAGCCCGGCGCATTAAGTGGTGTTATCGCTGGTGATAATGGAGCCTTCGTGGCCATTACATCTCCAGCAACGCCTGCGCCTGCAATCGACTACTCAAATATGGCACAGAATACACAACGTAGTCTTCGTAATCTAGTAGGTACTCAGGCGTATAAAGCACTTGAGGATAAGGCTAAGATTGAGGATATGCGTTATATGATGTTCTAATAGATAGCTATTAGGAAAATAGAGCTTTAAGCGCGCGAGCCGATGCAGATGCATCGGCTC
>P_2C_Liq_2_UnCtyDRAFT_1000202_pt1 | contig 17137 bp, 17 predicted proteins | sample Pon2CUnioCityCA_FD_10236 | JGI IMG/M metagenome (IMG submission 10236) | reverse complement strand
GGGTTCGGCTCGCCCAGCAAGCCCCTCCGACGATACCCTTGCTAAGCCTGTACGAAAATAAAGGAAAAAGCTGTGAATTTAGCTGAAGGCGTTCAAATCGTCTCATTTGGAATTTTAGTTGCGACGACCATCGCCGCCGCTCTGGGCGTGGTCTTATTGGAAAACATTGTTTATTCGGCCTTCCTCCTCGGTGGAGTGTTCATCAGTATGGCTGGCTTATATCTGCTGCTGAATGCAGATTTTGTCGCCGCCGCTCAAATCCTCGTTTATGTTGGTGCGGTGAACGTACTGATTATCTTCGCCATTATGTTGGTGAATAAAAACGAGACCTTTAAACCGATGAAAAATCCCTGGTTCCGCAAAGGAGCCACGGCTTTGGTCTGTGTCGGTCTGTTTGCTTTACTCGGTACGATGGTTCAATCGACCTCTTGGGCAGTGTTAGACACCATTGAACCGATCCCGAGTACGGCGTTGCGTCTCGGACAACACTTTTTTAGTGATTTCTTGTTGCCCTTTGAGTTGGTCTCAGTGCTGTTGCTCATCGCGATGGTTGGGGCAATTATCCTGGCTCGCCGTGAGTTTATTCCCGATTTGGATGCGGAGCAAGAGTTTGTTTTTACGCTACCAGAACGGCCGCGAGAACCCGTTGGAGCCATTAGTGACTCCCCTGATGATTCTGATTCGTAACGGATCAATGTCTCAACTTTTGCATACTGTTTAAGAACCTTGTGAGCGCGTTATGGAACTACAACTTGAATATTTCTTACTCTTAGCCGCCGCGTTGTTTTGTATCGGTATTTATGGGCTGATTAATAGCCGGAATGCTGTGCGCGTGTTGATGTCCATTGAACTGCTTTTAAATGCAGTCAATTTAAATCTGATGGCATTTTCCAATTACTTGGATGCTGATGCTAAAGGACAAGTTTTTTCAGTGTTTGTGATCACGATCGCCGCCGCTGAAGCCGCTGTTGGGTTAGCGATTGTGTTAGCCATTTACCGTAATCGCGACACCATCGATATGGAGCAGTTCAACTTATTGAAGTGGTGAGTTGCAACTGGCGATTGTCTCAATCGTTCTGAATGTTCGTTCCTCCCGTTGAAACCGTTACAACTCCACTCAGTTGGAGTCCTTGACAAGGTTTCAGCGGGAGAAGTTATAGGGAGATACGGTCTGAAACATGGAGAGTTTGAATCTCGTCCTATTGCGAAAATTAGTAGTTAAAGATACCAAACTGAGCCTTAAGTCTCGGACTTTACATAACCTTTACAAAAAACCTGGAATTTAATATGGTTTCTTTACCGAATGTGTGGTCTAATCTCGTAGGGTGGAATTAGGAGGATAAAATGCCCAAGGGCGATCGCCTCCTAGTCCATGTCGCCCTTTGATACTTTGGTAGAGAATGCCATGCTTCGTATTGTGAACCAATTGCTTGCTCCCATCGATGGCTGGCTTGCATCCCTCGAAATCAACAGCCCACAAGTCGCTGAAGCGATCGTGCGCTTGATTCCCGCCCAATGTCCCTTCGAGCGAGACATCAGCCTCTGGGGACATCACCTGTTCCATATCCCCCCCATGTGTAAACTCAACCCCTTCTACGATCGCTTCGTTGAGTTACGGTTCCGCGCCCTCTGCTACCTCGTCGATACCTGCGGTAGCGACATCAGCGCCTTCTCCTAATCGCTCTTCGTATCTAGTTTTTCCACATCTTGACCCCTGCACTCAACCAAGATTAAGCAAAAACCGCCGCTTCAAGCGCCAGAATCGCCTCTTCAACGACTGCATTAGTCACCTGCACATCAAACTCATCAGCCGCTTGAAGTTCCTCTTTCGCCCGTTCAAGTCGTCGCTGAATCGCCGCTTCCGAGTCGCGATCGCGTCCCCGCAACCGCCGTTCCAACTCCGCAAACGAAGGAGGACGAACAAACACCAACAACGCCTCGGGGAACATCCGACGCACTTGGCGGGCGCCTTCAACTTCAATCTCTAAAATCACCCAATGACCCTGCGCCATCTGAGTTTCCAACGATTGGCGTGGGGTTCCATAATAATTGCCAGCAAACTCAGCCCATTCAACAAACGCATCCTGGGCAATCTTCTCCTCAAACTCGGCCCGACGGAGAAAATAATAATCCACCCCATCCACTTCTCCCGGGCGGGGAGTACGGGTTGTCGCCGAAATCGACAAATAAAGTTCCGGGTGGCGTTGGCGCAGCGATCGCAATAACGTCCCCTTGCCAACCCCACTCGGACCCGTCAACACAATTAATTTTCCAACGGTCATGATATCGTCACGGCCATTCCTTCGAGAATGGTCAATCCTAAATGATGCAGCCGTAAGAGCCAATGCCCCACAGCGCCAGGCTGTTACGTGTGAGCCTCCTTACCATCTTTATTGAAAACAAAGCGGTTGGCAACGGTTTCGGGTTGAATCGCCGAGAGAATCACATGACTCGAATCCGTGACAATCACCGCCCGCGTGCGACGACCATAGGTGGCATCCACCAACTGACCCCGCTCTCTGGCATCAATGATGATACGCTTAATGGGAGCCGACTCGGGGCTAACAATGGCAACAACGCGATTCGCCGAAACGATATTGCCAAAGCCGATGTTAATAAGCTGAATATCCATGATTAATCCTTGGCTATCTCGTGTGAGGAGGGTAGTAACGACAGTATCTAACTCTCATGGTAGATAGAATCCAGAATTTTGGCTGAGGTGGCGCAAATACCAGAAAAATCCCACCCCAACTCACCCGAGATTATCTCCCCCAACGCCATCGGCTCAACTCAAGTTCCTATAAAGATTTCAGCCTTTTACCCGTCCTGTGCAACCCGTCGATTTCACCACACTTTGCGCCATTTATGCCGATTTTCGGACATCTTGGCTTCCCGCTCGTCTAGAACAAGTCATTCAAAGCGATCGCACCCAACTGGCCCTAGCCCTACGCACCCTCGACCGTCGCGGTTGGTTGCGGCTATGTTGGCATAGACAAGCCGCTCATCTCTGTCTGAGTAGCCCACCCCCCAAAGTCCCCGACACCTTCACCTTCAGCGACCAACTGCGCCACCAACTCAAAGGCTTAGCCCTGGTGGACGTTACCCCCATCTCCCCCTGGGAACGAGTCCTCGACTTCCAATTTGCCCGTCGTCCCGGAGATCCCCTCCAAGGGCATCTCTACGTGGAAATCATGGGCAAATACAGCAACGTGATTCTCACCAACGCCGAGAATCTGATTATCACCGCCGCCCATCAAGTCAGCGCCCAACAATCACGGCTGCGGCCAATTCTCACCGGACAACCCTACGAACCGCCCCCCGCCATGACCGGGGCCACCCCCCGACTCGACGAATCCTTTGAGCGTTGGCAAGAGCGCATTAGCCTCATTCCCAAGGCCCTCCGGCGCAACCTCCTCACTCCCTATCGCGGGCTAAGTTCCGCCCTGGTGCGATCGCTGTGCGCCCGGGCCAACCTCGACCCCGAAACCCCCACCGACCAACTCAGCGACGCCGATTGGCAACGACTCTTTGCGAGTTGGCAAGAGTGGCTAACAATTCTCGAAACTCAAAACTTCCAACCCGGCTGGACCGAAAGCGGCTACAGCGTCCTCGGTTGGGACGCACACACCCCCGTTGACGACGTTCAGGGTCTGATTGACCGCTACTATCGCGATCGCCTCAACCAACAACTGTTCCAACAACTACGCCATCAACTCAGCCAAAAACTCAGCCAAACCCTAAAAAAACTGCAAACCAAGCGGCAAACCTTCCTCGACAAACTGCAACAGTCCGACGACGCCGACCAACAGCGGCAACAAGCCGATCTGCTCATGGCCCATCTCCAAGACTGGACCCCAGGCCTCAGAGAAATCACCCTCGCCGACTTTGAAACCGGCGACCCCATCACCATCCCCCTAGACCCCGAAAAAAATGCCGTCAGCAACGCCCAGGCGCTCTATAAACGGCATCAAAAACTCAAACGAGCCAAACAAGCCGTTCAGCCCCTCCTAAGCGCCACAGAGGCAGAAATAAGCTACCTGCAACAAGTCGAATCCGCTCTCGACCAACTCGATCGCTATCAACAGCCCGACGACCTCAGCGCCCTCGAAGACATCCGTGACGAACTCGTCGAGCAAGACTATCTCGCCTCACCCCAATACCGTCCGCAACGAAGCAACAACCCCGATCCCTTCCATCACTTCCAGACCCCCGGCGGACTCGATCTCCTCGTCGGTCGCAACAACCGCCAGAACGACCAACTCTCCTTCCGCCTAGCCAACGACTACGATCTCTGGTTTCACACCCAAGAAATCCCCGGCAGTCACGTCCTGCTGCGAGTTCCACCCGGCAGTCAACCTGATGCCAAAGACCTGCAATTTGCCGCCGACATTGCCGCCTACTATAGCCGTGCCAGAGATAGCGACGCGGCCCCTGTGGTCTATGCCCAGCCCAAATATGTCTATAAGCCCAAAGGGGCTAAACCCGGCATGGCCATCTACAAGCACGAGACCGTCCTCTGGGGCAATCCCGGAGAGGTCGAACCCTTAATTGATGGGAAAAAAGCTGGTGACAAGATTTGAACTTGCGACCGGCTGATTACAAATCAGCTGCTCTACCACTGAGCTACACCAGCACAAAACTTATTATACCCATTATTGTACCCAGGTTCTCTCAAAAAACCAGAAAAAAACTAGGGGAATTGTCCGGAATCCACCCCGCACCCCTTGCCCCTAGTTCATGTCCGGGTTAGCTCATGGCAACACGGCTGGGATTTCGTTAATCCTCAGAACTGTTGCAAATACTGTTCGAGATCTTCGAGGACTTGGGTCAAATCGACCTCCGTGGTTAAGCGAATCCGCTCATCTCGGACCGTGAGCAGGATTTTGGCCGCAAAGGGACTGGCCCAAATGTTGGGGTTACAGAAGACTTCAAGAAACACCGGACCTTGATAGCGGTACTCCATCGGCGTTTGGGGAGTTGGTCGTTGTGACCCCCCAGCCGGGTTCGTTGCCACAGCCTTGAGTCGCCCGAGTAATTCCTGTAAGGCCCCTTGTAGATCCTGGGCGGCTTCCTTGGAAAAGCTCAGGGAAACAGACCCGTCGCCGAAGTTTAGATTGAGTTGAGAATTGGACATCCCTTGATTCAGCTTGATTGTGCTATATCATGTTAGTCATCTACGGGGAAGTTAGCGTTGTGGCTTTGACTCGGCGCTCTTTCAATTCAGCGGGCTTTAAGCCAGAAAACTTCCCAAGTTAAGGGTCTTCACTTGTGCGTTTGCCTCAATTCGTCCGATAATAGAGTGAATCAGGTTGTCGTACCGTCTTCGGTGTGCTGTCATTGGCGATATTCTCCATGACTCGCCCGAACTCCCGTACAATTGGTTTGATTCAGGTTTAAGACAAGCAAGTGTGGTCATGGCTCCCGCCAAAATTCTGGTCGTTGATGACGATATCGCAGTTCGGAATTTAATCCACCGCTTCTTAAGTAAGCAGGAGGACTATGTTGTCGAAGCCGCCGAGGATGGCAAAACTGCCCTTGCCCTCTTTGAACGGCTCAATCCGAACTTAGTCATTCTTGATGTGAATTTGCCCGACACGACAGGCTATCAGCTCTGTCAGGAAATGCAAAGACGCACGGGGGTCTATATTATGATGCTGACGAGTCGTAGTGATGAAGATGATGTTGTCCGTGGATTTGAGAAGGGGGCAGATGATTATTTAACCAAACCCTTCAGTTTAGCTGAGTTAGGGGCGAGGGTGGCAGCGGTGTTAAAACGACAGCGCGCTGTCGCGCCCACGCCTCAAAATGGGATTGTTTTAGGGGATTTGTTGATTGATCCCGGCAGCCGTGAGGTGACTCTGGGCAATGATCCCATTCTTTTGACGGCCCTAGAGTTTGATTTGCTACATTTCTTGGCCCGTAACCCAGGGCGGGTTTGGCGGCGTTCGGAATTGCTACAGGAGGTTTGGGATTACGATTATGTCGGGGATCAACGGGTGGTTGATGTTCATATTGGGCAAATCCGTCGCAAAATTGAGGGGGATTCTAATCAACCCTCGATGATTCAGACGGTGCGCGGTGTCGGGTATAAGTTTGAGGCCCCCGTTAAGATTCAAGACAGTAGTAGTTAGCTTGGGTTGCTCAGGATCATACGCCAAGAGTAGACAGTTAAAAAGGGACATCCAGAAATGTCAAAACGTTTAGGATATGAACCTTGGGGTATTAATTAATGTCCTATCTATTCTGTCTTATTCTATCCAACTGATGAGGGCAATATGATGTCTGCTGCCGAGGCCGATCTGGCTCAACGTCCTGCTGAACAAATTTTGCGAGTGGCGATTTGGGGCAACTTCGCCTTAGCGGGGTTGGGGGTTGTTTTTGGCCTGCTGACGCGATCGCACGTCATTCTTCTCGATGGCGTCTTGTCGGCACTCAATGGTCTGATTGCTCTGATGGCTCGACAGGTCGATCGCCGCTTGGCTGAGCCAGATCCTGAACGGCTACCCTTTGCTGATGCGGCTCTCGAACCCTTATTAGAGGTCTTGCGCGGGGCGGTATCCTTAGTTATCTATGGATTTGCCGGACTAGCCGCGATCGCCGCTCTCGGCAGTGGTGGGCGGGTGGTGCGGGCGGTGTTTGCCCTGATTTACGGGGCGATCATTGCCGTGGGAGGGATGGTTCTAGCCAGCTATCAAGGGCGACAACTTCAGGGACACGAGCAACAGGGACAGGACCAACAACCGGCTCAATCCCTATCTCTGGGAGCCGTTGATGCTCGTCATTGGTTTGTCGAAGGGGCCATGGGATTGGCGATCGCCGTCGTCTTTGGACTGGTGGTGATGGCCGGAAACCCAGAACAGTCAGTATTGCATTACGTCGATCCCATCGCCGTCTTAGTGGTCGTCTGGCTATCCGTGCGAGAACCCTGGCGGTGGGCCAAACAAGGCTGGTTGGAGATGTTAGAGCGTTCAGGCGATCGCCGCCTACAACAGCGCCTGCGCAAGATCCTCGATCGCCCCCTGCGCCTCGTCCCCCATGAACATCACATCCTGCGAGTGGGACGCTTTGGGGACATCGTGTATATTCAGCTTTATCTCATCATTTCCCCGAACAACGAGCTAACCCGCCAAGTCTTAGCCCACGATCGCATCCGCCAATTGATGTACGATCGCCTCAACGAGAAATTTAGTGAAGCCTTTGCCCTAGATTTAGTCATGACCAGCGATCGCCTCTGGGCCGAACGGGCCATCCGTCAGCCGCCAACAGACTCCCCATCTCCCCCCTAAACCGTCATCAATTACCCTGAACTCCCCCCTTGGGGATGTCGGTAACAGTTTGTTACAGTTAACTCAATGTCAGACAAGTCAATGTCAGACAACTCGCGTCACAGCGTCTGACTCGTCCTCCCTGCGATCGTAACCAAGGTTTTTATGCTCCGACTCGAAAACATCAAGAAAATTTATCCCGGTGGAATTGAAGTCCTCAAAAACGTCACCTGGGAAGTCAAACCCGGCGATCGAATTGGCTTAGTAGGGGCCAACGGTGCCGGAAAATCGACCCAACTGCGCATTGTCGCCGGGGAAATCGAACCCACCGCCGGTGAAGTCGTCCGTCCCGCCAGCCTCAAAATTGCCTATCTCACCCAAGAATTTGAAGTTGAACCGAGTCGAACCGTTCGCGCCGAATTTTGGACCGTCTTCGAAGAAGCCAACCGCGTTCAACATCAACTCAACCACGTCACCGAGGCCATGGGAAGCGCCGATCCCGACGAACTCGAACAACTGATTCATGACCTCGATCGCCTACAACGGCAATTTGAAGGCCTCGATGGCTATAGCCTCGAAGCCCAAATCGAGAAAATCCTGCCCGAAGTCGGTTTTGATCCCAGCGACGGCGATCGCCTCGTCAGCGACTTTAGCGGCGGTTGGCAAATGCGCATGAGTTTAGGGAAAATCCTCCTGCAAGACCCCGATCTGCTCCTGCTTGACGAACCGACGAACCACCTCGATCTCGAAACCATCGAATGGCTAGAAACCTATCTCAAAGGCATTAACACCCCCATGGTGATTGTCTCCCATGACCGCCAATTCCTCGATCGCCTTTGCACCCAGATCGTCGAAACCGAACGTGGCGTCTCTAACACCTATCTCGGCAACTACAGCGCCTATCTACAACAGAAATTCGAAAACCTAAACACCCTGCAATCGACCTACGAACGTCAACAGAAAGAGATCGAGAAACAGCAGGCCTACATCGAACGGTTCCGGGCCAGTGCAACTCGCAGTACCCAAGCCAAAAGTCGCGAAAAACAACTCGATAAAGTCGAACGCATTGATGCCCCCGTTGGCAAAGTCAAAACCCTAAAATTCAAATTTCCCGAAGCCCCTCGCAGTGGACGCGACGTCGTCACAATTGAGGATTTAAGCTATAGCTACAATGGCGACGATCTGCTGTTTCTCGGTGCGAACTTAGAAATCGAACGGGGCGATCGCATTGCCTTCCTCGGCCCCAACGGCTCCGGTAAATCCACCCTCCTGCGGCTCATTATGGGGATGGAACAACCCATTGATGGGCGAGTTGATCTGGGTAAACATAACGTCATTCCCGGTTATTTTGAGCAAAACCAAGCCGAAGCCCTCGACTTAAACCGGAAAGTCATTGACATTATTCATGACGAAGTTCCCACCTGGAAAAACGAAGAAGTCCGCACCCTTCTCGGACAATTTCTCTTTAGTGGCGAAACCGTCTTTAAACCCGTCTCAGCCCTCAGTGGAGGGGAGAAAGCCCGTCTGGCTCTTGCCAAAATGCTGTTGCGTCCCGTCAACCTGATGGTTCTCGATGAGCCAACCAATCACTTGGATATTCCAGCCAAAGAGATGTTGGAAAATGCCCTACTCGATTACGACGGAACCGTCTTGATTGTGTCTCACGATCGCTACTTCATCTCACAAGTCGCCAACAAAATTGTCGAAGTTCACAACGGGGAACTGTTGATGTTTAACGGCAACTACGACTATTACCTAGAGAAAAAAGAAGAAGCCCATCGTAAAGCTGACTTAGAAGCCAAACGGTCAGAACAAGAGCGCAAAGAAAAAGCGAAACGGGAAAAGAAAAAACAAAAACAGCGCGAGAAAAAACTCGCCAAACTGAAATAGATTTAGCGAAAGGCTGCCAACTCACAACACCAGTCAGCGAAAAAAACCTCAAGACTAACCCTTAGCTGAGTCTTGGGGTTCCTTATGTTCTGACACCGGTTCTGACACCGGTTCTGACACCGGTTCTTAGCTTGGGGCGATCGCCCACTCCCCGCCCCCACCAGAGGTCAAATAAGCTAGACTAAACGTAGCATTTTACTTAGCAAGACTCGCCCACTATGACTCGTCAATGGACTTTCACTCGGCAACGCTCGGCTCTTCAACGTGATCCCGACTCTGGCCCAAAGCCTAAACGTCGTTTCAAGCGTATGACCGCGATCGCCGCCACCTGGGCCGTCATTCAAGCCATTATTGTGAGTCCAGTGGTTGCCCAAGAGGAGAGCGAGGAGTTGTCCTATAGTGAATTCATCGAACGAGTCCGTAGTGGCCAAGTTGAGCGCATCGAACTCGATCCCGCCCTGCAAACCGCCCTCGTCACCCTCCCAGGAGAAGACGAACCCCAAGAAATTCAGATTTTTGAAGACAACCCCGATCTGATGCGGCTACTACGCAACAATCCCGACATTGAAGTCGAAATTAACCCCACCCCAGACAATAGTGCCGCCGCCGGGATGCTAGTACAACTGATGATTATTTTCCTCCTCATTGGCGGTCTAATGCTCATCATCCGCCGTTCGAGTCAATCGGGAAATAACGCCCTCAGTTTCGGAAAATCCCGCGCTCGCTTCCATATGGAATCCAAAACTGGCGTCGTCTTCGATGATGTAGCCGGGATTGAGGAAGCCAAAGAAGAACTCCAAGAAGTCGTCACCTTCCTCAAACAGCCCGAAAAATTCAGTGCCATCGGTGCGCGTATTCCCCGAGGCGTATTATTAGTCGGTGCCCCAGGGACCGGTAAAACCCTCCTCGCACGGGCAATTTCTGGAGAAGCGGGAGTTCCCTTTTTTAGTATTTCCGGCTCAGAATTTGTCGAAATGTTTGTCGGGGTTGGCGCATCTCGGGTGCGAGATCTATTCCGCAAAGCCAAAGAAAATGCCCCCTGTCTCATTTTTATCGATGAAATTGACGCCGTTGGCCGCCAGCGGGGAACCGGCATTGGCGGCGGAAACGATGAACGAGAACAAACCCTAAACCAACTGTTGACCGAGATGGATGGCTTTGAGGGCAACAGCGGCGTGATCGTGATTGCGGCCACCAACCGCCCCGATGTCCTCGACTCGGCTCTCTTGCGTCCCGGACGCTTTGACCGTCAAGTAAGCGTGAGTCTGCCGACCTATAATGGGCGTTTGGGAATCTTGGAAGTCCACGCCCGCAACAAGAAGTTAGGAGATGACATCTCCTTAGAGAAAATTGCCCGTCGCACACCGGGGTTTTCTGGGGCAGATTTAGCGAACTTACTCAATGAAGCGGCCATTCTCACGGCCCGTCGTCGCAAAGAGGCTATTGGTGAATCCGAGATTGAGGATGCTATCGATCGCATCACCATCGGCTTGAGGTTACAACCCCTTCTCGATAGCAAGAAAAAGCGCATCATCGCCTATCACGAGGTGGGCCATGCCATGTTAATGACGCTGCTGAAAAACTCAGATCCCCTCAACAAAGTGACCATTGTGCCTCGTTCCGGTGGCGTGGGTGGCTTTGCTCAACAAACCTACAGCGAAGATATGGTCGACAGTGGCTTATACACTCGGGCTTGGCTGATTGACCGCATTATTATCACCCTGGGGGGACGGGCCGCTGAACAAGTGGTCTTTGGAGACTCGGAAGTGACTATTGGCGCGGGTAATGACCTGAAGGTGGTGTCTACCTTAGCCCGTGAGATGGTGACGCTCTATGGAATGTCGGATCTCGGACCCGTGGCCTTGGAGAGTCCCAATAATCAGGTGTTTTTGGGGCGAGAGTTGACACCGAGTTCTGACCATTCTGAGGAGATGGCCACGCAAATTGACCGTCACGTGCGATCGCTGGCCCAACGCTGTTATGAAGAAGCCTGTCGGATTCTGCGGGAAAATCGCGTTCTCATGGATTCACTCGTCGAACTCTTAATTGAAAAAGAGGAAATCGACGGCGAGGAGTTCCGACGCATCGTCGCCGAACACGCCGAAGTGCCAGAAACGGAATTGGCCAGCACCGTTGAGCCGGTAGCCTCGATTTAGGCAGGAATTAGCTGATTAGCGATCGCGGTGCATGGCCCGTAACACCAACGCCGGATCAACCCAGCGATCGCCATACCGTAATCCCCAATGGAGATGAGGACCCGTGGTACGTCCACTCATCCCCACTCGTGCAATCCGTGCCGCTGAGGGGACCGATTGACCTTCTACAACCTGAATACCCCCTCGACGATCTATCAAAGTCCGTCGACCGAGGTGAGTTTGCACCTGTCCCCCCAGGTGACAATAGATATGCTCCCAATCCCCCGACTCAATCACCAGGCCCACACCACAGCCACTATCGTTGATGACCTCCACCACCGTTCCCCCCCACCAACTGCGGATATAACTACCCTCGGGGGCCGCAATATCGAGGCCCGAATGAAATTCATAGCCCCGTCCCCCGGTGGGGGAATGACGGAAGCCAAAGGGAGAGGTATAGGCTTGGAAGTTCTCCACCGGAAACGAAGCCCCCGTCCAGGTTTGGCCCTCTAGGTTGGTGGCCATAGCCTGGGGCCGCCCGTTTAGGATAACGACCAAACCCAACGTCATGATGGCAATTCCCCAGAGGCGATCGGGCCAACTAAGCCGTTTTAAGGATTTAAGCTTTAAGGTCAGTTTCACAGGTTCCCCCCCATCGCCGATGACGATGTTTTGCAAAAGTAGTTGAAAAAATTGTAAAGAGTTCGGGGCCAATTGCAACGATCGCCCTGTTCCCGATTCCCTGTTCCCTGTTCCCTGTTCCCTGTTCCCTGTTCCCTGTTCCGAAGTTCCCCATTCCCTATAAAAAAGCCCATGTCAACGACACAGGCTGATGGATCGAATCCAAGATCTCAAAACTTAACGGAAACCCACCGCCGCTTGCCAAACAAACGCCAGTAAGAGGAAAAACAGGGGAATCAAGGGTAGAACATCCACTAAGGGATCGAAGACTTGATAGGCTTCCGGGAGTTTGGCTAAGAACAGAGCAGCATCCATTGGGTTAAAATCCTTTTATCGCTCGAGTTTTCTCATAATTCAAACAAATATTAACATAAGCCGTTGACTCGACTCAAAATGTTAACTTAAGTTAAGCGAAATCTAAAGAAAGGCTTTAGGGCGATCGCTTGAGCCAAGGAGCAAATTCCTGAGCAAAACAGCCATCGAGAATCGATTGACGAATCCGCTGGGTGAAGCGAATTAACTCAGTGATGTTGTGAATCGACAGGAGAGTATAGGCTAGGAGTTCCTGCGATCGCACCAAATGAGACAGATAAGCTCGCGAGAAGTTCTCACAGGCATAACAAGGACAGTCCTCATCTAACGGCCCATAATCCCGACGAAAGCGAGCATTTTTAAGATTCCAGCGTTCTCCGCGCACAAACGCCGCCCCATGTCGGCCTAAGCGCGTCGGGATCACACAATCAAATAAATCAANCCCCGAGGCGATCGCCCCAGCCATCTCCCGATAAGTTCCCACCCCCATCAAATAGCGAGGTTTATGAGGCGGAAGCAGCGGCGTCGTCGCTTTGACAATAGCCTCAATCAACTCCGGCGGCTCCCCCACACTCACCCCACCAATGGCATATCCGGGCAATTCCAGCCTTTGCAGCGCCGCCGCCGCCTTAGCCCGTAGATCCAGGTACACGCCCCCCTGAACAATGCCAAATAGAGCTTGCTGCTGCGCCTGAGGACTCTTCTGATGGTAGTCAATACAGCGTTTCAACCACCGTTCCGTTCGCGCCGTCGCCAACTCCACCGCCTCACGACTCGCCGGATAGGGAGGACATTCATCAAACGCCATGATCACATCAGCCCCCAAAGCGTTTTGAATCTCCATCGAGCGTTCGGGTGTCAGATGAATCCGCGCCCCATCCCGAGGCGATCGAAACGTCACTCCCTCCTCGGTAATCGTGCGCATTTCGCTGAGGCTAAACACCTGAAACCCCCCCGAATCGGTTAACATAGGACCATCCCAGCCCATAAACCGATGTAAGCCCCCCGCCTCAGCCACAATATCTTCTCCCGGCTGTAAATGGAGATGGTAGGTATTGGCCAGAACCATCTGAGCGCCGGTTCCCTGAAGCTGAGCTGGAGTCACGGTTTTGACATTCGCCAGGGTTCCCACCGGCATGAAGCGTGGCGTTTCAACGATGCCGTGAGGCGTTTCAAACACCCCAGCTCTGGCTCCGGTGTCCGGGCAGATGGCCTGGATATGATACTTAAAAAACTGGTTCAAGGGTCGGGGCTGCTTAACAAATCCAAGTTTGGTATTGTATCATTAGGGTGAGGCCAAATGATCTCACCTCTGGGTGAGTGCATCCACAAACCCTCCCCTCACTGTTTGGGGTTCCCCAGATAAGGAGGCGCCTCACGGCGGAGTAACCCTCTACGAGAGAGAGTCGTTCAGTTTGGGAAAGCTCGAACTCATCGCGCTCCTTCGCTAGTTAGCCGGACTGGTGAGTGTCTATCAATCAAATAGCGGCTCTGACTGATACGTGCGTAAATCTGTTTCGATTACTGACTCGGAGTAGGAAGCATACTTGAGCCTACTACTGAGGTTCAAGGGGGCTACAGACAACATGGCTAAATTTAACGAGCTGTATCTAGCAGAGCAGGAATTATACGATCACCTGCTCAATTTAGTAAAGGTCGAAGCGCCGGAACGGTTGCTCGAACGCTTCAGAACCCTGTTTATCCAGGGCTCGGGTTATCCTGATCCTGAAATTGCTTCGATTATTCAGAGTATCGTCTCCTTAGAACAGGCTGAAGATGAGTTTAATAGCGTTTTGAACCGCTGCTGCCATATACTCATCAATCACTGGCAGATGGAGACTAAGCATCAGCCGGCTATTCCTGAATTGGTGAATATCATCGGCAACTCAGGCGATCGCCGGATGCAGTCGCGGGATGCACGACGCATTCAGAACTTGTTGCAGCAGTTCAAAAACAGTGATGAGTATCTCACCCTTCAGCGCTTAGTCCAAGTCGTCGATCGCAACAAAGCTAGTGAGCAACCTCCTGAACAACGTCCCCTGGGAACATTAATCGGCCGCTACCCCTATCTCTATGCCCATTCTCTGTTAGGAGAAGGCAGTAGTTATGAACATCAACAAACCGTTCAAAAGCTACAGGCGCAGCGTCAAAAACAATATGAAGTTCACCTATCGAAGTATGTCGCCTATAAAGTGAAACGGGCACAATTGGCGCGACAAAACCCCAAGTTACTCAAAAATTCTCGCATTATTCAACCGGTGAGAAATCCCACCTTATTAGGCGATCGCGAGCTATATGTCGCCGTTAAGCAGTTTTCCGGCCGGGCTGAGGGAGCCTACACCTATAAAGACTTAGCCCAAACCTTCCGAACCCATACCAGTCAAACACGAACCTACCGAGAATTTAAAGAGGACTTATTTGAATACCTGATCACGACCGTTGATGAAGACTACGGCCGGCGCCTATTCTACGATAAGCTGCATCAGCATCTAATGAATACCTTGCCCCAATGTGACGACCAAAAACCGACCGACTTTTTGGTGGTACGTACCTGTAGTCAGTTGCTCAACTTCTTAGTCGTTGAAAGTCCTCAAAACCCCAACCATTACGTTCTAATCGACCTTCTCTCCAACATTGGCCCCACCTTTGTGATGGCTCTGTTGCTGAAGATTCTGCTCATTTGTCGTAAAGTTCGTCCCTATTTAGAAAAACGCTTTTCGATTCTCTTTGATCATTATGATCAAAGCACCCGAGAAGCCGTCCGCTGGCTGATAGAATCCTTAGAAAACTTGCAGGTTGCGCTGAGTACGAATTTTGGCTCAGCCGATCTCTCAATTCTGAGTCGCGCCTCTTAAGACGCCTTGCACTCGGTATTATCTTCTCAGGATGCCGCGCTCATCCTGAGAAATTGTCCTCCCTATTTCTCATCCTCATTGTTGTATGCCTAACCCCCGGACTTCCAATTTTGAACGTGAACTCGATGAAGCGATCTTTAGTTTCGCCGATATTCAATCAGAACTCAATTATAAACGGGCAAAAACGGCGTTACATGAACTGGTGGAACGGTTAGATCTCTCGGCCCGGGAACGAACCGGGTTAGAAGCCGAAATTGAGGGCTTAGAGACCATGTTAGATAAGTTAGAGTCGGACGTGGTACAGATTGCGGCGTTCGGGATGGTGGGACGAGGGAAATCCTCTCTCTTGAATGCGTTGGTGGGACAGCCTGTGTTTGAAACCGGGCCGCTGCATGGCGTGACGCGATCGCAGCAAAGCGTCGATTGGACGTTAACCCGCAGTGCTGTAGCTGACGGGATTGATGACATTTTACAGGTCTCCTTGCCCAGCGTGGGTAAAGCACGGGTAGAATTGGTCGATACCCCCGGCTTAGATGAAGTTCACGGCCAAACTCGCGCCGAATTGGCTCATCAGATTGCCAAACGAGCGGATTTAATTCTCTTTGTGATTTCTGGGGACATCACCCAAGTTGAATATGATGCCCTCTCGGAGATTCGTGAGGCGGGCAAACCCCTCTTGTTAGTGTTTAATAAAATTGACCAATATCCCGACGCCGATCGCCAAGCGATTTATGATCAAGTCCGTAATGAGCGAGTACGACAACTACTGACGAGCGATCGCATTGTCATGGCCGCCGCCTCTCCCTTAACCCCCACTCTCGTCGAGAAGTCCGATGGAAGCAAGGGGGTGGTGATGGAAGCCGGAAAACCCCAAGTGCAGGACTTGAAACTCAAAATCCTAGAGATTCTCCAGCGAGAAGGGAAATCTCTAGTCGCCCTAAACAGTATGCTCTATGCCGATGAGGTAAATGAGCAAGTCGTACAGCGAAAAATGGAGATTCGCGATCGCCAGGCCAACCGCCTCATCTGGAATGGAGTGATGGCCAAAGCCATGGCGATCGCCCTAAATCCCGTCACTGTCGTTGATATCCTCACCGCCGCCACCGTCGATGTGTTCCTGCTAATGTCCCTATCGCGGCTGTACGGCATTCCTATGACCCAAACCGGGGCGATCGACCTGTTACAGAAAATTGCCCTGAGTATGGGGGGAATTAGTGCCAGTGAACTGTTAGCAAATTTGGGCTTAAGTGGCTTGAAAAGTCTGTTTGGTGTTGCCACACCCGTCACAGGCGGGTTAGCCTTTGGGGGCTATCTTTCAGTAGCCATCACCCAAGCCAGTGTCGCAGGAGTATCGACCTATGCGATCGGTCAGGTTGCTAAAACCTATCTAGCGAATGGAGCCTCTTGGGGACCCGAGGGACCAAAAGTGGTAGTTCAGCAAATCCTCGATTCCTTAGATGAAAGCTCGATTTTGAGTCAGATTAAAGACGAACTGCAACAGAAGTTAGTGGGATGACATGACAGACGTAGATATTCGCTGGATACAGCGGTTTTCTAACTTTAAACGAACGTTTTTATGACTAGAAAAAGCCCTAGAAATAAAATCTCCATCTTTACCTGAAAAATCTTTATGACACCTTTGCAGCCAAATTAGATCAATCCCAACCATGAACTATGGACTGACAGACCAAGACTTAGGAAATATCCGAGAGGCGATCGCCAAATTTCCAGAAATTTCCCAAGTCCTTTTATTTGGGTCTCGTGCCAAAGGCAACTACAAAGTCGGTTCAGATGTTGACCTAGCTCTCAAAGGTGAATCTGTAACCCACTCAACCGTTTTTCAACTTGCCGACTTACTCAATGAAACCTATCCACTGCCCTACTTTTTCGACATTCTTGATTATAATACCAATTTTCGATATGTTTGCTATACATCAACACTGGGAGAGGGCGACCACAAGGGTTCGCCCCTACGGCCATCTATGGCATGAATTTTGAA
>P_2C_Liq_2_UnCtyDRAFT_1000201_pt1 | contig 17168 bp, 9 predicted proteins | sample Pon2CUnioCityCA_FD_10236 | JGI IMG/M metagenome (IMG submission 10236) | reverse complement strand
CTAAACCCCAGCCTAGCCCCACCGACCAGATCAGCACCAGTAGGCTCAACAGCAGTATCGAAGGACCTCGTCGCTGTCGACGAGTTGCAGAGGGGGGTGTAGGTGGCGTAAGCCCGGAGGGGTGACGAGAATCCGACATTGCAGTTGATAGTTTCGGGGAATTGGGGTCCTGAAAATTAACCCACAAGTGTTGACCGGTGATGTTGACAGGTGATTGCCGTTAAGGCGAGAATGAATAAGGTTTTAAACTTAAATTATATAATAAATACCGTTGGGTTGTCAACACTCCGGATTGGCGAAAAAACTGAGGTATGATGCAGTTTACATCCCGGCGATCGCCTCAATCGGACTTGTTTCACGAGCCTATTTGAATGGATATTCTCATCTACGCTTATAACTATCATCCTGAACCGATTGGCATTGCACCGCTGATGACAGAACTAGCCGAAGGACTCGTTCAACGGGGCCATCAGGTCCGCGTCGTCACCGGAATGCCCAATTACCCACAACGGCAAATCTATGAAGGCTATCGGGGTAAACTCTATGTCACCGAAGAGCGTAACGGCGTTAAAATTCAACGCTGTTTTGTCTGGGTTCGCCCCAAGCCGGGACTCGTCGATCGCATCCTCCTCGAAACCAGTTTTGTCGGCACCAGTTTTATCCAAGCCCTCAATGGGAAACGCCCCGATGTGATCCTGCTGACGGTTCCCCCCTTGCCCGCTTCCGTCCCCGCGACCGTGTTTAAATGGATGCAACGGGCACCCGTAGTATTGAATTTACAAGATGTTCTGCCTGAAGCCGCTGTTGTGGCGGGGTTACTCACCAATAAAGCCCTAATTCGGGTCTTTGAATCTCTCGAACGATTTTCCTACCGTTACGCTAATAAAATTGCGGCAATTTCTGATGGATTTGTCGATAATTTGATTAACAAAGGCGTGAGTCCTGACAAAATCACCTTAATTCCGAATTGGGTTGATACCGACTTTATTCGTCCTCTGGACAAACAGAATAATTCCTTTCGTCAAGAGCAGGGACTCGACGGAAAGTTCGTCGTTTTATACTCTGGAAATATTGCTCTAACCCAAGGACTTGAAACCCTGATTCAAGCCGCCGCACTTGTGTTAGATCAGCCCGATATTGCCATCGTCATTGTCGGTGAAGAACGAGCGTTAGGGGCATTACGCGATCGCCGCGATGAAATTGGCGCGACCAATGTTAAACTTTTACCCTTTCAACCTCGCGAACGCTTACCTGAGATGCTATCAGCCGCCAACGTGGGGATGGTGATGCAGAAAAAAACCGTCATTGCCATCAATATGCCCTCAAAAATTCAGGTATTACTGGCTAGTGGCTTACCGATTTTAGCCTCCGTTCCCGATGCCGGAACCGCCGCTAAAGCCGTTCAAACCAGTGGCGGCGGTTGGGTGGTTCCTCCTGAAGATCCCGAGGCGATCGCCCAAGCCATTCGTCAGCTTAAAGCCGCCCCAGATACCCTCGAAAAACTTAGCCAACAAGGGCGACAATACGCCCTAGATAATTATTCGTTCCGTGAAGCCCTCGACCGCTATGAAGCCATCTTCGAGACCGTTATTAATGACTCCTGACCCCCTTGAGCGGCAATGACCCCCGTCCAATTTAATCTCCCTAAAAACACTGGAATTTTGGGTGAGTATAAATCAATAAACCCACCCAATTAACGAATTTCAATTTCCGTCTCATATTCAAAGCCTTGGAAATTGGAATTATATTCGAGAATGTACTCACCACTGCTCGGGAGTTCTCCCCTCCACGTGCTACGTCCGCGCATCGACGCCGCCTCCGTAATTTCTCGACCATTCGGAGCGCGCACAAACGGGAGAGGACTATCAGCCATCGCCGTCAGCGTCATCGTTTGTTGCGCCCTGGCCTCGAGGCGATACTCATGGAACCCTGTCCCCACCAGGCGATCGCTCAGACGAACCGCCGTCGCCCCAGTTGGAAAGCGCAATTGAGCCACCAGTTCATTACAACTACTATCCGTCAAGCTTTTGGCAATCCAACCCGGTTCGGGATCAGAAATCCGCCACCAACCCGAGTCTTCCCCAGCGATCGTCACCCAAGCCCGGTCATTGAGTTGTCCGACGACATTCCCCTCGACGACTTCCGGCTGCGATCGCACATTCAAAGGTGCATTGGGATCATCAACCCGAGCCATAGTCGTCTCACAACGAAGAACCTCCACCTCAGCTGGTTGTACCGCAGCAGGAGCTGGGGTAGGAGTTGGTGTCGCAGTTGGTGTCGCAGTTGGTGTCGCAGTTGGCGTAGGGGTAGGAGTTGGTGTCGGAGTCGCAGTTGGCGTAGGGGTAGGAGTTGGTGTCGCAGTTGGCGTAGGGGTAGGAGTTGGTGTCGGAGTGGCAGTTGGTGTCGGAGTGGCGTTCAGGCCCACCGACGGAGTAGCGGGAGTTTCCTGTGGTTGAGCTGTTGGCGTATCGGTCTGAGATTGATCAAAGTCCGGAGAAGTCGGCGACTCAGGCTGACAGCTCGCAAGCAAGCCCAGTAGGACGACCCCGAGCAATGATGGCAATTTAGGGAAAAATTTCATGATCTAGCTAAGCCCGAATCTGTGAGAACAACTCTGATCGACATCGGTCTCCCTTTATTATAGGCTTCGAGACCACCCGACACGCCTAAATTACCGATAGACAGAGTGAACACCAACCCCTAGCAAAATGACATGAAATCTGTTAGGAGCGAATCATTCCCGTCTCTCAATCTTGTCCAAACAACTCCAGTCCGAATTAAGATTGAAGAACATCGGGATCAGACCCGACGAGTTTATTTATAATGGCCAATAGTCTTAAATTTATAACCCCGATAAAACTTCTTGGCCTAGCCCCATCCGTTGCGTCATCTACCCAGCGTCTCAAACGCAAACTTTAGCATCATTGTTCAGTTGGCTTGCCAGTGTTGATGAGAGGAACTGCCCCGTTCAATCCTATGAATTCAGAAAAGATAACAGAAAATCTCAAACAGCGTCTGAATCGTGAAGTCTTGTTGCAGCGGATGACACAGCGAATCCGTCACTCTCTCGACTTGCAAGAGATCCTCGATGCAACAGCCGTAGAAACCCGACAGTTTCTAGGGGTTGATCGGGTCAAAATCTATCGCTTCAACGCCGATGATAGCGGAACTGTCATTGCCGAGGCTGTTCAAGAGAATCGCCTCCCCCGTCTGTTAGGACTAACCTTTCCCGCCGATGATATCCCCCCCGAAGCCCGCGATCGCTTTGTACGGCAACGAGTTCGCAGTATCGTCAACGTCAAAGAGCGCTCCATCGGCATGAGTCCCGCTGACGATGCCTTCTTACCTCGGGACTATAAAAAACTCGATCCCTGTCATGTCGAGTATCTGACCGCCATGGGCGTCGCCTCATCCCTGTGTTTACCCATCATCTATAATGACCAACTCTGGGGACTTCTCGCCTCTCATCATGCCGACCCACGACAGTACGACCTGCCTACCTTACAACTGATTCAAGCTGTCGTCGATCAAGTCTCAATTGCCATCTCTCAATCGGCCCTATTGGCTGAAGCTCATCAGCAACACCAACGGGACGCTGCCATCAACCAAATTGTCAGCCTCCTGCACGCCCAGCCAACCATTGAATTTAGCAGCGCCATCGACGCGGCCATCGAGGCCCTAGGGGGCCAAGGCGGCCAACTCTATATTCTGCGAGACTCGCCGCTGCGTTTATGTCGGGGCAGACAGCCGAATTTTAAGGACACTGACATGGCCTTAGAACAAGCCGTCGAGTCTTGGTGGCACGCCCAATTCCCCAAACGGGATTTGCCCCTCTATCCCCTCCTAGAGACGACCAACCTCGATGACGTGCCTCAATTGCGTCCTCTAACCGCCGCCTTTAGCCAAGCCCAACTCAGAGGACTTTTGGCCTTACCGCTACATCATCGGCAACAGTTTTTAGGCTATCTGATGGTGTTTCGCCAAGAAATTGACCTAGAGATCTGGTGGGCCGGCAAATTTGACACCAATCGGCGGCAAGAACGCCCCCGTCAATCCTTTGACGCTTGGAAACAACTCAATCGTGGTCAAGCACGGCCCTGGAGTGACAATGATCGACAACTAGCCCGAGAGTTGAGTGAGCGGTTCGCCTCCGCTGTGCAGCAATATCGCCTCTATCGGGAGGTGAACACCCTCAATGCTACCCTCGAACGCCAAGTGCAACAGCGAACCATCCAACTTCAGCAGTCTTTGCATCTGAGTCAAGCCATGGCTGAGTTGGCCGATCAGATTCGCAGTAGTTTGGACTTAGATGAGATTTTGCAAACCGTTGTCCAGGAAGTACGGAGTCTCCTGAAAGCCGATCGCGCCGTGGTCTATCAGGTCTTTGAAGGAGGAGAAGGACGGATTACCGTCGAGGATATCCAGGGAAATTGGCGCTCTGCCTGGGGCATCGAGACCCCACCGGGATGTTTTCCTGAACATCTCGAACAGAAGTACCTCAGCAGTGGCCAGGCTCGGGCAATGGATAACATTAAGACAGCGGACCTCACCCCCTGTCACCGAGAATTTCTGGAGAGTTTACAAATTCAGGCCAATCTGATTGTACCGGTTCACTGCGATCGCCAACTCTGGGGCCTGATTATCGCCCACCAATGTAGCCGCCCCCGTCAGTGGAGCGATCGCGAAATTGAACAAGTTGAAAAACTGGCCCGTCACGCCTCCATCGCCATCTCCCAAGCCGAACTCTTTGCCCAAAGTCAACGGGCCACTCGCAGCGCCAACGCCAAAGCCGAACAACTCAAACAGGCCCTCGAAGAACTCACCCAAACCCAAACCCAACTCATTCAAAGCGAGAAAATGTCCAGCTTGGGACAATTGGTGGCCGGCGTCGCCCATGAAATCAACAATCCCGTCAACTTTATCTACGGAAATCTCGTCCATACCAGTGAGTACACCCAAGATCTCTTGGATCTGTTACATCTGTATCAAGACCATTACCCCCAACCCATCGAAGAAATTTGCGATCGCATCGAAGAGATTGACCTCGAATTTCTCCTAGAGGATTTACCTCGAATGCTCGGGTCCATGAAACTCGGGGCCGAGCGGATTCGCCAAATCGTCCTTTCCCTGCGCAACTTCTCCCGGTTAGATCAGTCAGAACTCAAACCCGTTAACCTGCACGACGGTATCGAAGGAACCCTAACCATCCTGCACCATCGCCTGAAAGCCAAAGCCGATCGCGCCGCCATCAACATCGTCAAAGACTACGGAGACTTGCCTCCTGTCGAATGTTACGCCGGTCAACTCAATCAGGTTTTTATGAATCTGATTAGCAACGCCATTGATGCCCTACATCCCTTTGATAAGGAGAAAGCTGAACGTACCATTCGTATTCACACCCAACAAATATCTGAGAACCGAGTGGCTGTGATCATCGCCGATAATGGCTGTGGCATTCCTGAAACCCTGCGATCGCAGGTGTTCGATCCCTTTTTTACCACCAAACCCGTCGGAATTGGTACCGGATTAGGCCTGTCGATCAGTTATCAGATCGTCACCGAAAAACATCATGGCGTCTTTGACTGCATCTCACAACCGGGGGTTGGCACCGAGTTTCGTCTAGAGATTCCCATTCATCAACCCTCAAGCCATTCTCAGCAACCTCACGAAAATTCCACAGCGACGGCTAACATAGACAGCTAAGATATAAGCGAGTCTACGCAAGTCGAATCGAGTCACCCTCAGGCGATGATGTCCCAAACCCGGGTCCGGCTGCGCTTGCCCTGTAAGCGACCCCAAACGTTCCATGTTGAATCTCGACCAATGGGATGAAGTGCGATCGTGTTGCCAAGATGACGCAGCATTTGAGCGCCTCAAACAACTTTTAGCAAAAGCCTCTACCAGCCCGCCGTCGGATGACTCCCAGGCCCTGGTAGAAGCTCGTTTGCAGATTGAACGGCAAAACGCCCTCGCCAACGCCATTGCTCGTATTCGAGAATCCCTCGAACTGCAAGAAATTTTTGACAGCACCACCCGAGAACTGCGCCAGTTACTCGGCGCTCACCGTATCGCCATTTATCGCTTCTATCCTGACTTTAGCGGTGAATTTGTCGCCGAATCCGTCGAACCGGGCCACCCCGCGATTATTAAGCCCTCCGCCAACTCCTCTGAGCGTCGCTCCCAACAGATTCTGCTCGAAAATAGTCCTACCCCTCAACGCTCCCAAACCTATACCGTCCAATCCCCGAGCAATGGGCATCCATCAACCACCCTGGCCTACCAAGATATTTTAGATAATCCCGGAACCATTCCCCTGTCGGGGCGCGGCAAGTCTCCGGCTCAGGTATTAGAGGAACATGGCTCCCCAGACTCGGCCATTGTGCCAATTTTACAGGGACAAGTCCTCTGGGGCTTACTCTGCGCCTGCCATAGCCAGGAGCCACCCTCTTGGAAGATTGACGATATTGAACTGCTTGAACGCGTCAGCATCAACCTCAGCGTCGCCTTAAAACAAGCTGAGTTATTCCAACGTACCCAGCAACAGGCCCGCAAACTGGCCAAAGCTACCCGACGAGAGAAAACTTTGGCCGTCACCGTCGAAAAAATTCGGCGATCGCTCGATATTGATACCATCTTTAGTACCACCACCCATGAAGTTCGCCAACTCCTCGATGTCGATCGCGTGGCCGTCTATTACTTTAACCCGGACTGGACGGGACAGTTTGTGGCTGAATCCGTCAGCCCCGGCTGGGTTCATTTATTGGAGTTACAAACAACAACCCCCCAACTACAAACGAACTTGGCCCTATGTTCTCATATGCAGCAACTGATTGAGGGGCAAAAACACGGCAAACATCAAACTCAGTCTGATAAACTCCCCCAACGGCGAGTCTTTACCGTCGAAAACGTCGATCGCAGCCACTTCGCCCCCGCCTATCAAGAGGTGTTACAGCTCTATCAATGCCAAGCGTACGCCATTGTTCCGATCTATCAAAATCATCAACTCTGGGGACTCCTCGCCGCCTATCATAATGCTCACCCTCGGGCTTGGGATGCCTCAGATCTCGATTTGTTAGGGCAAATTAGTGAACATCTCGGAGTGGCTCTACAACAAGCTGAACTCCTCGAACAAACGCGAATGCAAGCCCGTCGCTTGGCTCAAACCTTACAGGATTTACAGAAAACCCAGACCCAATTAATTCACAGTGAAAAGATGGCTGGATTAGGACAATTGGTGGCGGGTGTTGCCCATGAAATTAATAATCCTGTTAATTTCATTTATGGCAATCTCAGCTATGTTCGGGACTATACTCAGGATTTAATCGGCTTAATTGAACTGTATCAAGACGAAGATGATCCGAACTCCGATGCGATCGCAGAGTGCATTGAGGAGATTGATTTGCCCTTTATTCTCGAAGATCTCCCCAATCTAATCAACTCAATGAAAACCGGGACTGATCGCATCCGCAAAATTGTTCAATCCTTACGAATTTTTTCCCGCCTCGATGAAGCCCAGCAAAAAACTGTTGATATTCACGAAGGACTCGAAAGTGTTCTCTGGCTTCTCAAACATCGTTTTAAAACTGGAAATGGGGCTGAAATTAAAATTGTAAAAAAATTCCAAAAATTACCTAAAATTACTTGTTATCCCGCCGAGCTAAATCAGGTTTTCATGAACCTCATTAATAACTCCTTAGACGCCTTGAACGATGAACATAAGTCAGAAAAATGTTCAGGCAAAAAACATGACAAAAAACCGGCGATCGCCATTCTGACTCAACAACGTAATGATGAATTTATTGTTATCAGAATTGCCGATAATGGTGTGGGTATTCCTGAACCAATACGCCGCCGCATTTTTGACCCCTTCTTTACCACAAAATCTCCTGGAAAGGGGACTGGCTTAGGATTATCCGTCAGTTATCAAATTGTGGTTGAAAATCATGGCGGCGACTTAAATGTTAAATCCAAACCCGGTGTCGGGACCGAATTTGTGATCGAAATTCCCATTCACGGTGACGATGAAGATCTCATCAAAGCCTAATGTGAACTCGAACATTTTCCTCCCCAAGACCTGAAACACATCGCCCATAACCTCTTGAGGGCTAGTGACCTGAACCGCCCCTGAACCGCCTCGGAACCGCCTCGGAAACCAATACACTAGACCACTCCAGCGAACCAACACACCAGACTCAATTGTCTTTAACTCACATCTCTGTTAGAATCAAAACTCAAATCTAAAGAAAATATAAAACTTAAGCAAAAACGAAGCATATTCTGCGTAAGTTAACGTAAATTTACGCAGCCTTACGTAAGTTTGCGTAGGTTTGCATAAGTTTACAGAACCGCGATCGCCCGTCACCCCACGTCACCCCCCAGACCTGAACCTTAAACTCTGAAATAATGGGGCGTTCGGAATCCGTAGCATCGCCGTTGAGGTTAGCCTAATCGACAAGAGCAACCCTCTCATCGAGACATATCTCGTTCATTCCTTCGCGCAGAACCTAATGACCTGGCCACTCCCGTCCGACCCCCTTCTTATGGATTATCTACAACCTCAAACACTCTGGCGACGTTGGCGACAACGACACCAATCCGGATGGCGGCCTCGTAACCTCTTAGTGTATGGATTGTTTGGAACCCTGGCCATCGGCGTGAGCTTGACCGCCTGGGTAAGTTACACACTCGTACGAGAACTATTACTGCAAAATATCAGCCAGGGAGCCATCAGTGAAGTTCGCGAAGGGGGACAAGAACTCAAAAAGTGGTTTCAAACCCAGACCTTTTACCTCGAAGGCTTAGCCAATAGCCCCACCCTCGATTCGCGAGACTGGGAGCAGATCCAACCCTATCTAGCCCAAGAAGTCGATCGCCTCGATAGTTTCATTAGCTTGGCGATCGCCAACAACGAAGGAGAATTTCGCAACCATCAACAGCAAAGCGGAGAAATCGCCGATCGCCAGCACTTCCAGACCGCCATGGAACAGGGACAGATCGCCTTTAGCGACCCCATCATTGGCCGAGCTATTGGTGAACCCCTCATTGGCTTTACCCTTCCCCTAACCCCAAATCCCGACTCCCCTCAAGACGCTGCTCAACAACCTCCTACCCAGGCCCTAATCGGTGGAATTAGTATCGAGCAGTTTATCCTCACCCTCAATCAAATCCAATACGGAGACAATAGCTACGCCATCGCCTTCGACTCAGATAACGCCCCCATCACCAACCTCGTCTTTCAAAATCAGCTCCCCGAATCCCTAAAACTGAGATCTGGCAATATCAGCCAAGACTTCGCCTCCCTCCTCCTCGGCGATCTCAACCCAGATATCTTGCAACAGGGAACCCTCAACGGTGAAACGATCTATTTCGCCTATCACCCCATTGAATCGCCCAACTGGACCGTTGTCCTGGTGATTCCCCAAGAGAACATCGAAAAACAACTCGAATCTCTCAAGCTCCTCGCCGGCGTTCTCAGCGTGATCCTCGCCCTAGCCACCATTCTCGCCGGACGACAAATTAACGACGCCGAACAGGCCCGCGCCCGGGCCGAACGAGAAGCCCTCCTCAATGGTCTCACCAGTCGCCTGCATACCTCCCTCGATCTCGACAAAACCCTACCGCCAACCCTCGAAGAACTCACCGATCTTCTCGTCTTTGATGCGATCGCCTTCGCCTGGTACGATCGCTCTGAGCAATCGTTGATCCTCGCCTACCACCATCCTCAAACCAGCCGACTCTTCGCCAAAACTCACCAGTTCAACGCCGCCGATCCTCAAAAAGACCTCGACAGCCAACTCCGCAACGGGGAAACCGTCAGCCTCATCCGTCAGCCTCAAGGGGAGTCAATTACCCTACANCGGGGCCATTACTCGGCCTTTCCCGTCATCAATCGCCTGGGAACCCCCGGGTATCTCCTCTGTCATCACGGTCTCCCTATCCCCATCAATGACAATGAAGAAGACCTGATGCGGCGCGTCGTGGCTCAACTGTCCATCGCCCTCACCCAAGCCCATCTTCATGCCGAAACCCAACGGGCCGTCATCTCCCTCGAACGAGAACAACAACAATTACGCCAAGTCGTTACCAATGCCCCTGTCGCCATGGCCATGTTTGACGGCCAACTGCGCTACCTCGCCTATAGCGAAAAGTGGGTCAGCGATTACCAGCTACAAGACCAAGATCTCTTAGGACAATCTCTTTACGATGTCTTCGGCGATCTTCCCGAGGACCGCCACCAAGCCTACCAAGAAGCCTTACGAGGACAAGTCATCAGCGAACCCGAACTCACCTGGCAGCGTCAGGATGGGGATCTCCTCTATCTACGCTCCGCCATTCACCCTTGGTACAACCCAGAAGGGGAAATTGGCGGCATTATTGCCGTGACCGATCGCATTGATGATCTCGTCAAAGCCCGACTCGAAGCCGAACGGGCCGCCCAATTCAAAGCCGAATTTCTGGCCAACATGAGTCATGAAATTCGTACCCCCATGAATGGTGTTATGGGAATGACCAGTCTCCTGAGTCGTACCCAACTGAGCCGACAACAGCGCGATTATGTCACCACCATTTCTCGCAGCGCCCAACATCTGCTGACCCTCATTAACGATATCCTCGACTTCTCCAAACTCGAAGCCGGGGAAATGGAACTCGATGCCATCGATTTTGACCTCGATCGCTGTATCGAGGATATTGTCGATGTCATGGCTACTCAAGTCGAGGATAAAGTAGGGCTGGAACTGGCCACCCTCATTGATCCTAATGTTCCCCGCCATTTACGAGGCGATCCCGCTCGCTTACGTCAAGTTCTGCTGAATTTAGTCAGTAATGCCATTAAGTTTACCGAACGAGGCGAAGTGGTGATTCAAGCGGCCCTACAATCAGAACGCCAGGACTGCGCCACCATTCGCTTTGCGGTACGAGATACCGGTGTGGGTATCCCGAAAAGCGCTCAGACGAAGTTGTTTCAGTCCTTTTCCCAGGTAGATGCTTCCACGACCCGTCAGTATGGCGGAACCGGTTTAGGACTGGCAATTTCTCAGCAATTGGTCCATCTCATGAAAGGCGAAATTGGTGTCGAAAGTGTCGAGGGAATTGGCTCGATCTTTTGGTTTACCGTCCCTCTGGAGTTAGCGGATTCACCCCCCTCCTCAGCCTTACCGCAAATGCCCCTGAATATCAGTCGGCTACGGTTATTGGTGGCCGCTGAAAATGCTACCACTCGCCAATCGGTGCGCTATTTGGTGCAGTCTTGGGGGATTAACCACATTACTGAAGTGGGAACCGGTAGCAATGCCTTAGAAACCTTGAAAGAGTCGGCTGAGCGATCGCAACCCTATAATGTGTTGATTTTAGATCTGCAATTGTCTGACATTGACCGAGATAAGTTTCTGGCAGAAATTCGCGCCTACCCACTCTTGCGAACCACTAAAATTGTGGTGATGAGTAACTTCAAAGATCGCCCCACGGCTGAGACATTTTTAGAAGAAGGTGCCGCCGCCAGCTATTTTCTTAAACCGGTACGAGCCTCACGACTATTTGATGCTCTTATTACGGCGGTAGCCCCACAACTACACTTAGAGCGAGATCCCGACAGTGATACAGAATTTTTTGACCCAGGATTACCTCTACCCTCGAAACGCTTTTCGCATATTAAGTTATTGGTGGTCGAAGATCATCCCACTAATCAACAGGTGATTATCTCTCAATTGCAAGAAATTGGCGCGGTTCAGATTGACTGTGCTAGTAATGGCAAAGAAGCCTTAACCTTGTGTCATCAAACTCACTATAATTTGGTATTCATGGACTGTCAAATGCCAATTCTCGACGGCTATGAAGCCACCCGAGAATTGCGTCGTCGAGAAGCCAAGAGCGATCGCCATACTATTGTGATTGCCCTGACCGCCCATGCAATGCCCACCGATCGAGAACAATGTCTTGAGGCCGGAATGGATGATTATATCCCGAAACCCGTCGATTGGGATGTTTTACTTGAGACCCTAGAACGCTGGACAAATCACCCAGCCACTGAGGGCGATCGCTCGTCAAACTCTACAAAATTTGCTACGATGAGCCAAAATAGTGCGGCTCTAAATCACCAGCGCCATCCTCACTCTCAATCCTCATTGCCAGTTCACGAACCATTACCCCAGTCTCTAGCCGATGCTTCGGGAAATCTTTCTAGCTCAAACCAAGACTCAAGCCAAGACTCAGATGAGTCTAACTCATGTGTGGAGACAAACCAAATGAGTCAGGATACCGCCAATCCACAACCTCCTTTAGATTTAGAACGCTTAACACGAGTGTCTCGGGGAAAGACATCCCTACAAAAGCGACTTTTGCAAGCCTTTGTCGAGGCGACTGAAGAGGATTTAAGGACTTTAAAAGTAGCCTTGGATGAGCAGGATGGCGATCGCCTTGCCGAAATTGCTCACCGGCTCAAAGGCGCTGCGGCCAATGTTGGGGCTACCTTCATGTCGGATCACTCCGCAGATTTAGAACAAGCCGCCAAAACGCAGAAATTTGAACAAGTCGCATCTGAGCTAACAGTCCTGCTCAAGCAATGGCAAGAGATTCAAAACTTTATGAAAACCTTAGATTTATCATAATCTCAAGCCAAGCCGGCGCGATCGACCTTGACTGATTTGGCCTCGACTGCTCCTCGACTCATTTTAATGTTCAATATGTCCAAAATTCTATTAAAAATCTGTCGAACATATCCCTTAACCTCTTAATAATTATGGCAACGATTTTAGTCATTGATGACGAAATTACCACGCAAATGGTCTTACAAGACCTTCTCGAAAGTGAAGGACATCAGGTTATTATTGCCAACAATGGACAACAAGGCTGGGAAAAAGCCCAACAAGAACAGCCAAACCTGATTATTTGTGATTGGATGATGCCAGAAATGAATGGCGTCGATCTCTGTCGTACGATTAAAGCCAAACCCGAACTGGCCGCTACCTTTTTTATGCTTCTGACCGCCCGAGAACAGATCCATGATCGGGTTTGTGGCCTCAATGCAGGCGCTGATGACTTTATTTCTAAACCCATTGAAACCGAAGAACTTTTAGCGCGTGTTCGCTCAGGCTTACGACTCAATCATCTCAATCAACAGTTAACCCAATCTTTACAAGAGCTTAAAAACACCCAAGTTCAACTGGTTCAAAGTGAAAAAATGTCCAGTTTAGGACGTTTAGTGGCTGGTGTTGCCCATGAAATCAATAATCCCATTAGTTTTATTTACGGCAATCTCAGCCATGTGAAAGAATATACCCATGACCTATCCGCCCTAATTCAAACGATTCGAGATGATGATAACTTCTCTCGTCAAAATCTTCTCGATGCCCTCGAAGATATTGACTTTGATTTTGTCACCGCTGACCTAGACAAAATGCTCGGTTCGATGAAGGAAGGCTCCGAGCGCATTCGCGAAATTGTCATTGCCTTACGAGAGTTTTCCAGCCAGGAGCGCAGTGGCATCCATGACATTGACCTGCATCATGCCTTAGATTTAGCCTTATCCATGTTAGGACCTAGGGTCCATCAAGCCGCTGGCCGGGCATCAGGGTTAACCCCCGATAAACAGTATGGTCAACTGCCTAAGATTAAAGGGGATATTGGTTTAATTAACCAAGCGCTCTTCAACCTTTTGGAAAATGCCCTCGATGCGATCGTCGCCAAATCGCAAACTGACCCAGACGAGGACTGGACACCGCGAATTTCTATCACCACTCGCACCCTAGACTCCTGCTGGACCGAAATTGAGATTACCGATAACGGTGTGGGGATTGACTCAGCCTTAGACAACAAAATTTTTGACCCCTTCTTTACCACCAAACCCGTCGGCCAGGGCAAGGGTTTAGGACTAGCGGTCGCCTATCAAATTATGGTGCAACAGCATGAGGGGCAACTGAGCTATGAGTCTCATGTCAATCAGGGAACTCGTTTTTGGGTTCATCTCCCCATTAACCAAGAGGCCGTCCAATGCCAAATTTCCCCGACCTCCCACACCATGGGCCAATCGCGATCGCCACAGCACACTGTCCCAGAACCGATGACATCCTAGATCGCCATCTGTTGGCCAACCTGTCACCTACCCTGTGAATTAATCCAGCTCAAAATCAGGCATTTCCCGTTGAGGAGCCGGGAGCGGTTCAGCAATGAGTTCTTCGATCGCCTCGTCTTCGTGTCGTTCGATGGGTTCTTCGATGGGTTCCTCGATCTCGACAGGGACTTTCTCCAACGCCGGCAAGGCGATCGGTTTAGCCGCTTGGGTTTCAACTGGAGAAGATACCAGAACCGGTAAAGGTTCAGCCTCATCAAGCCAGTAACTGGCCACCGGTAAGACATTTTCGAGGTCTTCGAGTAAGCGAGGAATCACCATCACCGCGTGAAGTTCGCCAATGCGTTCCGCTTCGTGCATTCCCGCTTCAATGGCCACAGCCACATTGGCCACAGTTCCTCGGACAATCGCGGTACAGAGTCCATCCCCGATGGTTTCATAGGCCGCCAGTTGTACATCGGCTGATTTCAACATAGCATCCGCGCCCCCCACCATCGCCGGAAAGCCTCGCGTTTCCAGGAGGCCGATGGCCCGGTTACTGAGGCGAGAATAGCCCCGTTGTTGGTTGCACAGTTCCACCAAGCGGCTCCCGAGAGGGAAAATCACCTCTAGGTTGGGCATGGGGCGGGCAATGGTAGATTTGGAGATAAGTTGTCCGAACTGTTCGGCGGTTTTGGCCCCTTCCTCGACGGCCAAGCGCACATCGGGATAGCGTCCTCGGACAATGGCGGTACAGTAGCCCGCACCAATTTTTTCATAACCGACCAAGATTACATCGGCTGATTTCACCATCATGTCAGCAGTCCCGACGATCGCCGGGAAGCTACGAGTCGAAACCATACCGAGGGCAGTATCTTGGTATTTGAGGCGTTTGCGTTGTTTAGGAAGGGACGTGGGAATACGGCTTAGAGGAGTCTGAGACATGAAGATTTGGGTCTTGCAGAGGTGCGACGGGGATAGGGGCAGGAAAACCTGAGTCGGAAAATTCTTTGGGGCTAGTGTTTGGCCTTAAATCATGCTTACGATGATTGTATCAAGAATGCTGGTTGACCATGACTGAACAAAAACCTGAACTACTCAAATTAAGTGACGATGAGGTTCGCAAAATCTTGCGATCGCTACGTCACAAGGAGGGAAACTGGATTGACTGGGGCAAACGCTGTAAGCAACTTCAGGATGCTGGCTATGCCACTGAGGATATTTTCGAGCAGACGGGAATTGAGGCCCTGGTCCAAAATCAGGTTATTGTTGCTGCCCAAGTCTATGACAGCATTATTGAGGGTCAACCGCCAGCAGAGGTGTTGGCCTACTGCGAGGGACCCCGCAGCGATGTCCTCTATGAACTTCGCATTCTCAATCAGCGTCAACGCCTCGAAGCGGCCCTGCTGGCGGCTGAGAAACGCCTCGATGTTGATGGCGCTCATCGTCTGAGTCATGATGTCAAAGCCCTCGCCTGTTTAGCTCAGATTCCCGAAGGCTTTAGCCGCCATCCTGGAGATGCGGTGGCCTATCAATGTTGGCGACAGGCGAAACGCCAGCGGGATCTCTCCCAGCGAGCGCGCTTGATTGCCGAAGGATTGCGTTTTGTCGAAAGTGATACCGCTCGGCAGCAGTTGGAGGCTCTGTTACAGAATTTAGCCGCTCCTGCCCCTCGTCAAGCACCGCTATTGCCTTTATATCGCCCGGAAACCAGTGAGGAGTTGCCGCGTCTGTTGCCCCTAGCCGGGGAGATGCCCCTGACGGCCGCTGAGATTGAAGCCGTCGCGGCGATCGCCCCCGAAGAACCGTTCCAGATTACCCGTCTCCCGGCNGGAGCAGCCTGTGTGCCGGTCCCGGGTTGGCAAGTGGTCTTGAAAGCTCAAAACCCCGTGGCGTTGTTAGCCCCCAGTGACAGCTTGCCCAACTCTCCTGGCGGCGATCGCGAAACCGTCATCGTCGCCATCGATCGCGCCCAACGGGACTGGGACGAGAACAGTTATTTTCTCGTCGAAGAGGGGCAACAGGTGCGTTTAGCTTGGTTTGCCGAACCCCCCAGTCTGCCCCTTTTGGGGCGCTTGTTGCTGGTGTTGCGGCCTAAACGAATTTTGGACGAGGGCAATATCACCGAGCCTTGGCAGATGGATGATTAGCTGGGATGATTAGCTGGGANGATTAGCTGGGACNGGGGACCAGAGGAGCGCCAAATTATGGTAGGATGGGAAGCTGGGTTTTTTGTAGCTAAACCCCATTAAGATTCAGCATCATTTGTTCGTCAAGGAGATTTTCGGTTATGGCACGTCGATGCCAAGTCAGTGGAAAAAAAGCCAACAACGCCTATGCGGTGTCTCACTCCCACCGTCGCACCAAACGGCTTCAGGAAGCAAACTTGCAATGGAAACGCTTTTGGTGGCCCCAGGGCAATCGCTGGGTGCGCCTGCGGGTGTCCACCAAAATGATCAAAACCATCCAACGCAAGGGTTTGGCGACGGTGGCCAAAGAAGCCGGCCTCAATCTGAACAAGTTTTAAGACCTCCACTGCGAGGGAGTCATAGACCGGGAGTTTGTTGCTTGAGACAGACTCCCGGTTTGTTTTTGAGCCGATGGATTCGATAAAATATCCGTAGAAACACGGATTAAATTTGCGTAGTTCTACGGGGTATCTCCAATGAGGGGCTTGACCCCCGACTGATCGATTTTGCCTCTGAGCTGGGTAAGCTAGGGGTACATCCGTAGATTCTCCCTTGGCGTTCTCGGTGAGGATCAGTTAAGACTAAAGTACAACCCGAGCCAGTTCCATTATTTCACCGCCAATTCTATTGTTAATTTTCTAAAATTCCCGTCGGTGTGAGATTGTATTTTCTCTTGATTTCCTATTTTTTACGCTCGTTCTCTCCCTCAATCGCATCTGCCGAGTTGATTTAAAACTATGGCTAACCCCCACATCTGGATTCACATCAAACGTTGGTTACGCAACACCAGCAAGCAAGTTTACAGCCAATTTGCTCGCCTGGTGCGGCGTCTCCTACATCGCCTCGCACCGTCACGCCGTCGCCGCTCCGAGCGCCGCATGGCGGGGTTTGTGCTGCCGACAGCGGTGATGCTGCTGCTGGTGCTGTCTCTAGTT
>P_2C_Liq_2_UnCtyDRAFT_1000196_pt1 | contig 17296 bp, 14 predicted proteins | sample Pon2CUnioCityCA_FD_10236 | JGI IMG/M metagenome (IMG submission 10236) | reverse complement strand
CGCATTTGGGCGGCCCGGGCCGCTTCAACCCCCGACTCGGCATCCTCAAACACTACACAGTCTTCGGGACCTAACCCCAACTGCTGTGCCGCATAGAGAAAAACATCGGGGGCCGGTTTGGGGCGATCGACATCATAGACATTGGTAATAATATCGATGTCCGAGGCAATCCCTAGCTTTTCAATCACCACATAGACATTTTGGCTAGCGGAAGCCACCGCCGTTTTGATTCCCGCCTCCCGCACATCATCGAGAAACGGCCGCACCCCTGGGAGGAGATAATCGGCGGTCATGGTTTCGATAAAACTACGGAAATAGCGATTTTTGCGATCGAGCAATTCCTGAATTTTAGATTCTGGCAAAACACGGCCTTGCAACATTCGTAGTAGGGAATCCCGCCGCGAGAGTCCCCGTAAGGCTTCGTTAGCCTGACGGTTGAAGGGAATCCCCTCCTCATCAGCGAGTCGTTGCCAGGTTTGGTAATGAAACTCAATGGTGTCCGTTAATACACCATCCATGTCAAAAATTACTCCCCGTAGTGGACGACAATTCACCGGGGAGAAAGCATCAGAACGAGAGCGGGTCATAATCAGGGCCTTGACTGGGATATATGGCGGTTGAGAGTTGAGAGTTGAGAGTTGAAAACTATTCAGCGAGACTCGGCCGTGGGGAGACCTATTTTCCTTCCTGTTTATTCAGCTTTTGGTTTAACTCCCGAGTCCGGCGGGAGAGGAGGCGAATGATATTGATCGCAATGCCGGGGGTTTCGTCAATGGCATCATAAAGCTGCTGTTGTGTCAGCATCAAACATTCACAGGGTTCACAGGTCGTTACCGACGCCGAACGGGGTTCAGCATCAAATAGGGACATTTCACCAAAACAGGCACCTTGAGGTAAGTTCGCTAAGTCCTGATCACCAATGTGAATGCGGACGACCCCCGAGACCAGGATATACAGCGATCGCCCCTCTTGTCCTTCCGTAAAAATGGTGTGATTACTCGGGAAGGATAACTCATCCATCACCGAAGCCAGACGTACCAGAAAATCGTCCCGTAACTCCTTGAAGATGGGAACACCTCGCACAAACAACAAGCGATCGACACTGGTTAACATGGGGGATTAGAACACGAGGGTACTTGAGATTACGTCGGCGACTCAGGCGACGACGTTAAACCAAACTGCACCATCATCTCCTGCACTTGGGCGGCCACGAGAGGATCAGGGTCATGTTGCAGTTTTGGTAGCAATTCTATCAAGGCACGGGGCGAGGCAACTTGCAAGTAGGCTAAAACAGACTCGCGCACAAATCCCCTCGGGTGGCGTAATCCTGCTAAGGTTTGATCCGCCCCCAAACTCCAACGTGCTAAGCGTGCGACATGGAAGCAACAAGCTAAGGGCCAGTCCGAGAGACAATATCGTAGCTCAAGCAATAGCCGTAGCCGTTCTCGGGGAGGAAGGGGTCGATACTCGATCAGATCCGAGAGACTTTGTAATTTTTCCATATCCCCTTGACGATCCAACACATTCAGTAAAGCTCGTTTACTGGGAATATCAATCGTATTATCCAGGATTTCTAACCCTCGCGCCATGTAGGAGCGAGATCCGGATTTGAGGTTGAAGGCCGCCGCCTGAATGGAACTGAGGGGATAGAGGAACTTCATCAACAAGAACAACCGTTCCATACTGTCGTTTTGTAGATCCTCAAGGCTATTACAGAGCAGTTGCACGGCCGAGTCGGCATTGAGTTCAACATAGCCATTGCCATTATGGAGTTCCACAAGAGATTCAGCAGAACTGGCCACCTGGAAGTCAACCCGAGCCGCATAGAGTTGTCCGAGGAACATCAGTTCTTGATCGATGAGAATTTCAACGCCACTGCGGCCGAGGCGATCGAGAACGCCCTCAATTCCCCGTTCATCGGGCATTTTGAGCAAAATGCGTAAAATGTTGCGACGACTGGTGGCCCAGGTGGTTAGCAAGTGTTTGACGAGGGTATCGAGGGCTTCGGGGGTGCCGATTTGTCCGATGGTGTTCCAGGCGTACATCCGCACTAAATCGGGTTTGTGGATATCTTCGGCTAGTTCAACGAGGCGATCGAGGATATCATTGCCGAGTCGCACGAGGGAGCGCATCGCGGCTTCGCGGGTTGATTTGTAGGATAGGCCGCGCAACAGGGATGGATAGTATTCTTCGAGTTCCGTCGAGGCGATCGCATCGAGCAAGGCGCAGCGCACCCGCAAGGACTCATCCTGGAGCAGATTTGGCACATAGAGCCGTAATCCCTGTAAAAACTCCGCTTCTCCCAAGGCTCGGGTTCCCATGACCCGTTCGCGCTCCTGTTGATGGGTTAACATCCGTCGTAGCGCATTGGTGGCTTCAGCTTTCTGTTCCCGATTCCCTTTACGCATAATCAACGAAGCTGCGGTCGATCGCACCACTGGATCGACCTCAGAACGCAGATAGGGGCGTAATTGCCGCATATCTGGCGTGTCTTCCGTTAACCAGATATAGCGCAGGGCCAAGGCTAAAATTTCGGGAGGTTGAGGCCGTTCGATTAACGCCCGCACGTGAGGCAAATGCTCAGTTTTGGGACATTGGAGCATCACCTCTAAACTCTGTCGTTGTAAGGGGGGTGAGAGATTAACCAGCAAAGGCGCGAGAACTTCCCCGACATTTTGCGGGTCAATTTGGCTCAGTAACTCCACACAGGAGCGTTTATCGGCATCCGATGTGGGCTTTTCTAGGGTTTCGACCACCGATCGCTTCAAAGCCCGAAAGTCTACGTCTGAGACCCCTAAGCGTCCTCGTTCGGCACTCGATACCAGCAGTCCCACATAGCGCGATCGCATCAACCAGATAGCCAGCAACCAGGCCACAGCCACCAACAACACGAACGAGACAAAAATGGGACTTTGCAATTGCAGCCAACGTTCCGGGCCAAGGAGGCGACGTCCTCCCCAGATGGCCAGCCACATCACGGCCCCCGCCACCCCGGTTGATACCGGTTCGGCTACCCCATTCACCAGAGCCTGTAAGCCATTGCGTTGGCTTTCGGGTAGGGGCTGAAACAGCACCGGCCCAGTTCCCTCAATCAGCGTGTAGTGCAACAACTCATCGACAAACTTGATGGCAATGACCCCAAAAAAGAGTTCAAAATTGCCCGTGACAGACCCAACCAGAGATAACACACCAATCGAGAGGACTAGAGCCGGTAGAATCCCCCCGGCATAGAACACGCCCATGCGTTCGACAAGACGGCTGGAAGCAAACCATTGAGTAATTAGCTCAAAAATGCCCAAGAAACCGTTAAAAAGCCCTAAAAAGCGGGCAATGCCACTGTCAAAGTTGGAACTTTCTGTCAGATCCAGCAGCCCCAGAAACATCGAGGCATTGTCTGTCAGTTCTCCGGCCTGGGCTTCAACTTGTAATTGTTGAAAAAAGAGTTCTAGTTCACTGAAAAATTGGAACTCAATCAGCACATAGAGAGCTTCGACGAGAACGAAGAAGCTCACCAGTAGCCAAACATAGGTTCGTAGCGGTCCTTGGAAACGGCGTGTGGTGAAGTCTGAGGGATCGTCTTCTTCGGTGCGACGAGCCGCATCAGGAAAGGCCTGACGGTAGTTTTCCGTTAGATATAACAGGAGTAAAGCGCCCACCACCAACATGAAGCAGGCCACAAACAGGACGTTACGCACCCCAAAGTTGGCAATGACCACGGGGAGCGAAAATCCTCCCAGCACGTCAGCTAGGAGGATGCCACTGCTAATAATGGGATACGTCCGTTTGATCTCCCGGATATTGAAAAGCTGATTGGCGGTGATGGAGGTATTGAGATCGTTGAGAATATAGGCCCCATCAATCCAGAGCCGCATGGCGAAGACGGTAATGCCAAACAAAATTGGCAGTTCTAAGCCGAAGCGAAAGATAAAGGCGGGAATGGCCATGAGGAGGGCAATCACGACGATCGCTCTCCTCATCGGTAAAATTTCTTGCAACCAGGAGTAGAAGAAGCCTAACCCTGAGCCAATGGCGGCCCCGGCAATGTAGATGATCGTCAGGGATTCGGCCCCATACTTGGCCAAAAATAGCTCATAGGTGACCGCTTCTAGCCATAACAGACCAATGGAGGTGGCGGTGTAAAAGGCGAACATCAATAAGGTTCGCTCCCCATCCTCCGGGCGCAGGTTGAGCCACTGCAACACCTTCTGTTTCCAGCCCCCTTGGTTGAATTGCCAGTTTTTAAGTTCCATTCAGCCTAGCTCGTCCTGATGTCGATGGGTCGCAGTCGAACGCTACCCGCGATCAATCCCAAGGTTGGGCTCTCGGGAAAGTCCAGCCAAGGCTGGGCCAGGAATTCCGGATGCAAATTTTACCGGGTCTTCCCTCGCCGATAAGCCGGGCGCACGACCTGCCCTCCAGTGTAGCCTTTCGGCTCACCAGAAGAAAAAGACATGAGGACGAATCAACATGAGTTTTCGCTTAACGGTCTGACAACGTTAAATCCAGGGCGATCGCAGTTAAGATTGTTTTTTCGGGGCCAGCATCATCATCATGCTGCGTCCTTCCCGTTTCGGCCGTTGTTGAACTTCTGCCATGTCATCGAGATCTTTGGCTAACCGTTCCAAGAGTTGGTAGGCCAAATCTGTATGTTGGATTTCCCGTCCCCGGAACATGACCGTGGCTTTAACCTTGTCACCGCTTTTGAGGAACCGTTGGGCTTGCTTGACGCGCACCATGTAGTCGTGATCCTCAATCTTGTAGCGCATCTTCACTTCCTTGAGTTCGGAAGAATGCTGCTTCTTCTTAGCTTCCTTATTTTTCTTCTCCTGCTCAAACTTGTATTTGCCGTAGTCCATGATCCGACAAACCGGGGGGTCTGCCTTATCACTGACCAAGACCAAGTCCAAGTCCTTTTCTTCGGCAACGGTAATCGCCTCGGCCGGTGTCATAATCCCCAACTGTTCGCCATCTGTGGCAATGACCCGGATTTGGGGGAAACGAATCCGCTCGTTGATTTGGGGTAAGTCCCGTTGTCGTTTTCTTCCGATTGCAGGCATATGTAATGGGGTAAGTGTGTTTAGAGCTGACCTCCTCCCGACACCGACCCGGTCAGGTACGGCATGGGAGTCCTCCTTCAACGAGCCAACGTACGATCAGCAGTTCTCAGTTAGTTCGGTTACGTGAGAGGGCTTGGGGGCGTGTCAGTCTGTTCGACGGTTAAGTCAGCTTAGTGATATTTTACTCGCAATACTTTAGATGTGGGTCAAATTTAATAGAAATTCTTAATTTGCAGAGACTCACCCCACCTCAGCCTTGGGAGGGCAGCGTCTAAGCATTCGACTGAGCGCACTCGAAACTAGCTTAAGATAAAATCCTGACTCTTGCCAATGGCGGCAAGTTTTGCCCTCTCCTCATTCTCACCTCTATACGCCCTTGACTTGTTTACCCTTTTCTCCTAAACCACCCCGGCTCGGGGAACAACGCTATTGGCGTTGGCGCGGTTGGACGATCGCCTACAGTTACAGTCGAGGACCGAGGTCGGATGCCCCGCCGCTGATTCTCATTCACGGCTTTGGCGGCTCGATTGGCCATTGGCGACATAATCTCGGACCGCTGAGTCAGCAGTATCCGGTTTATGCCCTGGATTTGTTGGGCTTCGGGGCGTCGAGCAAGGCCGCCACGTCCTACAATGTGTCCCTGTGGGTTGAACAGGTGTATGAGTTTTGGCGTCTGGTGGTTCGTCGTCAGGCGGTTTGGGTGGGCCATTCCATTGGCTCTCTGGTGGCGGTGGTTGGGGCGGCTCGTCATCCTGAGGCCGTTCGCGGCTATGTGGCCATTACACTTCCCGATCCGAGTCTACGTCGCGCCCTCTTGCCCCCATTTGCCCGTCCTCTGGTGGCGGCGATTGAACGACTGTTTACGTCCCCTCTGCTGCTGACTCCCCTCCTCGGTGCGATTCGACCTCCCCAACGACTGCGTCCCTGGGCCGCGATCGCCTATGAGAACTCCGAGTATGTCGATGAGGAGCTTTTAGAGATTTTTTCGAGGCCGGCGTATGATCGCGGCGCACCCGGCGCCTTATCTCGCCTTGCTCGTGGGGCGAGTGAGGTGGAGTTTTGCCCTAATTTGCGTGATTTGATGCCCAAGATGACCACACCGGGATTATTACTCTGGTCCCGGGGCGATCGCATGGTTCCCCCGGCCCTAGCTCGCCCTCAACAGTTTGCCGAGCTACAAAGCCATCTCGAACTCCGAGAGTTAGACTATGGAGGGCATTGTGTCCATGATGAAGCTGCCCCTCAAGTCAACGAGATTATTGGTCATTGGGTTGCATCTGCCTTGGTTGAGGAGTCGATAACCGTCCGGTGACGATTCTCTCGTCCTCGTAGGTTAAAGGGGAAAACAGTTGCGGTTCTGACCCGCTCGCCCTATGCAATGGCGAATTTTTTATGCTATTTTTCAACGCAGTTTGCCCAACACCACACACAATTGGTTTTGACGGACCAACAACGATCGGATCAGGGCAACTGGTGTTCCCCAAACTCCCATCATTGTGCCGTCGAACCCGTAAGGAGAAATATGCTCAGAGTTCACTGGTGGTTATCCAGTCTCACAAGTGTTTTAATGTTGGCTCCCTTAGCCCCAGTTGCCCAAGGGAGTCCCATCAAAACCTCAACCCCAGATATCAAGACCCTGGGATTTGACGCTAGCACCCCGCCCAATTCCCTGAATGTCGCCGTGGACTCTCAAGGAGCGGAGGATGATTCGTCGGTTGATTCACTCACTCAGTCCCCTCGGTCGTCAATGGCCACGATTGAGGCGATTGATATTACCATCGAGGGCAATCGCATTTTGATTCGAGCCGATCGCCCCCTCGATCAGCGCTCCTATTGGGATCGAAATACCCTGGCGTATCAAATTGAAATTCGCGGCGCCCGCTTGTCCCAGAACTTCCAACCGCCCAATGCTCAAGACAGTCAAGATATCTCTTGGGTGCGGGCTGAACAAGCTGATCCTGAGACGGTTATGGTGCGCATCATGCCGGCTCCCCAAGTGTCGGTGGGTGAGATTAATCAGCCCAGTCCCAGTTTGCTGTCGTTAGAACTCAATGGCTATCAGGCCACAACACCATTACCTCGACCGAATTTGGAGATGGGGAGTCGAATCAACGATTATCCAGATCCTGGCACGATCCCCGAGGGACAAATTGTGATTGTTCTCGATCCGGGTCATGGGGGAAGTGACCCCGGTGCCGTCGGCATTGGCGGACTGAATGAGACCCATATTGTGAACCCCATGTCTCACCGGATTCGCGATCTCCTCGAAGAGCAGGGGGTACGGGTCATTTTGACGCGTGAGGACAACCGCACGGTGGATTTGCAACCTCGGGTGGAATTAGCGAATCGACTCGATGCGAATCTCTTTGTGAGCATCCATGCCAATGCGATTAGCATGAGTCGCCCGGATGTCAATGGGATTGAAACCTATTATTTCCAATCGGGGGACCAGTTGGCTCGCACGATCCACGGTCACCTGCTTGAGGCAACGGGTGGCCCCGATCGCGGGGTGCGGACGGCTCGCTTTTATGTGCTGCGACATACCCGAATGCCAGCGGTCTTGTTGGAGTTAGGGTTTGTGACGGGGAACCAGGATGCTCGCCGTTTGGCTGACCCGCAGTATCGTGAGCGTCTCTCTCAGGCGATCAGCCGTGGTATTTTGCAATATGTTCGCCAATATTGCCCAGGTCCTCGTTGTTAGTCACTCAGGATATGGACTGAGTCTCGAAGACGCTCCCCTGGGCGGGTTGGGATCTCAGCACGATTTTCGGACATTTTTTGGACAATTCTATGACCAACCACAACCAGCCGATTGGGGTTTTTGATAGCGGTGTGGGCGGATTAACCGTCCTGCGGGCTATGTATCGACAGCTTCAGGATGAGTCGGTTCTCTATTTTGGGGATACGGCCCGTTTGCCTTATGGGACGCGATCGCCTCAGGATATTCGCCAGTTTGTCCGGGAGATTTTGCTCTGGATGGCTCAGGCTCGGGTCAAAATGGCGATCGTGGCCTGTAACACCAGTTCGGCTCTGGCGTTGGAAGCGGTCCGCTCGGAATTTGACTTCCCCATTTTGGGCTTGATTTTGCCCGGAGCGCGAGCCGCGGTCGGTTGTGGACAACGGATTGGGGTGATTGCCACTCCAGCCACCGCCGCCAGTGGGGCCTACCGCCAGGCGATCTTGGAGATGAACCCCTCGGCTCGGGTTTGGGAAATCGGCTGTCCTGAGTTTGTTCCCCTGATTGAAGGCGATCGCATTCACCGGCCCGAAACCCGTGAGATTATCCGAGAGTATCTTCAGCCTCTGTTACAGCAAAGGATTGACACGTTGGTCTATGGCTGTACTCACTATCCCCTACTCGAACCCGTGTTGCGACAACTGCTTCCGCCGGAGGTGACTCTGGTTGACCCGGCAACCTATGTGGTTGAGTCCGCTGGACGGGAGTTGGATTTGTTGGGTCTGCGAGCGACCCCAGGGCGGGCTATGACCCGCTTCGGCGTCAGTGGCTGCCCCCAAACCTTCGCCAATCTTTCCCGTCAATGGTTGGGGTTTGTACCTGAGGTCGAACGGGTGACGCTTCCCGATTTAGGCCCCTCGCTTCCCTCCACTGAGTCCGTTGAGCCGGTGGTGGATCGGGTCTATCGGGTTGTAGAATCAAGGGAGGCAAGCTAATCACTCTCTACAGTCAGGGTTCGCCTGACATCTCGATTGGCTGTTCTATCGTTCTTTACTGCCTCAAACCCTATTATGTTATTCGGATTTCAGAAAAAGCTGACCTTGCCAACCCCGAAAGACGCATTGCCAGGACGCTCTCAGTCCATGCCGGTTCCTAAGCAGCATTTTGTCCTCAAAACACCGCTGACGCCTCCTTATCCCGAGGGGATGGAGTTGGCTTTGTTTGGTTTAGGGTGTTTTTGGGGCGCTGAACGCTGTTTTTGGCAGCTTGAGGGGGTTTATAGTACTGCTGTCGGCTACGCCGCTGGCATTACTCCAAATCCAACCTATCAAGAGGTTTGTTCGGGCATGACGGGACATAATGAGGTGGTGCGTGTGGTCTATGACCCGAAACGCATTAGTTATGAATCCCTGTTACGTCAGTTTTGGGAACGTCATAACCCGACTCAGGGAATGCGTCAGGGAAATGATACGGGAACTCAGTATCGCTCTGGGATTTATGTATATTCTCCAGACCAAAAAAACCTGGCTGAAGAATCTCGGCAACGCTATCAGGCGGCTCTCAATCAGGCTGGATATGGGGAAATTACTACTGAAATTTTAGACGCGCCGGAGTTCTATTACGCTGAAGAGTATCACCAACAATATTTGGCGAAGAATCCCAATGGCTACTGTGGTCTCGGTGGCACAAACGTGAGTTGTCCTGTGGGAACTCAGCAGTCGGCTTAACGCCAGTTTAAAGTCTGATGGCCCGAGAAGGGGCTAGGGGCTATCAACGGTGATGAAGGCGGTTTCCTCTTCTGAACGGACATCGACGTAGAGTGAGCCGTCTTGGAGATAGCCCCAGACGGTTAAGGTGGCGATCGCCAGGGTCAGGGTAATGCTGATGATACACTCGAATGGGCAGTCAAATGAGCGGGTTCGTTCCATGGTTTAGGCTCCTGGCTCACCGACCGCAATACGGATGGAGGCTTGGCTGGTGAGCATCTTGGTTTAACAGTAACGTTGAGTTTAAGATTTGAGTTTAAGTTAGAACTCTATGGTATCTAGGATACCCAGTCTCATCAGGGTTGAACTCGTTAAATTTACGGAATTTTAGGAAATTTCACAATAAGTTTTGCTATCATAGAAGGTTTGTTGAAGGCAAGACTGAGGCGTGATCAGGATTGACCCGCTTGCTAGGATGAACCCCGGAACTTTAGGATAAAGGAACTTTTTGGGTCTGGAGCGGTTATGGTGGTGTCTCAACAAACCTATGCCATTGAGTTATATTTTGATGAGGTGGCCTCAGAGAAAGTCCGTCAACTTTGGTCTCAGGTCGGGGCGATCGCCTCTTCGATGGCTACGCGAGTTCACAGCCAGCCCCATTTGAGTTTGGCGGTTCTCCCCAATGCTGATTTGCAGCTTCTACCCAGCGTTCTCGCTGAGGTCGCCGCTCACCACTCCTCGTTTGAGATTCAGTTTTCGTCTCTCGGTTTGTTTTCGACTGGGGGTGGGGTGGTGTTCCTGGCGCCGGTGGTGACAACGCAACTGTTGGAGTTACATAAGACGGTTCATCGACAGCTTCATAGGATTGGCTCTGATGCGGTGGCCTATTATCGTCCTGAGGCTTGGGTTCCTCATTGCACTTTAGCCCGAGAGTTATCGCCCCCTGAGGTGCTGCGAGCGGTTGAGGTGGTTCGCAACAGCAATCCCTTTTTTAAAGCCAATGTTTGTGCGTTAGGACTGGTTGAAGCCCCTCCGGTGCGTCAGATTTGTTGTTGTCCCTTACTCCCTGATGGCGATCGCCCGTGATAGAATGGAGGGTATATTGTTTGATTTGTCAAGACTTTACTCTTAAAACCCTCAAAGTTCTATGGATTTTACAGTAGCCATCCGTACCTATAATGGTGAACAGCGTATTGGTGAGATATTAGAACGTCTTAAAGCGCAAACTCAAACCGAGGCGATCGAGTGGGAGGTTGTCGTTGTTGATAACAACAGTTGCGATCGCACTGCCGCCATCGTCAAAACCCATCAAGAAACCTGGCCCTCTCATTCCCAACTTCACTACTTTTTTGAAGCCAGACAAGGAGCATCTTACGCGCGCGCTCGTTGCATCGAAGAAGCCCAAAGCGACCTAATTGGCTTCCTGGATGATGACAACTACCCGGCAGATGACTGGGTGTTTCAAGCCTATCAATTTGGGCAAGACTATCCTCAAGCCGGCGCTTATAGCGGACAAATTCATGGGGAATATGAAGTCACTCCTCCCCCCAACTTTCAACGCATTGCCAACTTTATTCCCATCATTGAACGGGGACAAAAACCCCTCTGTTACACATCCTACAAATACGCTCGTAAAAAAGTCTATCCCCCCGGCGCTGGACTGGTCATCCGTAAACAAGTCTGGTTAGATACCGTCCCTAAAAAATTAGTGCTCCAAGGACCCGTTGGAACCTCATTAACAGCCAAAGGAGAAGACATCGAAGCCCTAACCTACATGGCAACAGCAGGATGGGAAATTTGGTATAATCCCCAAATGCACATCTATCATCATATTCCTAAAAGTCGCTTTGAACGAGACTACTTAATCAAGTTCTTTAAAGGGGTTGGCTTAAGCCGTCACCGCACGCGGATGCTCAACTATAAATCTTGGCAAAAACCCTTTTTTATCGCTGCTTACTTTGTCAATGACTCTCGTAAACTACTGCGCCATTTCTGGACATACCGAGATGTCTTAGAGACTGACGTTGTCGCTGCCGCAGAACTGCAATTTTTTAAAAGTTGTCTCGTCAGTCCCTTATTTATTTGGAAGAAGCTCTATTTGGAGCGAGATTAACGGTAAGAGTAGAGCAGTTACCTCACCGTTTAAGTATTCTATTGTCCGTTATTCCCTTGAGTAATCTCCTGAATTTTCTCGGCTAAGACCTGAACATGCGGTTCTTGCAACATCAGCAAATGGTCACCGGGAATATCATAAATATCTAATCCACCAACAGCCAGGTCACCCCAGCCATACTGGGGATCAATTTCCGTCCCAACTTCCGCCCGTCGTCCCATCGCTCGAAACAGTGTGACCTTTCCACTGTAGGGTTGGGGAAAATGTTGCTTCTTAATCTTAATGTTCGTCTCCAGACTGGCGATGGATTTCAACTCATCAGGAACTGGCTGGCTAAAACGCTGATAAATCTCAGCGCGAATGGCTTTGAGTCGATATTGAATGCGTCCAAATCGCGATTTTAACTTGCGGGTGATGTAGCTGAAGCCTTCTTGCTTGAACTTACCCCAATGTCCCGACACCCGAGACGATGGGGGTAAATGTTTGACTCCAGTTCGGGCTGTTGTATCAATTAATCCTAATAACGCCACCTCTTCCCCTTGAGCCTGTAATTGCTGAGCCATTTCAAAGGCGACTCGTCCACCAATCGAAACACCCAAGAGATAATAGGGACCATGGGGTTGAAGGGTTTTAAGGTCTTTAATATAAATCTCTGAGAGTTCCTTAATTCCTTTAGATCGTCCTTCGGCATCATCTAAGAGGTTAAATGATAATCCATAGAGAGGCTGATCATCTCCAAGATATTTAACTAAAGGTCGATAGTATTGAAGACCTTTTCCTAAAACATGGACGGCGAAAATAGGGAGTTGACGTCCCTTCCCTTGTATGGTAATAAGGGATGACTCTTGCAGGTCATCTGGAGCATCTTGAAGAAGTTTAGCGAAGTCTTGAATCGTAGGATGTTGAAATAAAGCGGAGATAGGAATTGAGCGATTCAAGGCAGTCTCAATATCCCGACATAGGCTAATGGCTAATAGTGAGTTACCACCGAGGTCAAAAAAGTTATCTTGTCGGCCAATTCGCTCCGGCTTTAACCAAGTTTGCCAAATGTCAACCAGTTGCTGTTCCAGGTCATTTTCAGGGGCTTGATAGGTGGATGTGATTTGAGGTGAATGTTCTAGTTGACTCAACGCCTGACGATCAATTTTGCCGTTGGGAGTTAAGGGAAACTCTGAGATGGCAATAAAGGCTTGAGGAATCATGTAATAGGGCAGTTTCTCGGTTAGGAATTGACGTAAATCGCCGGGGGCGATCGCCCGATCTCCCTGAGTTAAGCAATAGGCGACCAAATGTTCTGTTAAAGTCCTTGAATCCGTCTGATTAGAACCCATCTGATCAGAACTCAGGGGAGACGATTGGAGGACAACAACAGCCCGTTCAATATCAGGATATTGCCCTAAAACGGATTCGATTTCACTCAGCTCGATGCGGAATCCCCGCAGTTTAATCTGGTTGTCGATTCGTCCAAGAATCTCAATGTTGCCATCCGCCAAATAACGGCCTAAATCACCAGTTTTGTAGATGCGATCGCGGCTATCTCGACTTGATGACTCCCGAAAGGGGTTCGCCATAAATTTAGACTCGGTTAAGGAGGCATCATTTAGGTAGCCACGGGCAAGATAGGGAGTGCGAATGCAAATTTCACCTCGATCGCCCTCAACGGCTAAGGTTCCATCCTCTTTAATAATTAGAAGTTGAACACCGTCAATCCCTTGACCAATGGGCAATTTTTTGCTAGTAACATTAGAATTTTCAGGAACAATATAGTAACCCATCGCTTGGGGGGTTTCTGTCGCTCCGTAAAAATTGACATTCGTGACCCGTTGAGAGAGTTTTTGACTGCGTGAAATGTCTGCTTGAGTGAGAACATCGCCGCCCCAAAACAGATAGCGTAAGCTGGGAATTAAGTCAGAGTTAGCGTCAGGAGTTGTCCCTTGTGTGAGGAGGAGTCCCATGGCGGGTGTTAAATGGGCAATGGTAATTTCCTGTTGCTGCATCCATTGACAGAGTTTGCCACTGGTTTCTAGGATGTCTTGGTCGGGAATATATAAGCTCGCTCCCAGCCAAAGGGGGGTAAAGATATCCCGCAATAAGGGATCATGGGCTAACCCTGACAGTAAGACGAAGCGATCGCACTCTTGTAGGTTAAAACGCCGACAATGCCAATCAATAAAGTGAGCTAACGGCTGATGGGTTCCGACAATACCTTTCGGTTGTCCCGTTGAGCCAGAGGTGAAGGCAATATAGGCAATATCATCGTTGTTAGTGGGCCAGTGATCTGACGGATTTCCTATAATAGATTCCGCCTCCGATGAGTCATTTAGAGATAAATTGGGAATGGCGGGAAGATGGAGATAGGAAACATCACCAACATCGATAAACTGTTGTAGTTCTGGGGGCAATTCCTCAGCCTGACTTCCCGAATAACTCAGGTGAATGAAGCCTTTGGGTTGACTTAGGTGACAACAAGTTTGTAAACGAGAGCCAGGATAGGCTGAATCTAAAATAATGAAGCTCGCTTTGAGTTTCAGGATAGCGAGTAATGCCCAAACTAAGCTAGCACTACGATGAGCATAGATGGCGATCGCATCCCCCGATCCAAGTCCCTGATCTCGCAACTGTTCAGCCAGTTGACTCGACGACTCATCTAACTCACGATAGGTCCACTGTTTATGACGATCAACCAGCGCGATGCGTTGAGGAACTCGCGCCACATGGTGACAAAACCGATCGAGAACCGATGGATGCACATTGATATCTAAGTCTTGAGTTGGATCGGGACAAGGAATGGTACGAGAAGAGTGCGAAGAATCCATTTTTTGTTCAAGTTATCAGCGTGAGTATATTTATTATTATCTAAGCCTCAAAGACGTTAATAGGTTTCGTTCGAGGCTTATTTTTTGAGGGTTTTAATCACTTTTCTGAGAGATTTTCTTAAGGTTACACGATAGGGATTTGGTAGCCAGGGAGCAGCTTCGCTGATGCGCGAGACAAATTCTAACGGCGTGTCTGAACTCGGTTGAGGAGGAATCGCAATGGAATCCTTCGAGTTTGAGGGCATATCAATTGAGGTAAATGCCTGTTCTAATTGCTCAGCAACCTGACGATTTAAGGGAGAATCTCGTGAGTCTTGAAAGTGGCAAATTGTTGGATTCGTGTTAATTTCCCAAACTTGCATTAAGTCACCCGAAAAACTGTAGTCAATGCGACCATATTGGATACGAGCTAGGTTGAAAATTTCTCGGATTTTATCGGCGTGGGGATTCGTCTGGACATAGGTTTGATTTTCCTGTTCTCGTTGATCGGTTTTTAAGGTATTGGCTTTCACAACCCAATCTTTTTGATAGCGAACGTGAACTGGAACGATCGCATCTCCAATCGCAAACGCAGAATACTTTTTAAAAATTCCCTGATCATCACGAGTATCACAAAATTCGATAATGACTTTATCCTGGCGACTTTCCCCTTGGTTGACGATCGCGGCGATGGCCTGATCGAGTTCAGCCTGGGTTTCTAATAACGAGGTTTGATTTCCCTTATGATCGTTTTCACCTCGCACAAATACCGGGAACTGAACCGCTGAGATATCTTCCGTTAACCAATAAATATTAAACCGATTTTCGCCTTGATTGTATAAAGTTTTTAGTAGCTCATACCGACACATTGACCATAACGGATGATTCAAGAGTCGCGTTTCTTTGTCTTTTTGAAGATTAGTCCAAATCCAAGCCGCTTGTTCCGTTTCTGCTACCGATAGTCGTTCAATATCTGCAAAAATATAGGTTCCGCTAGGCAGCTTTCGCTTTTTAAAAATATCATGATACGCAACTGGCAAGATATTGGAAGCGAGAGGTTTTCCCCATTGTTCCAAATACCAGTTAATCACATTCATGTTAGCCCGAGTGGTGAGGTAAAATATCATCGCTAAGTTACAGTTGATTTAGAGTTAATTGAGAAAGTTGATCTAAAAACTTTAGAAATAGGCAGTTTCCAGTCATCGGCTGCCAGTTATAGGTTTTTTGTGAGTTGACGACGTAAGCAAAAGCGAATTAAGCGGCCAGGAACACTGCTATTTTGAACCGTTTTGCGCCGCAAGAAATTTCCTTTGAGTAAGCGAAGCACTCCCTTGACTCGTGCTTTGAGGCGCATTTGAGTGATATTGTACTCTTTAGCATAAAGAGGAGTCCAAGCCATCTCTCCCCACAAAACATCGGCTTGATGACCAGGACTTAAACCATTTTGCCGATGTTCTGGGTTAGGAATCCCACCATGTTCTCCATAGTTTCGGAAGGGAATAAAGTTTTTAAATTGATGCGATCGCAACACTGTATCTACCTGAGAATCCCAAGTTGAATAGACTTTTCCACCCGTTTCTTGCCCCACTTGGTCAGCAAACTCCATTAAACACCTTGCAGCTTTAGGGCTAAGTATGTAAGCAACCATTGACGTTGAAAATCCTTGAGCATATCCCTCATCTGATACCCAATAGACTTGAGGCGCACAAGTATAAATCCAACAAATTCCAATCTTCTCACTATCTTTTCGAAAGGGCAATGGAAGCTTTCCAAAATCCTTGACTGGCACAAAATCGGCTTCAATAATCAAGCTCGGTTTTGGACTATCTGCTGCTTTTTGCCAAGCTCGGCGATGGTTCAAAAGACAGCGATAACTGGGCGAAAACTCTTGATATTCGGGCTTATTCTCTTGACGTAAGACCTCACAATCAAACCCTTCTTCTTTAAGATAAGTTTCTAACTGCTCAGTGGATTCTTTATACGCAATAATAAACACCTTGTTTAGACTATTGACTAAAGTGTTCATACTGGTAATCTCTAAGATATAGAAACGTTAAGGCGGCGCCCTGATTATAGCATGACAAAACCGTAGCCCCAGGAGTGATGTTGCTAGGTGCGATAACCGGCAACTGATCGTTTCTCCTTGAAGCGGGGATACCTGTCAGCGGAAAAATTCGCTAGATATAAACCCCATCAGCCTAGCATTAGCCTCAACCATTGTCACTCTTGACGCTCCCAAATATCTGTGGTAATCCGTTCAGGGATTGCGTTAGGCTGAAAGACAGAATCGTTCAATGGAGCATTTATGCGACTACTACACACAATGCTACGTGTTGGCAACTTGGAAGAGTCTCTTAAATTCTACTGTGACGTGTTAGGGATGACCTTACTGCGTCAGAAAGACTATCCCGGCGGTGAGTTTACCCTCGCTTTCGTCGGCTACGGTGATGAAGCCGACCATAGTGTGATTGAGTTGACCTATAACTGGGGCGTGGACAGCTATGATCTCGGTGATGGCTATGGCCATATCGCCTTGGGTGTCGATGATATTTATCAAACCTGTGACGCTATCCGGGAACGGGGGGGTAAGGTTGTCCGCGAACCGGGGCCGATGAAACATGGTTCGACGGTCATCGCCTTTGTCGAAGACCCCACCGGCTATAAAATTGAGCTGATTCAATTGGGAACCCAGGGGTCTGCGAAAGACTCGAAAGAAGTGGCTCAACAGTCTGCTTAAGAGAGGTGGCGGCTGATTTTCCCATCTTAAACGCCATCTAAATGCCAAAAAGCCGCTAATCTCAGAGATTAGCGGCTTTTTAGAGGGCGGACGATGGGACTCGAACCCACGAATGGTGGAACCACAATCCACTGCCTTAACCTCTTGGCTACGCCCGCCATGTTTTTTCAGCTTCACCATTATAGCAAATCTACAAGCGATCGCAAGAGAG